>Ga0194112_10007012_pt1 | contig 14727 bp, 12 predicted proteins | sample TA2MahC400mmetaG_FD_146191 | JGI IMG/M metagenome (GOLD analysis project Ga0194112, IMG submission 146191) | Freshwater microbial communities from Lake Tanganyika, Tanzania - TA2015016 Mahale Deep Cast 400m | ecosystem: Environmental > Aquatic > Freshwater > Lake | place: Tanzania: Lake...
TCCTCCGCACTTTCCCATCTCCTCCAAGGGAATTAAGAAATCTCTCCCCTCGGGTGTGGGCCAGAAGATTTTTGCTCATCATCATAAGGCCTAATTTCTTTTCTAGATGGGGCGTGTCCATACCGGCTATCCCTCACAAAGCCTAATTTGCCTATTGCTTTCGTCATTGGTTAAGTCCTCTCTCGCCTTTCTTTGCGGAGAGTAGTCTGAAGGGCTTAAGAAAACCTTTATCCCGCCGATGCTGATGAGCAGAAATCCCCTGGCCCACACCCAAACTTCTAAAAAAACTGGGGGGTGGCAAGCCCTCCCTGAAGATTCGCGCTTTTTTTCATCCGCATTTCCTTGCTAAGCAAGATAGAATGTCTCTCTTTCTTGGGTAGGATAGGCCTTTTCTTTGCAAAATTAGGGTGTTTTTTTTACGGAAATACTAGATTCCCCTTATTCACTTCGCCACCTCGTTAAGCTTAAAGTTTTTAAATAAAGTTTTTCTTCTTCCCCAGGCCGACCACAGAAATTTTCCATTGAGGCCTTTATGCAATCCTACCTGAATGAGGAAGCCCGTTCCTTCCCGGGGCAAAAACAGCTATTGCTCTTCGGGATTACGACTGGGCCCTGAATGCTCAGGACCCCATTGAAGGTTGAAGAAAATGATTCAAAATCATTTACGAAATCATTTATAAACGAATTGTTCATGGCCCGCTGGCCACCCGCAAGGAATGAAAATTTTTTAGCCTGGGGGTAAGGGGAGAAGGTTTTCAGACAGGCTGGTTTTTCGAAAAAGGTAGAACCTTGTGGAAGGTTCATCTCATCTAAATATTTTTAGGGATAGGGAAGGCTTTTAGAGTCGAGTCGGTAACGGAAATAAACACAAGGCTTTTTTCGAGGGAGGAGCGTGAAGGTAATGGAAGAGATTATAAGCCAACCAGCGAAGGGGCGGAAGGGAGCTGTGATCAAGGCCCTGATTTTTGTGGCTTTTATTCTGGCGGCCATTTACATCATCCGTTTCACCCCAGCCCAGGATTTTTTTACCAGAGAAGCCCTGGGTAATTTTTTAGCAGCTGTGGGCTTCTGGGCTCCGCTGGTTTTTATGCTGGTGTACACGGCCGGGGTCTGTCTGTTTGTACCCGGAACCCTGCTCACCGCCCTGGGCGCGGCCTTATTCGGAGCCTACTGGGGGTTCGTTTACGTATGGATTGGAGCCATGGGCGGGGCCAGCGTGGCCTTTTGGATTGGGCGGACTTTAGGCCGGGATTTTGCCTCCTCTTTGATCGGGGAGCGGTTAAAGAAATATGACGAAGCCATCGAGCGCAACGGGTTGGCCACGGTTCTTTATTTGCGCCTAATTTATTTTCCTTTCACTTTCATGAATTTCGGCATGGGCCTGACCAAGGTTAGATTCTGGGATTACTTTGCGGGCACCGGCTTGGGCATCCTCGTCGGGACTTTCATTTTTACTTTTTTCATCGGCACGCTCAAAGAGGTCTGGACCGGGGGAGATTGGGGGCAGCTTTTCTCCGCTAAGGTCTTCTTCTCGGTAGCCCTCTTTGCCTTTTCTCTTTTCATCCCGAAGATCATAAAAAAAATCAAAAAGGAGATCTAATCGTGCCCCAACTCTCAAGCCTTTTACAGGAGCAAACCGGTCTGGTTACGGGGGGAAGTTCAGGGATCGGGGAAAGCCTGGCCAAGGCTCTTCCCCTGGATTCTGCTTTGGCCCGGGGCGGCAGAGGATGCGAGAGCCCTGGGCAGGCGGGTGGGAAACCATATGCGGAAAGGCCATCGCCTGGGATCGATAAGCAATCGGAAAAAACCAAAGGCATTACGAGGAGGCACCGATGGCAGGGTATGATTTTGATATCGGCATCTTGGGAGGTGGGTCGGCTGGATTGACGGTGGCCTCCGGGGCCGCTCAACTGGGTGCCAAAACTTTGCTCGTGGAAAAGGAAAAGGTACTCGGAGGTGACTGCCTTCACTACGGGTGTGTCCCCAGCAAGACTTTGATCCAGACGGCCCATGTTTACCATCTGATGAAAAACGCCAAAGAATTCGGCCTTCCTCCGGTGGAGGTGAAACCGGTGGATTTTCGGGAAGTGGTCCATCGCCTCCAAGAGGTCATCCAGGTTATCCAAAAACATGACTCCGAAGAGAGATTCTGCAAGTTGGGAGCGAAAGTAGAATTGGGGGAGCCCGCATTCATCGATGAACATGCCATCCGCCTCCACGGAAAGACCTTTTCGGCCAAGAATTGGGTCATCGCCACGGGCTCGTCCCCGGCGATTCCTCCTGTTGCCGGGCTGGATCATACTCCTCACGTCACCAATAAACACATCTTTTCTTTCGAGAAATTACCCCCATCCATGGTGATTTTGGGCGCGGGCCCCGTTGCTACCGAGATGGCTCAGGCCTTTTCCCGTCTGGGTACCAAGGTATCTGTGGTCCAGCGCAGCGGCCAGATCTTGAGCAACGAGGACAAGGACATGGCCGATGAGCTTATGGGGATTCTTCAGAAGGAAGGCGTCAGGTTCTACCTGCATACCTCGATCGTCGGCGCCCGAGATCTGGGAAGCGAGCGGGAAGTAGTCGTAAAAACGAAAGAAGGGGAGGCGATTTCCCTGAAGGCGGAGACGATCCTGGTGGCGCTGGGCAGAGAGGCAAACCTGGGGGGCTTGAACCTCGAAGGGATTGGGATTCCGTATGATGCCAAAGGGCTAAAGCTGGATTCCAGGCTGCGCACGAGTCACAAGCACATCTATGGGGCTGGAGATGTAACCGGAGCTTTCCAATTCACTCATGCCGCCGGGTATGAGGGGACCATTGTGGTGAGCAACGCCATCTTTCATCTTCCCCGCAAAGTGGATTATACTTTCTTCCCTTGGTGTACCTACAGCCATCCAGAACTGGCCAGTATCGGAATGAACGAGAAAAGGGCCAAGGCCGCTGGGCTCGAATATGTGATCTGGGAGGAAAAGTTCAAGGACAACGACCGCAGCCTGGCCGAAGGGGAGAAGAACGGCAAGATCAAAATGCTCCTCGATAAGAAAGGAAAACCCCTCGGTGTCCAAATCCTCGGTCCCCGGGCAGGGGATTTGGTAAGCGAATGGGTGGCCGCTTTCCATGGAAAGGTCAAACCAACCACCCTGGCCAGCGCCGTCCATCCCTATCCGACCCTGGGGGAGATCAATAAGAAGGTGGCCGGCAGCTATCTTTCTAGCAAGATCTTTTCCGAAACGATCAAAAAGGGACTTAGTTTCTTTTTTCATCTCCGGGGACGAGCTTGCGGACCGGAGTGGGAGGAGGGGGCCTCGGCCGAAAAGAAGGAATAAATTTTAGATCTTCTCCCCAGCGAGTGGGTGATTTTGACAGATCTGGCGAGCGTTGCGGAATTATCCGCAAGGGCGGAGGCTGTCCGCCCGGGCCAGGGGGTGCGCTTGCATAATGAGGCGCAAAGTCTTTCATCGGTTCGGGTCGGAAATTGCTTTTGCTCACCTGATTTGAGAAGGAATCGATTTTCCGAAAAGGGGTCGCGGACCGGGTTCTTTGAGGAACAAAGGCACTCTCTTCGCCAGCCATTTTTTCCCGCCGATTCTGCGGCGCGCACCCCCTGGCCCGGGCGAGGCTTTATTTTTCGCTCATTTTACCCACTCGCTGGGGAGAAGATCTAAAATTTTTTACCTTCTCCGGGGGGAGAAAAAGATCGGTTTTACGGTCGTGGTTATGCCAGGTGTGAGGCATGTATAAAAAGATCAGTGACTACGGCATTATTGGCAATCTTCATTCCATCGCTCTGATCGGGCTTGATGGTTCCTTGGATTGGTTGTGCCTTCCCCACATCGACTCACAAAGTGTGTTTGCTGCCCTGCTGGATCACGAGAAAGGGGGAAGGTTTTCCATTTCTCCCTCAGGGGAGTGGGATGCCGTGGCCGCATACGAACCGGACACCAACATCCTGGTCACCAAATTTAGAACCCGGGGAGGAGTCCTTCGGCTCACCGACTTCATGCCCATTCTCTTTGGGGGTGGGGAGAAACGCGAGGAAGAACAGCACGAATTGTACCGCCGGCTCGAAGTAACCCAGGGGCAAGTGGATGTCCAGGTAATCTTCCAACCTCGATTCGACTATGGCCGGGGCAAGACGACCCTCGAGAAACAAAACGGAGGAATCATCGCCAGGGGCAACCAGGAATTGATGGTCCTGTCGTCCACCCGGGAACTGGAGGTGCAAGGGGAAGGGGGAGAAGCCCGATGGCCGCTGGAGGAAGGCGAGCAGGTTTGGCTGCATCTGAAGTACGATGCCGCTGAGCCTGGGGTCATCGATCCCCAGGTGGCCGAAAAATCCCTTGAGGAAACCGCAGAATATTGGCGCCTCTGGCTCAAGAGGGGAGAAACAGGGCGCACCGTTGACCTGGGGCCCTATCAAAAAATGGTCGATCGCTCCGCGCTGGTTTTGAAACTTCTGTATTATGAACCTACGGGAACGATCGCCGCCGCGGCCACCACCTCCCTTCCGGAAAAAATCGGCGGCTCAAGAAACTGGGACTACCGGTACATGTGGGTCAGGGATACCTCCTTTACCCTCCAGGCCCTTTTCCGTCTGGGCCATCTATCGGAGATGCATGGCTATCTCCGTTACATCGAAAAGCTGCTTGCAAAAAACGGTGCCGGCAAGTTGCAGATCATGTACGGTTTGCGCGGGGAGGAAGATTTACCGGAAGAGGAATTAAATCATCTGGATGGTTACAAAGGGTCCAGGCCGGTGCGGATCGGCAACGAGGCGGCCAAGCAAAGACAGATGGATATTTATGGGGAAATCATGGATGCCGCCTGGAGTCTTTCCGATTACGTGGGGAAGATCAATGTGAAAATATGGCCCTTCCTGCGCGACATCTGCGACTATGTGGTAGAGCACTGGACGGAGAAAGATTCGGGCATCTGGGAAGTGCGCCAGAGGTCCTATCATTATGTTTATTCGAAGGTCATGTGCTGGGTGGCCCTCGATCGCGGAATCAAAATTGCCCAGAGATATGGGTTCCCGGCGGATTTAAGAAAATGGGGGGAAGCCGGGACCCGCATCAAGGACGAGGTCCTGCGCCGGGGCTGGAATGAGGAAAAAAAGGCCTTCGTCCAGCACTACGAAACAGAGAATTTGGATGCCAGCAACCTTCTGATGCCCATTCTGGGGTTCCTTCCTTTTGAGGATCCGCGGATCGTCTCCACCATCGAAGCGATCCAGGAAAACCTGGGGCCTGACGGATTTCTTTTCCGCTACGTCGGCGAAGATGGCCTGCCGGAGGGAGAGGCCACATTCCTTCTCTGCACTTTTTGGTTGATTCCCTGCTTGGTCTCCCTGGGCAGGCTAGAGGAAGCGGAAACACTCCTCCGCCGGACGGAAGGGATGGCCAACCATCTGGGACTCTTCTCCGAGGAGTACGACTTGCATTGGAGGGAAGCGCTCGGAAATTTTCCCCAGGCGTTCACCCATATCGGCTACATTAACAGCGTTATCGCCCTGCGCCAGGCCAAGACCCGTGTGGCCCAGGTAGCGGAAGAAAAACCCCGTCGCCAACTCCTTCTGGCAAACAAGATAGTCCTGAATGATGGAGAACCGCGCCGGGACATTCCCCTCGAGGGGATCGCCGTAAGACTCAAGGATTCGATGAACATCCTCCGGGGAGCCTTCTTTGATTCCACTCGGGGTAGAGTAGCCTACGAACGCATGGAAAACTCCCCGGCCTACAGGGATTATCTCGAGTTAAGCTTTGTACTCAAAAAAATGGATCTGAAGGAGCTAAAGAACAGGGAGGAACAGCTGGCATTCTGGATCAATCTCTATAACGTTATCGTCATCCATGGAGTCGTCGCCCTGGGCATCCGTGATTCCGTGAAAGAGGTGAGAGATTTTTTCCGCCGCGTCCAGTACCAGATTGGAGACCTGTTCTTTACCCCGGAAGACATCGAGCACGGGATCCTGCGGGGAAACCGGCGCCCCCCAAACGCCTTTTTCCGGGTGTTCCGTGACAAAGATCCCCGCGCGGCATTGGCCATTGAGCCGATGGAGCGACGTATCCATTTCACCCTGGTCTGTGCCTCTTCCTCCTGCCCGCCGATCGAAGTCTATACCCCGGAAAATATCCAAGAGGAAATAGACGTAGCGGCCCGAACTTTCTTGAACGCCGGAGCGGTGCAAGTCGACCGGAAGAAAAAGCGCCTTTCCCTCTCGCGGATATTCAAATGGTATGCCAAGGACTTTGGCTCAACCCTTGAAGAGAGGCTCATTTTCATCGCCCCCTACCTGCGTTCCCCTGCGGACCGAGAATTTCTCCTGGCCCAGGCCTCCTCTTTAAAGGTAGATTATCAAAATTATGACTGGAGATTGAACAGGACTTGAAACCTCGATGAGTCATTCCCTGGTCATCCGCGGAGCGCTGGCGATCGTCCTCCTCCTTTCCTTTTTCCTATTGGATAATCTCTGGGATTTGGAATCCCTGGTCCAACCCGGCTTTATTCAGTCCCTTTTGAGGAAAGCCGGTCATGGGGCCCCGCTCTTTTACATGCTCCTCATGGCCATGGCCGTAGTGATCGCTCCCCTTCCCAGCATTCCCCTGGATGTGGCCGCCGGCGCTTTTTTTGGCCCCTGGTTGGGGACTCTTTATTCCCTCTTGGGGGCCTTGGCCGGGGCCATCGGCAGCTTTTTAATCGCGCGCTTTTTCGGCCGGAAGATTGTGGAGCGGTTCGTTGGCGGGCACATTCATTTCTGCACCCAGTGCTCCGACCGGTTGCTGACCAAAGTGGTATTTCTTTCCCGCCTTCTTCCTGTGGTTTCCTTTGATATCGTCAGTTACGGGGCGGGACTAACCCAAATGTCCTTGAAAAAATTCAGTTGGGCCACCTTTTGGGGAATGATTCCTTTGACTTTCATTTACAATACCTTTGGGTCGGTCCTGCTGGTACAGCGGCCCCTGGCGGCTATCTTCGGGGTGGGGATGGTCACGCTCTTTTTTTTGCTTCCCATAATCATCGAGCGGTATGATTTGTTCTCCTTGCGGAGATTTTTCCAGCATAGAAAATGAAATTCCCCTCCGCCTTTACCCCCTCATCCATCTGGCCGCTCTTTTCTTTTCCTTCTGAGCTTTCCACCCCCCAATTTTCGGAAGATGGCAAAAAAATCCCTTGGTTCAAGCCATTTCCAGGCCCAGGCAGAAGGGTCTTTTCGCTCATCATCAAGAGATAAGGGTTTGAAGAAACTGGGGGGTGGCGAGACCTTCGGAAGCGTTGACTCCTGGACCTTCTTGAGATAGATTTTGTTAAGGCGATCTTTGGAAATTTGGCCGGGACCATCATGGTGAGAAAACCATCCGAGAGAAGGAAAAAATGAAGAGGCGGAACCAAGTCCGGTAAAACGAAAAGGCCCTGGTCAAAGAAGGCCGGGGTGAAAAATGGGATGGCCGATAATTCTGTTAACCCATTCGGAGAGGAGCAAAACCAAATCATGGACGAGCCTGAACCTTTGGAACTCCCCATAGACGGCACGCTGGACCTCCATACATTTAAGCCGCGAGAGGTAAAGGAATTGGTCCCCGATTACCTGGCGGCCTGCCGGGAACGAGGAATCTTTCAAGTGCGCATCATTCACGGCAAGGGATCGGGTGCCTTGCGGGACACGGTTCATGCTCTGCTCGGTAGACTGCCAGAGGTGGCTTCTTTCCGGTTGGCCGAAAACGAAGCGGGAGGGTGGGGGGCAACTATTGTCTTGCTCAGGCCCTGAGAAACACCGTTAAGTCCCCCTCCTTTATTCCCGGAAGGTTTGGCGCCGGCGCACCTCCTGCCCCAACCAAGCGGCCCACTGATCCAGCCCTTCACCGGTACGGCAGGAAATGCGGAAGATGGTCAGGTGAGGATTGATCTTCAAGGCCCTCTCCTCTATGAGTTGTAGGTTGCACTCGCAAAAAGGCAAGAGGTCGATCTTGTTGATCAGCAAGACGCGGGATTCATGGAACATCAGGGGATATTTCAATGGTTTATCATCGCCTTCGGCCACACTCAAGATCATGGCCTTAAAGTCCTCTCCCAGGTTGAATTCCGCCGGGCAGACGAGGTTGCCTACGTTCTCGATGAACAAGAGGTTTAAGGTCTGAAGGTCCAGATTGCCCAGGGCTTCCCGGATCATGTTGCTGTCTAGGTGGCAGGCCCCGCCGGTGTTGATCTGCACGACCGGCACGCCGGTCTGGCCGATGCGTTCGGCATCGTAAGTGGACTGGATATCTCCCTCGATGACCCCCATCCGAAATTGGTTTTTTAAGGCCTGAATGGTCCGCTCTAAAAGCGAAGTTTTACCGGCTCCTGGGGAACTCATCAGGTTAATGACCAAAACCTGGCTCCCGGAAAATTTCAGACGGTTTTCTGCGGCGATACGCTGGTTGGCCTCCAAAATATTTTTAACCACCGAGATCTTCATTTCTACCCCAGGCCTCACTCTTGTGCAGGAACTTTTAGCGCACTTCCGCGAATAGGTTCTCGGGACGCCTGTACCCTTCTTCCTGAGCCAGGTGGTCTAAGTGGAGGGTAAGGTAATCCTCGACTTCTCCTTCCAAAGGCTCCCCTGTTTCGCGGGTGTCCACCGTCTTGAGATAATGCCGGCATCGTAAGCAGATGTCCACCCGATAGCCCGCCTCTCCTTCTACTTGAAAATAGGTAAGCTCCTCCTGGTCTTTATTTTGGCAATAAGGACATTGCAAACGAAGATATTCCCAGGAGGTGGCGCAGAGCGGACAATGGAGAACCCGTTTTCCTTCGTCCCGGATTTCTCCCATTCCCGCAAGTCCTCCACAAAAAGGACAGAACCCTTGAGGGAAGGATACCTCCTTATGGTCGCGCTGCCAACTTGCGGCGTGGGCTTCGAAAGTGGGCTTCAAAGATTGGACTAAGAAAAAGAAGAGAAGGCTGGCCTCTTCTCCCAATTCCACCCCGAGCAGATTTTCTGTTAGTTGGTTCTCCAGCAGGCGTTTTAATGAACGGTCGAAAGCGAAACCGGAGCTCTGGATGGTTTTGCTCAAAGCCTCGTGCCTTCCAGGATGGTGTTCCTGAAGGATACCCAGCAAGCTGGAGAAGTAGGCATAAGTCTGCGCCAGGTCCAGAGGGATCTCTCCCGGCCTCAGGTAAGGGAATCCCTCCTGGATCTGGATTTTGGCTTTTTGGGAGTCCAGGGGAAGGGAGGGAAAGACGGCCTGTGATTTTAGGCGACTTTTTTCGCGCAAAAGTTTTTCTGCGAGGTCCAGAACGTCCCGGTAATGGGGCATTTTATCCCGTAGGCGGCGAAGCTTGGACAAATTTTGTTCCATGGAATTTCCTGTCTATTGGGGAAAAATTTTAATTCATTTTACGGCACTTCGCTGGTCAAGTCCAGAAAGAAACTTCCGCAGGCCATAAGCAATAAAAGGGTCTTCTCCCCATCGAGCGGGTAAAATGAGCAAAAATACAGCCTCACCCGGGCCAAGGGGTGCGCGCCGCAGAAGCGGCGGGAAAAAATAGCTGGCGAAGAGAGTGCCTTTGTTCCCCAAAGAACCCGGTCCGCGACCCCTTTTCGGAAAATCGATTCCTTCTCAAATCCGGTGAGCAAAAGCAATTTCAGACCCGAACCGATGAAAGACTTTGCGCCTCATTAGGCAAGCGCACCCCTTGGCCCGGGCGGACAGCCTCCGCCCTTGCGGATAATTCCGCAACGCTCGCCAGATCTGCCAAAATCACCCACTCGCTGGGGAGAAGATCTCAATAAAAAAAGGCTTACCCTGATTTAGGGTAAGCCTTCTGGCTAAGGGCCTATGAAGGGGTTTTTAGATTGACCTTCGTCCGCTTTCCACGTCGCGTAACCATTTGGCCCGGTGTTTTTTGGCCCACCCTTTGGTCACGTAGCCGTGGCCCATAACCTGAAAGGTGCCCGGGTTCCCGTAGGTTCCCAGATAAAAATGGATAACTAGGAACCCACCCAGAACCACGACGCCCAAGGCATGGAAGACATAGAGCCAGCGGATTATAGCCGGGGAGAAGATGGGGAACCACATGAAGATTCCCGTCCCCACCATAACGAACCAGAAGAGGAAAAGCACCATGAAGAAAGTCTTCTGGCCGGCATTGAACTTCCCCGCTTCGGGCACTTCCTTCACTTCCCACAAATAGCCCCCCAAAACCCGGAACCATTTCTTGTCATCTTCGTCGAAAAACAGCGTATCCTTCCCCCAAGCAACCAAGGCGAAGAGGAAAGCGATGCCAAAAACAATCCCGCAGATGTTGTGGAGCAGTTTCATGATCGGGTATCCCCCGGGAAACAAATCGGCGAGGAAAGAGAGGGAGTGGAACATCAACCCGAAGCCCGTGAGGAAGAGGAAAAGGCAGCTCCCCGCCAGGACCCAGTGGACCACTCGTTCGAAAGCTGTGGAAGAAAGAATTAAGTTTTTGGGTTTGGCCATGTTCATTCACCCCCTTCTTCAGGGCGCTTAGGCCCTTTAATGACGTAATGGAAGAACGTTCCTACCAGGGCCGCACCGATGCCCAGAACCGAGAGCGGTTTGAGCAAGTCCTTCCACAGGTAGACGGAAATGGGTATGGTGGGATTTATCGCCAGTTTATCGTACATGCGGATCTTTTCCGGCAGCACGTAAATCACGTGTGTACCTTTTACATATTTATCCCCGTAAACCATGGCCTCACCTCCCAAGGCTTTAGCCCGGGCATGGGCCTGGGCGATCATCTTCTCCTTGGGGCCGAAGGTCACGGCTCCGGGGCCGCAGGTCTTGGCGCAAGCTGGGATCTGGCCGTTGCTGATCCGGTCCCAGCAGAACGTGCATTTATACACTTTGTTCGTGGCTTTATCGTACCGGGGAATCTCAAACGGGCAAACATTTACACAGTATTCGCAGCCGATGCATTTTTCTTTGTCGATGACCACGGCTCCTTCCGCGGTGGTAAAGATACATCCCGGAACCGGGCAAGCCCGCTGGCAGGCCGGGTCTGTACAATGCATGCAGTTGTCTTTCCGGAACAACCAGCGCACCCCTCCATCTTTGGTGGGGATTTCTGTAAAACGCACCAGGTTCCAGGTGAAGGGCGTGAGATCCAGGGGGTTTTGATGGGTGCCCTGTTGCTGGGTCTTTTCCCCCGGTAGCCTGTTCCATTGCTTGCAGGCTACCTGGCAGCCGCGACAGGCCGTACATTTGGATACATCGATAAGCATTACTTTTTCCATCTTACTTCCCCCCTTTCTTCTCGACGTTCACCATGAAGGCTTTGGATTCCGGGATCATGGTGTTGGCATCCCCGATGGTGGGGGTCAGCAGGTTGGCGCTGTCTCCTCCGTCCGGCGGAGTGACCCATCCGTAGTGCCAGGGAAGGCCAACTTGGTGAACCGTCTGGTCCGCAATCTTGAAGGGCTTGAAGCGATCCGTGACCATGGCTTTGGCTTCGACCTGGCCACGGGCCGATTTCACCACCACAGGCTCTCCATTGCGGATTCCCTTCTCTTTGGCGAGCTCTTTGGACATTTCCACGAACATCTGGGGCTCCAGCTCAATGAGCCACGGAACCCAGCGAGTCATCACGCCCGTCTGCCAGTGTTCGGTGACCCGGTAGGTGGTACAAACCAAGGGGAACCTTGGGTCGCAGGTAAGGAATTTATCCGCCCCTTCGCCGATCCCCGGTTCGCCGAAGAGCTTGGCTGTGGGATTAAACAATTGTGCCGAAAGCAGGTTCTTCTCGATGGGGCATTCCAAGGGCTCGTAGTGTTCGGGGAATGGTCCATCGGCCAGGCCTGGACCGTAGATCCGCGCATGGCCTTCGGGCAACATGATGAAGGGGTAGATGGCTCCTGCGGGCTGCGGGCCGTCGGGAACGTCTCCCTGCCATTTCGTACCGTCCCACCAGACCACGGCTCTTTTGACATCCCAGGGCTTGCCTTCCCAGTTCACCGAGGCGCGATTGTAAATAATCCGGCGATTGACCGGCCAACACCAGGCCCAACCGGGGAAAAGCCCAATCCCAGAGGGATCTGCCTTCCCGCGACGGGCGGCCATGTTCCCCTTTTCCGTGTAGGAGCCGCAGTAGAGCCAGTTGCCGCAGGTCGTGGAGCCGTCGTCCTGCAGAAGGGCGAAGCTGCCCAGTTGTTCTCCTGCTTTGGCCACCACCGACTTTTGCTTGGTTTTGGCGTCTTCGACCTCGATATCTTTGGCTGTATAGCCGTTGATCTCTTTGGCAACGTAGTGCGGGTCGGGATGTTTGATGAGCCCATCCGCCCCTTTCGGCCCGTAGTTCCAGGAAAGGTTCAAGATGGGTTCGGGAAAAACTCCGCCCTTTTCCTTGTATAGCTTTTGCACTTTCAGGAATAGCAGGTGCATTATATCCAGGTCGGGCTTGGCCCCTCCTGGAGAAGGAACGGCTTTATACCGCCACTGCATCCACCGTCCGGAGTTGGTGATAGATCCCTCCTTTTCGAAGGAAGCGGCACAGGGCAGCATGAAGACCTCGGTTTTGATTTTGGAGGGGTCTTTCCCCGGGCCTTTCCAGAAAGAACCGGTCTCGTTATCGAAGAGGTTGACATTGACCATCCAATCGAGGGTTTCCATAGCCTTGCGCACTTTGCCGGCATTGGCGCTGGAACAGGCGGGATTCTGGCCCCAGGCGAAGAACCCTTTAAACTTCCCCTTGGACATCTGATCGAAGAGCATCAGCCAAGAAGCATTCTGCCCGTCGTCGAGCTTGGGCATCCATCCGTACCCGAAGTCATTCTCCTTCGTAGCGTTGGCGCCGTACATGGCCTTGAGCATGCTGATGATGTATTTGGGGCGATTCTTCCACCAGTTCAGGCTTTTTGGGTCCTGGGTTTTAGGGGTGTATTTCTCGGTGTAGTCTTTCAGGGTTTTATCCGAAGCTCGGGGCACCGGATTATAGCCCGTTAAGATATGGAAGAGGATCCCATAATCAGTGGCTCCCTGAACATTGGATTCGCCGCGCAGGGCATTCACCCCCCCGCCGGCCATACCCATGTTACCCAGGAGCATCTGAATAATGGACATGACCCGGATGTTTTGGGTTCCTACGGTGTGTTGCGTCCAACCCATGGCGTAAAGAATGGTTCCCACCTTATCTGGTTTGTAGGTGGCGGCGTAAGCCTTGTAAACTTTTACCAGATCGTCCTTGGGCGTCCCGGTAATTTTGGAAACGAGGTCCAAGTTGTAACGGGAATAATGCTGCTTGAGCAACTGGAAGGCGCAATGGGGATTCTGCAGAGTTTTGTCCTTTTTGGGAATCCCCTGGGCATCCACTTGGTACTTCCAGGTAGATTTGTCATATTTCCGGCCCTTGGCATCGTACCCGCTAAAAAGCCCATCGGCAAAACTAAATTTTTCGTCGATGAGGAAGGCCGCGTTGGTATACTCCACCACGTATTCCTTCTGGATTAAATCGTTGTCCAAAATGTATTTGATCATCCCGCCCAAAAAAGCAATGTCCGTGCCCGAGCGCAAAGCGGTATAAATATGCGCTTTGGCTGCCGAGCGGGTGAACCGAGGATCCACGCAGACGAGCGTGGCGCCTTTTTCGATGGCTTTTTGTACCCAGCGGAAGCTAATCGGGTGGTTCTCCGCAGGATTGCCGCCCATGATCAAGATGACGTCAGCATTGGCAAAATCAATCCAATGGTTGGTCATCGCTCCCCGTCCGAACGACTCTGCCAGAGCCGCTACTGTAGGGGAGTGTCATATCCTGGCCTGGTGTTCGATGTACACCAGGCCCAGACCGCGGAGGAATTTTTGGTAAACGTAGCATTCCTCGTTATCCATGGCCGCGCTGCCCACGGAAGCCAGGCTGTCGGTGCGGTTAACCGTTTCCCCTTTTTCGTTCTTGAGCATGAACGAGTCATCGCGGGCCTTCTTGATATTCTCGGCGATTTTGTCCAGAGCCCAATCCCAGGAGACTTCCTTCCATTCCTTGGCGTAAGGAGCCCGGTAGAGGGGTTTGGTCAAGCGATTGTTGTTGTGAGAGAGTTGATAGAGCGCCCCACCTTTCGGGCAGAGAGTGCCTTGATTGGTAGGATGGTCGGGATCCCCCTCGGTATTCACGACCTGGCCATCCCGCGTGTGCACGATGATCCCGCAACCAACGCTGCAATAGGGGCATATGGTCGTGGACTCCTTGGTGTATAAAATTTTGGAGGGCTGGGCATGGGCTATCCCCGGGATAAGCGGGAGGCCCAACCCACCAGCCAGTGCTGAGGCCCCTGAGATCTTCAGGAAACCCCTTCTTGAAACATCCATATCTTTCCTCCTTCCATACTTTAACTTAATCGATCAAATCCTCCCTGATGAGTCCTCCCTTTTTTCACCCCCTTCCATTTGAGCTTGGAAACCTGTGATCCTTTACATTCCATCCCTCAAGGCTGCAAGCGCGCGCCTTGGGAGTAAACTCTCATCCTTGGTCCGCGAATGTAGCCAACGAGCGTAATCCCCACCTGGCGGGCCATATTCACAGCCAAATCTGTGGGGCCGGAATAAGAGAATAAAAAAGGAATCCGACGCTTGATGGCTTTAACCAGAATCTCCGAAGAAACCCGCCCGGTAGTTAGAAGGACTTTGCCGGATGAAGAGAATCCCTGCAAAAAGGCGGCGCCCAATACTTTATCTACGGCATTGTGCCGCCCGATGTCCTCGCAAGAAACGAGAATCTTCTGCCCATCGGCCAGCGCGGCCC
>Ga0194112_10007014_pt1 | contig 14725 bp, 10 predicted proteins | sample TA2MahC400mmetaG_FD_146191 | JGI IMG/M metagenome (GOLD analysis project Ga0194112, IMG submission 146191) | Freshwater microbial communities from Lake Tanganyika, Tanzania - TA2015016 Mahale Deep Cast 400m | ecosystem: Environmental > Aquatic > Freshwater > Lake | place: Tanzania: Lake...
GCCGCAGGTCGTTGCCGTCTCGGGTAACACCGACTGTTATCAGCCAGTCGAGCAGAAGCTTTGTCTCACGCGCCGGTGTCTCGAGGTTTTCCTTGCATTCCGCAATCCTCTCACCATCACAACAAAAGATTCTCTCGTTCAACGTGACCTCGATCTCTTGAAGGAACTCGCCTCGCTTAACCTGGTCCATGTCTCCATCAGCGTCACGACGCTGAATCCGGACCTTGCGCGAAGACTGGAGCCCCGGACCTCTTCTCCTCTCAAAAGGCTCGCGACGATCGAAGCGCTGGCAAGGGACGGAATCTCCGTCGGCGTCAACGTTGCCCCTGTCATTCCAGGACTCACCCTCAGTGAAATGCCCGCCATCCTGCGTGAAGCCGCTCAGCGTGGTGTACACTCTGCGGGTTACCAAGTCCTACGACTTCCATACGCGGTGAAGGATCTGATGGTCGATTGGCTGAAGCGTGAGGTTCCCTTGCAGGCATCGAAGGTGATCCGGCAAATTCGAGATCTTGGAGATGGCTACCTCTCCTGCTCCGAGTTCGGCCAGCGCTTGAAAGGATCAGGTCCAATCGCCGATGCTATCCACAGGCTCTTCGACATGAGCTGTGCACAATACCACCTCAACGAACGGCGGCGGGAACTATCCGTGGATCATTTTCGTCGAAACGTGCGGTGCCAGCTCTCGATGTTCTAATCGAGAAACCTGCCCGTGTCTTGATTTTTTCTCCAGTTTTTCATAAAATGGTGCGCTGCTTTCATCAAGTTTTGGCTGCGCCACCTGCGGCTGCTGCTTTCCAGTTCAACTACTCTTGAAGTGAGTCCATGGCGATCACAGTACGGAACCTGACCAAGTATTATGGCCAGGAAAGAGCAATCAATGATATCTCGTTTGATGTGAAAACGGGGGAGATTTTGGGTTTCCTTGGACCCAATGCAGCAGGGAAAACGACAACGATGAAGATCATCACCTGCTACATGCCTCCGACGGCGGGGACGGTGGATGTTGATGGGTACAGCATCGCTGACCATTCGCTTGAGGTGCGGCGGAAGATCGGCTATTTGCCCGAGCTCAATCCGCTTTACCTGGACATGAACGTCCTCGAGTATCTTGACTACGCAGCCCGGCTCCATGGGATCGACAAGACCAAGATCAAGCAGCAGATGAACCTCATGATCGATGTGTGCGGGCTGAAGGAGGTGCGGCATAAGGACATCGGGGAACTCTCCAAAGGATACCGCCAGCGAGTGGGATTGGCTCAAGCGATGATTCACGACCCGGATGTCCTGATCATGGACGAGCCAACGAGCGGCCTCGATCCGAATCAGATCGTGGAGATCAGGAACCTTATCAAGCGACTGGGTCGCGCGAAGACCGTTGTTCTCTCCACACACATTCTCTCCGAGGTGCAGGCGACGTGCGACAGGGTCATCATCATCAACGAGGGGGCAATTGTTGCGGACGGAACCCCCGCGCAGCTGCAACAGGAATTTCACGGATCAGAATCAATAACGATCGAGCTAAGAGCGAACGTCACGGACGCATTGATAGATCTCTTTCCGAAAATCAAGGGACTGCCGAATGTTGAGTCGGTCGAATATGCGGGTGGGGGCGACGACGTCCACCGGTTTTCAATTTTTTCCACGAAAGGAACTGACATCCGCGAGGAACTCTTCAAGCGAGCAGTGGCAGAGAGATGGATTCTGCTGGAAATGTCCCGGAAGATCACAAGTCTCGAGGAGGTATTCCACAAGCTGACGAAGACAGAAGAGAGTAAGCAGTAGCAAGCAGGTAACGAGCAACCGTGGTTGACCCTTGAACTTCGGCAAACGGTAATTCGCCTATGGCATTGGATATCAAATCGCTTTCGAGTAACCTCGGCAACGTGGGTACGATATATCGCAGGGAGATTCGGTCGTACTTCAATTCGGCCATCGCCTACGTCGTCATCGTGGTCTTTCTTGCCATCATCGGCTGGTTTCACACGAGCAATCTGTTCCTTGCGAACGTGGCCTCGCTACGGCTGATGTTTGAGCTGATCCCGGCAATCTTCCTGTTCGTCGTTCCGGCGATCACCATGCGCTTGCTTTCAGAAGAGAAAAAAACGGGGACGATCGAGCTGCTTACCACAAAACCGTTGCACGATGTCGAGATCGTTCTGGGGAAATTCCTTGCCGCGTGGGCTCTCGTCGGAATTGCCCTTCTGCTGACCCTTGTGTACTACATCACCATAGCTTTCCTTGGCAGCATCGACAACGGGCCCGTCGTGGGCGGCTATCTGGGATTGATGCTCATGGCCGGCGTCTATGTTGCGATCGGCCTTTTTGCGTCCAGCCTCACGGAGAACCAGGTGGTCGCGTTCATCATCGGTTTTGTACTTGTGTTCGCGCTGTTCATGCTGGACAAGGTTTTGCTCTATGTTCCCGGATCGCTGACCAGCATTGTTGAGTTTCTCGGCATCGACTACCATTTTTCCAACATCGCGCGCGGCGTTGTCGATTCACGAGACATCATCTACTTCCTCTCGTTACTCGGTTTCACACTGTATCTGACGGTGACATCGCTCCAGCGGAGGAAGTGGTAACACGAGCGTGGAATGTGGATAGGGAGTTGGAATACGGGCAGGTGAACCCTTGAATTCTTGACACCATGAAAAAGCAAAAGGCACAGACGGTAATACAAATCGCACTTGTTCTGGGCATTCTGATCGTCCTGAACGTGATTTCGATTCGTCTATTCGGGCGTCTCGATCTCACATCACAAAAGGTGTACACGCTTTCCGACGCCAGCAAAAACCTGGTTGGGTCGTTTGACGATCGTGTGACCGTGAAGGCGTACTTCACGGAAGACCTCCCCGCTCCGTACAACAACAATCGTCGCGCGGTGCTGGATATCTTGAACGAATACAAAGCGTACGCCGGGGGGAATCTGCAGTTCGAGTTCATCAATCCTGAGGGAGACAAAGGGGAGCAGGAAGCCCAGCAGCAAGGTGTCGCACCCGTCCAGGTGCAGGTGGTGAACGAGGATAAGCTTGAGGTAAAGCGCGGATACCTCGGTTTGGTGATGCTGTACGAGGATCGAAAGGAAGTGCTGCCGGTTGTGCAGAACCTGAGCGCCCTGGAATACGACATCAGCAGCGCGCTCAAGCGGTTGACAACGAGGACGAGGAAGAAGATCGGATACACAACCGGACATGGGGAAGCGGACATCTCAAGCATGCGCCAGGTGTATCAGCTCATCTCGCCCCAATATGACCTGACACCGGTCGATCTCGGCAAAGGCGAGCCCGTGCCTTCGGATATCACTGCCCTCCTGGTTATTTCGCCGCAAAACCGCCTGCAGGATAGTGCAAAATTTGAGCTCGACCAATACCTGATGCGCGGGGGGAAAATCGCGTTTCTCCTGAACCGGGTGAATGCCAACCTTCAGATGCGGATGGGTCAGGCAGCGGACCTTGGGTTGGACGATATGCTTCAACATTACGGGATCAGGATCAATCCTGATCTCGTTCGCGATGCTCAGTGTGCGAACGTCTCCGTGATGCAGCAGCAGGGATTTATGACGTTCCAGAGCCAGATCCCCTTCCCGTACATTCCCATCGCATCGAATTTCGATGCTGCAAATCCGATTGTGAAGGATCTGCAGAGCGTCTTCTTTCATTTTGTGAGTTCGCTTGACACGAGCGGGGCAGCGGTGAGAGGGGTGAAAGCGTCAGCGTTGGTCCGTTCATCCAGGCGTAGCGGACGGCAGACCGGGATGTTTCTCATCGATCCATTCCAGCGTTACACACCGGCAGATCTTGCCGAAGAAGGCATTCCCCTTGCAGCACTTGTCGACGGATCTTTCAAGAGTTTCTTCACGGACAAAGAACCGGCTGCCACGATGACCCAGAGTCCGGAAACCCGCCTGATCGTCGTCGGTGACGGTGATTTCATGAAAGACGACTTTCTCGGCAACCGCGGCAACCTTACCTTCTTCGCCAACATCGTGGATTATCTTGCGGATGATGCCGGCCTGATCACCATTCGCTCGAAGAACGTCGCGACTCCGCCTCTGGAGCAGGTTTCTGATGGCACGAAACGCCTCCTGAAGTACGCGAACCTTATCGGACCTTCACTGATCATTGTGGCGTATGGTCTGTTTCGCTGGAGAAGGCGTGTGGCATTCAAAAGAGCATTGGAAGCACAAGGGTAGTCAGACGGGTGCAGGTTCCGGTGAGGCATAGGAATCATGAAGTCGAACTTGGTATTGAGGGCGCGGAACAATGACACGCAATACGTACTATATGCTCGGCCTGCTTGCTCTGCTGGCTCTTGTTGCATATCTCATGATGCAGAGACCCGGCGAGCAAAGCTCGTCTGGAGAGGCAGGCGAGCATCTTGTCAACATCGATTCGCTTGCGGTTGATAAGATCGAGATCAGCTCTCCCTCCACGCGGATTGTGCTCGAGAAGCGGGGCGTCGAGTGGTTTGTCCAAGAGCCGGTATCCTACCGTGCCGACCAATCGAACGTCGCTTCACTGATTCACGATAGCAGGAATCTCCAGGTTAAAAGCGTCGTCTCAACGAAGGCGGAGAAGCATTCGATGTTTCAGGTTGATTCCATGGGCACGTTGGTGAAAATGTCTGGTCGGGGAGAGGAGCAGGCGGGCTTTGTTATTGGAAAACCGGGGATAAGCTACCTGGACGTCTACGCACGTCGGGTGAACTCTGACGACGTTGTCCTCATCAGCAATGCATCAAGCTACGTGTTCAGCAGGCCGGTGAGAGAATGGCGAGATCGCACCATTCTGAAGGTCCCGCAGGAAAACATCAAGGAGGTCAGGTTCCAATACGGTGACACGACGTTTGTTCTCGCATTCAGAGACAGCGTGTGGATGATCGGTAGAGACTCCACACAAGATTGGGTTGTCAACAGTCTTCTCTCTTCACTCGCCGATTTTCAGGCTGACGATTTCATCGATACGATATGGACGAAGTCGCCCAGGATCACCGCGCAGATCGCTTATGCGGGCGCGCAGCTCAATTTTGCCTACCAGAAAGATGGTGAAAGATATTTTGTGCGGAGTTCGAACTCTCCGCAGTGGTTTGATGTCCAGAGCTGGCGAGCGAATCAGATCCTGAAGCGCAAGAAAGACCTGGTGAAGTCCGGCCAATAGCGCACCCCTCTGCACTCTTCCGTAGTCCCACTGCCAGCCAATTACGAATTCCTTGCTTGCTGCTGCAAATTTGGTTATTTTTTGGTGTTTTCACCGGTTCGCTACAATCTTCACTATCGACAAAGCGAGGTCTCCTGCATGCAGAAGTACTACTTTTTGGCTTTGCTACTTCTTGTTCCTGCTCTCATGTTCATCGGCTGTGCAGCTTCCGGGTCGTCGCCCATTTTGGGAACGATCGGCGATGAGCCGCTTACCTTGGAAGAGTTCGAAGATTCCTATGCGAAGCACAACGGCGGATGGGAAAAAGCGACCGCTTCATCCCTTGAGGATCGTGAGCGATTTCTCGACCTGCTCGTGAAGTTCAAACTGAAGGTAATGGAGGCCCGCGACCGCGGGCTGCTGGCTGATACGTCCATTCAGAACGAGCTCGAAGGCTACCGGGTATCCGTTGCAACGTCTTACACGCTGGAGAAAGAGCTGATTAAACCGTGGGTGGAGGAGATGTACAATCGCCTGCGTGAAGAGATCCGCGCACGACACATCCTTATCCGTGTCGGCGAGGATGCCGCGCCGGCGGATACGCTTGAGGCGTACAACAAAGCGATGAAGGTGATCGGACTCATGACAAAAATCAGCTTCGACACGCTTGCGGTAACCTACTCAGAGGATCAAAGCGCATCGTTCAACAAGGGTGATCTCGGTTTTTTTAGCATGGGCCGAATGGTGTCAGAGTTCGAAGACGCGTGTTACAGCCTCAAAGTGGGCGAATACACACACGAACCTGTGCGGACGCAGTACGGCTACCATATCATTCAGGTGACTGCACGGGAACCCAACAAAGGAGCCGTTCGGGTCAGCCATATCCTGTGCCGATTCGCGCCATCCCTCGAGGACACGGTGGCAGTTCGTGATTCAGCATGGGCAATATACAACTTGGTGAGGGGTGGTCTGGATTTCGCAAAGGCTGCGAGCCAATACAGTCAGGACCCGGGCAGCAGCCAGAATGGAGGGGAAATCGGCTATTTTGAGCGCGGGCGGCTCCAACCGAACATTGAGGAACTCTTTTTCAGAACGCCGGTCGATTCGATTACGGAACCGTTCCAGGCTCCCTATGGCTATCACATTTTCAAGATCACCGGGACCAGGGGAATCGGCACGTTCCGGGAGCTGGAAAATAACCTTCGTCAGCAATACCAACAGATGCGGTATCAGTCAGACTATCAGGACTACGTTCACGAGTTGAAAAAAAGGTATCAGCTCAATTTCGATGTCGAGGTTTTTCACTGGCTCACGATGTCATTCGATTCAACGATGACGCCGGCGAGGGAGACATGGCATGACACGCTGACAAGCGCCACGAAGCAGCGGATCCTTCTATCGTGCGGCGATCGCTCCTACACGGTTCAGGATTTCGTTCAACACGTGAGTGCGACCGCGGAGTTCAATACGATGCTGCTGACCCCGACGAACGTTGAATACATGGTCGAACGGATGTCGGAGGCGAAAGTTCTCGAGGAGCACGCCCGCAAGGTGCACGAGCGGCACCCGGCGTTCGTCGAATTGATGCGGGAGTACCAGAATGGTATTCTTTTGTATCGAATCGAACAGGATGAGATCTGGAAGAAGGTTGTGGTCAACGACTCCTTGCTCTCTATCTACCATACAGAGAACAAGGAAAAATACCGGTGGCCTGATCGCGTGAATTTTGCGGAGATCTACTCCCCAACTGACAGTATTGTGAAGGTGGCGCATGACGAGCTCCAGGCCGGGAAAGATTTTGGTGAAGTGGCCGAGCAATACACTATGCGTCAGGGATACAAAGAGAAGAAAGGCGAATGGGGATTCCAGGCGAATTCACTCAACGAACTCTCTCGCTACGCGGCTATCCTTACGGTTGACAGTGTCACATCGCCGTTTGAGCATCCGTCCGGATGGTCCATCATAAAGGTTCTGGCGAAAGACAGTTCGAGGGTGAAATCGTTCGAGGAAGCGAAACCGGAATTGATCAGTGCGTTCCAGGAGTATGCGTCGAAGATCCGTGAGCAGGAATGGGTATCAGTGCTCAGGACGAAGTTCCCCGTTGTGACGAACAAGGAACTCCTGTCGAGGGCGTTCACAAGGAAACAGAGTGCTGGAAACTAGATTACTTCTCCTGGTGACAGTAGCGCTCGTTGTCGCAGGCTGCAAACGAAGCGAGCCGTCGGCTACGCCTATTGCGCGGTTGGACAACAGGACCTTGACGCTCGAGGAGATCACGGCGCAGCTTGATTCTACGCGCGAAGTTACCAGCGCACAGTTAAACGAGTACATCCAGCGGTGGGTCAACAGCGAGATCTTGTACCGGGAGGCTGTGCGCCGAGGACTGGATCAGAAGGAAAGCTTCCAAGCGCGGGTCGAGGGGGTTCGGCGTCAACTCGCCATCAACGCTTTGCTTGATGAGGTCGTGTACACCCCGCAGGTGTGCGAAAGCACGCCGGAGGAGATTGTGCAATATTATCAGGCTCGCACGAACGAGTTCGCGTTGTCCACCGACGTCGCGTTGGTGAGCTTTGCACTGTTTCAAGATCGGGACCTGGCAAACGCGTTTCGCACGAGGATTCTGCAGGGGGCACGGTGGCGGGATGCTCTGCAGCAGGTGCTTTCCGATCCTCAGCGATCTGCGCTCGTTGTGGCACGCGTCGACTCGGCATATCATACACAGAGCACGCTTTTTCCGGTTGAGCTGTGGCGCGTCGCCTCTGCCTCCGGCAGGGCAGAACCGTCGTTTCCCATCCGGACGGCGGAGGGATTCTACGTGCTCATAACCTGGAAGTTCACCCGGTCCGGCCAACCTGCTGATCTGGCGTATGTAGCCCAGGAAATCCGGGGTCGGCTGGCGATCGAGCGTCGGCAGCGCGTGCTTGCCGATTTGATGGAGACCCTTCGGGCTAAACACAGTGTTGAAATTCTCGTGGGCACGGGGGATACGACAGCATGGAAATACAGGTAACAGGAGGTGCCTGATGATGGGATTGAGGTTCAGTTACAGTACAGTCGCTGTCGCCTGGTTTTCATTGGTGGGGCTCACCGGGACCAATCACCTGGCGGGTCAGACACTGCTTGACCGGATTGTGGCGGTTGTCGACAAGGAGATCATCACCGAGTCGCAACTTCAGCAGCAGATCAGCTACATTGCGCTGCAGAATCGTGTCGACCCGAATACACCCGGCCTTCGCGATCAAGTGCTCGATGCAATGGTTGCTGATAAGCTGATCCTTGCGCAAGCGATTATTGATAGCGTGATGGTGACAGAGGAGGAGGTGACGCAGGCGATAGACCAGCAGTTCCGGAATCTCATCCTGCGCGCCGGATCAGAGCAGCGCCTGGAGCAGATGTACGGCAAGCCCGTTGCTCGATTGAAGCGGGAGTACCGCCCGGAGGCCCGGGAGCAAATGCTCATCCAACGAATACGGCAGCAGCGGGAGGCAAACATCCAGATCAGCCGGCGGGAGGTGGAGGAGTTTTATGAATCATACCGTGACAGTCTCCCGACTATCTCGGAAGAAGTCCAGCTTCGCCACATCTTTATCGCGCCTAAACCGGACTCGGTGCATGAAGAGCAAACGCGGAGGATGTTGAGCGCCATCCGTGACAGCCTCGTTGCCGGCGGAGATTTTCCCGACTTTGCCAGACGCTATTCACAGGATGGAAGCGCGCCGGGGGGAGGTGATCTCGGCTGGGCGAAGCGTGGGCTTGTGTTTGTGCCGGAGTTTGAGCAGGCGGTGTTTGCGTTGAGAGAAAATGAGATCTCTCCTGTTGTCAAGACGCAGTTTGGCTACCACATCGTTCAGCTCATCGAGCGGCGCGGGGAGTCGGTCCACGCGCGTCACATTCTCCTGAGGGTCGAAAAAGGACCGCCGAGCGATTCAGCCACGGTACAGCAGCTGAGGGGCCTCCGTGGGCGGGCTCTCCAGGGTGAGTCTTTCGCTGAGCTCGCGCGAACCCACTCTGAGGACGATAACACAAAATCGGTTGGTGGCGATCTCGGGCTCATCGCCGTTGACCAGCTCGAGTCCGATTTTGGATCTGTCGTGAAGGATTTGAAGCCCGGCGAGATCAGCCAGCCTCACCGTATCGCACTCCGCGAGTCCTATGGATACCAGATTGTCTTACTGGAGAAACGAATCCCTGCTCATGCTATGGACTTGGACCAGGACTACCGTCGGGTGGAGCAAATGGCGCTTTTCGTGAAGAAGAATCGTTTCTACGCCGATTGGATTGAAGAGTTGAAGAACAATATCTACTTGGATATCCGGCTGTGAAATCGCTGATCCCGGACCGACTGGTGGAGCGTCAATTTCGACAACATCCTGCCACCGCACGCAGACTATGAACGACGTTGAGGCAGTCGGCAAGCTCTCCACGGCGTACCGTGACCTTCGCGCGGAAATCGCCAAGGTCATCGTAGGACAGGAGAGCGTCATTCAACATCTCTTGATAGCACTCCTGTCGCGCGGGCACTGCCTGCTCGTTGGTGTTCCCGGTCTCGCCAAGACCCTTCTCATCAAGACACTGGCGGAAGCACTGGAGCTCAAATTCAGTCGTATCCAGTTCACGCCGGACCTGATGCCGAGCGACATCACAGGCACGGAGATCATCGAAGAAAACATCTCCACCGGACAGAAATCCTTCAAGTTTGTGCGCGGCCCGGTATTCGCCAATATTGTTCTGGCCGACGAGATCAACCGGACGCCGCCGAAGACACAGGCAGCACTGCTCGAATCAATGCAGGAGCACCACGTCACGGCTGCAGGCCAGACCTATCGGCTGCAGGAGCCTTTCTTTGTGCTCGCAACGCAGAATCCCATCGAGCAGGAAGGAACGTATCCGTTGCCGGAGGCGCAGCTCGACCGCTTCATGTTCAATGTATGGCTGGACTACCCGTCGTTCAACGAGGAGATCAAAATTGTCCAGACCACAACGAGCCCGTATCAGCCGGAGCTCAATCACGTGATGAAGTCGCAGGAGATCATCGAGTTTCAGGATCTCGTCCGGCGAGTGCCGGTCGCGGAGAACGTGATCCAATACGCCGTGACACTGGTGAACCGCAGTCGACCGAGGTCTCCTGGGGCTCCGGATTACGTTAACAACTGGATTCGGTGGGGAGCCGGTCCTCGTGCATCTCAGTATCTCATTCTGGGCGCAAAGACGCGCGCAATTCTGGATGGACGGCATACACCGGACATCGAAGATGTCGAAGCGCTGGCGCCACCGGTTCTGCGACACCGAATCGTCACGAGTTTCAATGCTGAGGCCGAGGGCGTTTCAACGATCAATATCATCGATAAGCTTGTGCACGACTCAGCTTGAGTGCCATAGGAGATGCAGACGTGAGGTTGATGGTGAGAATGTGGCAGCGGAATCCTCTCCCTTTTCCGTCGGGATCTTTGGTCAATACGACCGTAGCCTCTGTACTGATCACCTCTTTCCTTCTGCCCGCCTTTTTGGTGTCCTCAGCGTTTGCCCAAACAATGGTTGCTCAACGATACTGGATCACGTTTAGCGACCGCGGTGAGGTGCCTGGACGAGGGACAGGTTCCGTCGATGCATATGCACTCGGTATTTCGGACCGTGCTCTCTGGAGGAGAGCAAAAGTCTTGCCGGCCGATCGGTTGATCGATGAACTGGATCTGCCGGTTGCACCATCCTATATCGATGGAGTGCGACGAACCGGCGCGGTCATTCGCGCCACCTCGCGATGGTTCAACGCGGTTTCAGCCGAGCTTTCAGCAACTCAGCGCGCTACAGTACAATCACTTCCCTTCGTCGCGTCTGTATCGCCCGTAGCGGTTTTCCGAAAAAATCGTCCTGAAGTCTCTCTCGAGCGGCACTCGACGCCGCTCCTGAAACGTCAATCGACATCGGCGCTCGACTATGGCTCATCCCTTGCCCAGCTCAACAGCATCGGGGTCGTTGAGGTCCATAACCGGGGGATCAATGGTTCGGGTGTAATTGTAGGGATGATCGATGACGGCTTCAATAACCTCCGAAGCCATCCGGCGCTGAAAAACATCAAGGTGATCGCTGAATACGATTTCATTCAGCGGGACAGCAGCACCTCCGTCGCTCCAGGGGAATACCCCGGTCAGGGAGGGCACGGGGCTGCGACGCTCTCCGCTGTCGGCGGATTCGAGAGCGGAAAGCTCATCGGCGCGGCGTATGGAGCGTCCTTCATTCTTGCGAAGTCGGAGATCGACAGCGTGGAAATCCGCCTCGAAGAGGATCTGTACGTCGAGGCGCTCGAATGGATGGAGCAACTCGGAGCGGATGTGGTCTCGAGTTCGCTCGGGTATATCGACTGGTATACGAATAGCGATCTTGACGGGCAGACCGCAACGACGACAAAGGCGGCCCGCATCGCGGCACGCAAAGGGATTCTTCTTGTTACAGCGATGGGAAACGAGGGTAACTACCGTGACCCGCGTACACAAAGCACCGGCACGATGATCGCGCCGGCTGATGCAGATAGCATTGTCTCTGTTGGGGCAATGTCCGTTGATGGCATGCTCGCCAGTTTCAGTTCAACGGGTCCGACGGCTGACGGGCGGGTGAAGCCCGAGGTCGTTGCGCCGGGTGTGAATGTCTACGCTGTCGCCGGCGCATCAAGCTACGGCTACTGGAACGGAACCTCACTTTCAACCCCGCTTACAGCCGGTGTCGCCGCCCTTGTTCTCTCGGCCAATCCGGACCTTACACCTATGGAGGTTCGGGCTCGGCTCACCGGCACCGCGCGGCAGTTCAAAGATGGCTCACCCCGCACCGAATCGTATCCCAACAACTTCTATGGCTGGGGAATTGTTGATGCTGCCAGGGCAGTGGTCAAGCCGGGCCCCCCAGAAATCCCAAATCAGTTCGTGCTGAGGAACAGTTTTCCAAATCCCTTCAACGGGACAGCTACTATCATTGTTGACGCGCCATCAGCTCAGCAGATTGAGCTGGCGATCTTCACGGTGCTTGGACAGAAGGTGCGGACGCTGTTCAAAGGCTATTCTGCGGTGGGTGAGAACAGATTCTTCTGGCGGGATGGGCTCGACGATGCCGGCGTGCGGGTCACCTCAGGTGTCTACATTTGCCGGTTGACAGCCCCAAACTCGATCGCCTCCACCAAACTGGTCTTCATCAAATAGATCGGTTCCATAGATCCTTGCGCGCATGCCGGAATTCCATCTCTTCTCTGCGCTCACGACACCGTACATCGTGCTGGCAGCCGGACTGGCTTTTGCGTTCTCCATTTTCATCTACCGATTTTCGCTTCCCCCACTCTCGCGAGGACTGAAGAGCGTTCTCATCCTCCTGCGCTCCTCCGCCCTGTTCTTGGTCTTTCTCATGATCGGCGAACCACTGCTGTCGTTGGTCACTCGAAGCGAAGAGGCGCCGATGGTTGCGGTGCTCGTGGACAACTCTCGAAGCCTGACCGTTAAGGACAAGACGGGAGATCGCAAGGCTGCACTTCTTGAGACGCTGCGATCCACGGCCTTTGACCGTCTCAATTCTCTCGGAACGGTACTCTACGGCACGTTCGATACAAAGCTGAAATTTGTGGGGATGTTCTCTGCGGATTCCCTTTCGCTTGCCGGAGATGGAACGGACCTCGGAGCGGCGCTGGAAGGACTGAAGGACACAGCGGCAAAAGCCAATCTTCAATGTATCATAATTGTTACCGACGGCAATTCGACCGTGGGAAGCAGCCCCCAGTACGAAGCCGAAGACCTCGGCGTTCCGATCTTTGCGATCGGCATCGGCGATACTAGCGAGCAACAGGATGTGCTCGTTCGAAAAGTCGTCACAAACAATATCACCTACGTCGGCACCAGAGTCCCCGTTGACGTGACGGTGAAGAGTTCGGGCTACGGCGGCGAGAAAATTGAAGTAATGTTGCGTGACAGCGCAAGGATTGTTGATCGTCGAACGCTCTCTCTGGGGGGAGGCACGCGAGAATACATGGTGCCGCTTGCATTCGTGCCTGCAAAGGAGGGGCTGCAGAAATTGACTGCGGAGGTATCACAGCTGCAAAAGGAAATAAGCCTTCAGAACAACCGGTACTCCTTCTATACGAAGGTCCTGAAGAGCAAGATGCGTGTCTGTCTTGTTGCGGGGGGACCTGGGCCTGACGTTGCGTTTGTACGCCGTGCGTTGGAGAGCGACAGGAACACCGAGCTGAGAACGTTTGTCGAGCGGGGGGACGGCCAGTTCTACGAAGGGGAGCTCACCAGCGGCCTACTCGACGAGATGGAAGCTGTCGTTCTTCTTGGCTTTCCGGCAAAGACAAGTTCCGGTGCTGCCCTGTCGGCAATCATTGGGGCGGTGGGGGGCGGCAAAGGTGTTCTCTTTATGTTGAGCCGGACCACAGACCTTGCCAGGGCGCGGAGCCTCGAACCACTGCTCCCCATGAGTCTCCCGGCAGCCGGTGGTGGAGAGCTTCAAGTCTTCGTGGATGTTCCCGTCGTTCAGCGCAACAACCCGATCGTCAAGCTGACGAACCCACCGGATGTCTGGAGCAGGCTGCCTCCGGTGTTCACGTCTGAAGGTCGCTTTCGCGCAAAGCCGGAGTCCGAAATCCTTGCTCAGCTTCGCATTCAAACAATCACCACGAATGACCCGTTGTTGTTGAGCCGGAGCGTGAATCGCCGGAGGAGCGTCGCGCTCCTGGCCTATGGCATTTGGCAATGGAAGATGTATTCGAACGGTGTGCCGGGCTCCGAGAATCTTCTTGAGCAGTTCTTCGGCAATACGATTCGTTGGCTGACGACGCGGGAAGATGACCGGCCTGTGCGCGTACAACCAGTCAAGGAAACATTTGCAGGACAAGACCCGGTCGAGTTCACAGCGCAGGTGTACGACGGAACCTTCAAGCCCGTGGACGACGCTGAGGTCACCGTTGAGGTGAAGCAAGGAGAGACGTCAGACCAACTCAACCTCGTCCCGATCGGCAACGGCCGCTTTGAGGGCACGTTCGGCCTACTTCCGGAAGGAGACTACACGTACACTGCCCGAGTCCTTGCAGGCGGGCAGCGTTTGGCAGAGGAACAGGGGTCGTTTTCTGTGGGAGCAATGCACGTGGAATTCCTGGAGACGCGAATGAACGAGATGTTGCTGAAGCGCCTGGCGGACCAGACGGGAGGCCGATACTACGAAGGGAAGGACATATCCCGCCTTCCGCAGGGCGTCGCGTCCCTGCCCGGTTTCCGACCCCGCGAGGTCGTGCGCTCGAGCGAGATCGAGCTGTGGAACAGGGCGTGGATGCTCGCAGCTATCATCTTCCTGTTTACGGCAGAATGGTTTCTGCGAAAACGAAATGGAATGCTGTAGGAAAAATGAAAAGGACTCTTACGTTTTAGGGTTGATTCTTCTCGGATTTCTCCTCTTCGCTTCCAGCCAGGTTTACGCGCAATCGCCTGTACGCGTAGATAGTTTCTACATGCCGAGCCTGGGAAAAACCAAAGAGATTTCTGTCATCCTTCCGTCGTACTACAACCCGAATCGCCGGTATCCGATCCTCTACCTGCTGCACGGCTATGGCGGCGGGC
>Ga0194112_10007019_pt1 | contig 14722 bp, 13 predicted proteins | sample TA2MahC400mmetaG_FD_146191 | JGI IMG/M metagenome (GOLD analysis project Ga0194112, IMG submission 146191) | Freshwater microbial communities from Lake Tanganyika, Tanzania - TA2015016 Mahale Deep Cast 400m | ecosystem: Environmental > Aquatic > Freshwater > Lake | place: Tanzania: Lake...
GAGGGACGTGCCGGTGGCCGAATGCGATAAATCCCAGGGGGTCTGGGGGACTGGTCCCCCAGAGGCGAGTTCGCCTTTGCGTTCCCGCGGCGCGGAGAGCGTCGCCCGGGGAGGCTCAAGAAGTTGGGACGTTCCCAAGATGTTGGGGCCGAAGACCTGGGGGACCAGTCCCCCAGACCCCCTGGGACTTATCGCTTTGGGGCCACCGTCACGAGGAGACCAGGCGGCGCCCCGAAAGGCGCCGCCCGCGCCGTATGGCACTGCCACGGCGCTCGGGCCTGGCCTGAGCATCCGGGACAAAGTGGTGGATGAATGTCAGACAATCATCCATTCATCCATGCATCCAATCATCCTCTTTGGTTGCGGCCCGAGGCCGCCTTAGGCTACACTATGCGCCAGGGTACAACCCATCTTGAGTGAGGAGAGCGCGAATGGCAGGCTCGGTGATTGCGGCGCAGTTGTACACGGTGCGGGAGTTCACGAGAACGCCGGCCGACATTTCGGCGACGATGAAGAAGGTGGCGGCGATCGGCTACGAGGCCGTCCAGCTCTCGGCCCTCGGGCCGATGGACCCCAGCGAGCTGCGGCGGGTGTGCGACGGCGAGGGGCTGAGGATTTGCGCGACCCACATCGGCTACGCGGCGATGCGCGACGAGCCGCAGGCGGTGATTGACCTTCACCAGACCTATGGCTGCCCCTACGCCGGCATCGGCGGCCTGCCCGCCGAGTGCCGCAACGCCGAGGGCTTCGCGCGCTTCGCACGGGAGGCCTCGCAGGTCGCCCGCCGCCTCGCCGAGGGCGGGCCCAAGTTCGTCTACCACAACCACAGCTTCGAGCTCGAACGGTTCGGCCCCCGCACTGGCCTCCAGATACTCTACGAGGACAGCGACCCGCGCTACTTCCTCTCGGAGCTCGACACCTATTGGGTCCAGCACGGCGGGGGGAGCCCGTCGGCCTGGATACGGCGGCTCAAGGGCCGCGCCCCGTGCCTCCACCTGAAAGACATGGCGAACCAGGGCGGGGCGCAGCTCATGGCCGAGGTGGGCGAGGGCAACCTGGACTGGCCCGACATCCTGGCCGCGGCGCGCGAGGCGGGAACCGAGTGGTACATCGTGGAGCAGGACACCTGCCAGCGCGACCCCTTCGAGAGCCTGGCCCTCTCGCTGCGGAACCTAAGGGCGATGGGGCTGACTTGAGAGCGTGGCTACATCTGTCGTGCCGTTCGCTTTCCCTTGCCCCCGTGCTCGGCACTTGACACGGTTGTTCACCCGCTGTACAATCCAGCCGGAAGCCGGATGCGGCGGGACTTCATTCCTTGTGGTGCTCGGAGGCCATCCCCAGCAGGACCGAAGCCATGTCAAGGATAGACACGAGGCAAGAACCGATCGCTGAGGCGCCCCACGTCGCGCAAGGCTGGCTTGCGGGATTGCGTAAGGAACAGGCAGTGTTCGAGCGCAGGCTGCCGCAACTCCTCAAGAGCCACCGGGGCGAGTACGTCGCAATATATCGGGGGCGTATCATCGCCCACGGACCCGACGATGGGAAGTTGGCATACCAGATGTACACCAAGTTCGGGAATGTGCCCTTCCTGATAGCAAGAGTGGAGGAAGAACCGACCGTCTACGAAATCCCTTCGCCGGAGATCGAGCAATCGGAATGCGAAGCTACGACACGACCCTTTACCCGCCCGGTCCGGTCGTAGCCGTGAGGCTGACGCACCCGGCCACCGACGAGCAGAGCTCCCCCATCCGTGGGCGCCTTGATACGGGCGCCGGGGTGACAGTCATCCCGGAGGGTCTCCCTGTCCAACTGGGTCTGATGCCCCAAGGGCAGATATGGACCACAAGCTTCGATGGTTCACGAACGAAGCGGGACGTCTACTACGTTGGAGTGCGTATGGAGGGCTTCGCGATTGCGAGCGTTCCCTGCGTCGTGGCCCGCAGGAACGACGTCTTGTTGGGGCGCAATGTCCTTAACCAATTCCTGATCATCCTGGACGGCAGGAATCTGGCATTCGACTTGCGGGATGCTTGATGCCACCTTAGAGGCCCCTTCGGAGAGTACTGGATGAGCGTTCGTAAGGCGCGGGTGGCGGACGCGGCGGCGATTCACGAGCTGGTGAACCGCTTCGCGCGCAGGGAGAAGATGCTGCCGCTGTCGCTGGGCCAGGTCTACGAGCGGCTGCGCGACTTCTTCGTGTGCGAGCGGCGCGGCCGCGTGGTCGCCTGCGGCGCGCTCCACGTGGTCTGGGAGGACCTCGCCGAGGTGCGCTCGCTGGCCGTCCAGAGGGAGTATCAGCGCCGTGGCATCGGCTCGGCGCTCTTCAGGGCCTGCGTCGAGGAAGCCCCCAAGCTCGGCGTCAAGCGCATCTTCACCCTCACCTTCGAGCCCGGGTTCTTCCAGAGGATGGGCATGGCACTCGTGCCCAAGGAGACCCTGCCCCACAAGGTCTGGTCCGACTGCGTCCGCTGCCCGCGGTTCCCGAACTGCGATGAGGTGGCCCTGATCGCAGACCTCGACGAGAAAGGCCTCCGCCCACCGAAGGGCGTCTGAAATCAGCAATCAGAAATCAGCAATCAGCAATGAAGCACCTCTTCGGCCCCGTCCCCTCCCGCCGCCTCGGTAACTCCTTGGGCGTGGACCTCCTCACGCACAAGGCCTGCACGTTCGACTGCGTGTATTGCCAGCTCGGGCGCACGACGGAGCAAACGACGCAGCGGCGCAGCTTCGTGCCCGCCGCCGAGGCCATCGCCGAGGTCAGGCAGGCCCTCGATTCGGGCGCCGCGGTGGACTACGTGACGCTTTCGGGCTCAGGGGAGCCGACCCTGAGCCTGGACCTCGGCCGCGTGGTCCGCGCGATCAAGGCTATGACGCGCGTCCCAGTGGCCGTGCTGACCAACGGCTCGCTGCTGGGCCGGCCCGACGTGCAGGCCGACCTTGCCGAGGCCGACCTCGTGGTCCCCTCGCTCGACGCGGGCACCCAGGCGGCCTTCGAGCGGGTCAACCGCCCGCAGGGGATGGACGTTCGGGACGTTGCCCGCGGCATCCGCGACTTCACGCTCGGCTTCGGCGGACAGGTCTGGCTCGAAGTCCTCGTCGTGGCGGGGATGAACGACTCGCCCGACGAGGCCCGCGCCATCGTGGGGCTGCTCGAGGGCGCGCGGCTGGACAAGGTGCAGCTCAACACCGTGGTGCGCGCGCCGGCCGAGGAGTGGGCCAGGCCGGTGGGCGAGGAACAGTTGCGCGAGCTGGCCGCCATCCTCGAGGGGCTGGCGCCCGTGGAGATCATCGGGCGCTACGCCCACAAGGAGCGCGTCGGCCCGGGCGGCGGCGCACGCGAGGCCATCCTGGCCACGCTCGCCCGCCGCCCGTGCGGCGCGGCCGAGCTCGCCACGAGCCTGGGCCTCGAGCGGCCCCTCGTGGCCGAACTCCTCGAAGAGCTCTGCCGCTCAGGCGAGACCGAGCGCGTGCCAGTGGGCGGCACAATGCAGTACCGGATTCCTGCTCGTTCCCACGCGGAGAGCGTGTGAACAAACCGGACCGGCCCTCGCGGATTGGCGTCTTTGCGTCCGGGAGGCCGCCGGCCGGTGACCAAACTCGGCCCTCTACGAGGGGCCGACCGCATTCATTCACACGCTCGGAGCGTGGGTGCGTGTCTAGCGTCGCGTCGGAAGGTTGCCAACCTCTCCCTTGGGGAGAGGTCGCCCGCCAGAGGCGGGCGGGTGAGGGTGCTTCCTACCTCGTCCGCGGCGAGCCAAGCACCCTCACCCCAGCCCTCTCCCCGAGGGAGAGGGGGGGATGGTTGCACCCTCGCTAGAGAGGTACGAGCGTCGGAACGACACCATTTCTCGTTCCCACGCTCCGCGTGGGAACGGCGGGCACGGACGCTCCGCGTCCGTGGCCTCGACGCAGAGCGTCGCAGGCGTGCGTTCCCACGCAGAGCGTGGGAACGAGACCGAGACGAACGCCGCGATGACTCAGAGGAGACATCAATGGGCGACTACTGGAGCCGTGACCGCGAGCTGCGGTTCAATCGGATCGAGGCGGAGGCCGCGGGCTTCGGGCTGCGCATCCGCGAGGTGAACAAGCGGGTGAAGCCCTGGGGCGGCTTCGTCCGCTTCGACGGGGAGTCCCTCGATGCCTTTCGGCGCGCCTACTGGCAGAAGGGGATCAGCCCGTATTGGCGGGCGGTGCTCGCCGAGCTCTGGCAGGTGCAGGACCGCGAGCAACGCCAGTTGACTCTCGACTCCAAGCTGTTGCTTCTCGAGCCGGGCAAGCGCTTCAGCCTCCAGGCCCACGCGCAGCGCTCCGAGCTCTGGCGGGTCATCGAGGGGCCGGTCCTCATCGTCCTCGGCGACGACGAGGAGCGCCTCCGCGAGATTGAGGTCAGGCCGGGCGAGGTCATCCGCATCCCCTCGCGCCAGCTCCACCGCGCCTCAGCGCCGGCCCTCCATTGGGCCATCCTCGCCGAGTTCTGGCACCACGACGACCCCGCCAACCCCTCGACCGAGGACGACGTCATCCGCCACGCCGACGACTACGACCGGGTGGGCGAGGACATCGAGGGGGACTGAGGGGCCGCGCTCACTCGCGCAGCCGGTCCTCCACGATTGCGCGGAGGAGGGCGAACTCGAGGTCGAAGACCTTCCGAAGCTCGGGGTCGGGCACGACGTCGCCCGTGACGCCCATCTGGGCGTCGCTGAAGCGCGAGCCGAAGCCGAGCGCCACGACGCGTCCCCTGCCGTAGCTGGCCGTTGCGGCGGCCGGCTTGCCGTCCAGTGTGATGAGGGGCTTCCCGCCTTCGACCTCGCAAGCTGAATGCACCTGTGGCGCGGGCCAGCCCTCCGGCCCGGCGAGCACCCCCTGGTGCTTCGTCTGCCGCTTGACCTCGAGCTCGAAGGGCCACAGGAGGCTGTTGGCGGTGGACTTCTCGTTCTCGGGGGAGTCCACCACCAGCACCCTGCCGCCCTCCTCGACGTAGCGGACCAGGCCGGCCAGGAAGTCCGCGGGCACCGCGCGGCTCGGGTGCAGGAAGACCAGGAGGTCGCCGCCGAACGCCTCTGGCCCGCTTCGGCGCGCGGTGAAGTAGCCGAGGCGGAGCACCCAGCGCTCGAAGATGCCGAAGCCCTCGGGCTTGCCCCCGATGAAGCCGCTCTTCGAGAGCAGCGCGTCGGAGGCCGTGCGGTCGATCACCACGCGGGTCATTGGCCTCAGGGCCGCCGGCATGGGCATGGCCGCGCGATGGGCCGCCCGCACGCCTACGGCGGCGGAGGCCCACCCGAGCGTGCCCGCCGCGAGGAGGACCACCCAGGCATCGTCCCAGCCGCGCGCCAGGCGGAACGCCAGGGCGAGCAGCGCCAGCCCCAGGGCGAGGAGGAGGCCGCGGAGGTAGCCGAAGCCGCCCGCGCGGTTCAGCCACTCGATCATGCCGAGCATCAGCTCGGCCTTCCCAGGCTCGAAGGCGCTGAAGTTCGAGAACACGGTGGAGTCGGCGAAGGCGACGACGCGTCCCCGGCCGCGGGTGGTGGCCCAGAGCTGGACGAAGGCGCCGTAGCGCATGTCGGGGCGGTCCTGCACCTGGGGGTAGAAGTTGCTCGCGTGGTAGTCGGCCGGCAGGCTCTTCAGCCCGGTGCCGAGGATGACGGCTCGGCCGCGGCTCAGCCCCGGCGCTATCGAGGCCGACACCGCGAAATCGAAGGGGGGCAGGTGCTGGACGATGGGATGGGGCACGAGAGGCTTGAGGTAGAGGTCGTCGAAGACGGAGTCCACGCCGAAGAGGCAGTCGTAGCGGAACTCGAAGCCGAAGGCGCGTGCGACGCCGTTGATGTGGCGGCCGGTGCCGAAGACGTCGGTGTGCTCGCCGACGAGCATCAGGCCCCCCCCGCGCTCGACGAAGCGGCGGATGGCCGCGACCTCCCCGGGGTCGTAGCGGCTGGTGGGGACCTTGACGATGAGGACGCCGCAGCCGTCGAGCGCCGCGTCGTCAATCGGGGTGGTGAGGCGTCCCATGTCGTAGAAGCGGGAGCAGTAGTCGTAGATGCAGGCGTAGTTGTAGCCGGAGTCGTGGCCGTACCAGGCGGTGTCGAAGGGCCGCTGGGTCGGCTCCCAGGTCGAGTGGTGCTCGTCGACGAGCACGCGGCCCTCCTTTCGGCGCCCAGGGGGGTCCCACCAGGCCCAGGCGCACAGCGCCGCCACCGCGAGGCCGGCGAGCGCCGCAGGAGCGATCTTCGATTTTCGATTCTCGATTCTCGATTCCGGTCCGCAATCCGCGGTCGGCACTCCGCAATCGCTGGCGAAGCGCCAGGCCAGGGCCACGGGGGGCAGCAGGAGGAGCAGATGGACCCAGGGGCTCCAGAACTGGGTCATCAGGTCGAGCGGCGCCTCGTAGTCCGTGCGCAGGAGGCGATGTGAGTAGAAGGCCATCAGGAGGCCGGCGCGGATGGGGAGCCAGGCGAGGACGGCGAGGCACAGGGCGCCCACCGGCCGCCAGAGGGCGAGGAGGCCGAGGCGTCTCCTCCAGGCCTCCAGCGCGAGCAGCACGGCGCCCCCCACAACGAAGGCCAGCGACGCCGGGTCAACGAGCAACCCCCACGTTGCGCCCAGCGAGTTCACCTGCCGCATTGACCAGATAGCGACGCGCGAGCCGTCCACGGCGGCCTCCATGCCCAGCAGCCGCGCGATGCCCCCGAGCAGGTGCGGGAGCGGCCAGGGCAGCTCGTGCGAGCGCGCCGTCAGGCCCGCGTAGGCGGCCAGGGCAAGGCACTGGCCCAGGAGCACCGCCCCAGCCGTCTGTAGTGCGGCCCTCAGGCCGTTCGTCCGATGCGGGCTGAAGCCCGCACTACGAACAGGGAGGGCGTCCTGAAGGAGTCCCAGCGCCAGGAGGAGCAGCGCCGCTCGGTAGGGCCACGGCGCGAGCCACACGGCTGGCAGGAGGAGCGCGAGAGCAACCGCCGCCGTGCGCCGCGCCGGAGTTCGCAGTGCGGCCTTCAGGCCGGCTCCGGGAGTTTGTAGTGCGGCCTTCAGGCCGGCTCCGGGAGTTTGTAGTGCGGCCTTCAGGCCGTTTCCCACGTCGCGGGCTGAAGCCCGCACCACGAACAGGCCAGTGCCCACCACAAGGGTGATCGCCCAGGCGAGCCAGTTGGCCTGGTGGTAGTAGCTCAGGCCCAGGAGCCACGAGGTGGCGAGGAGAGCGACGCCGAGCCAGTGGCGGGTCATGGCGTGGCTCCTTCCACGGGCGGCGTCGGGGGCCGCACGGGCTCCTGCTTGGGCGGAATCCACGCCGGGCGGTCGGTGAGGTAAGAGAGGAACCAGCGCCAGAAGTCCGCGTTCTCGCGCATCCCTTCGAATGGCGAGCCGTCCTCGTTCTCGAGGTTCTTGTTCATGGCGAAGCAGGTGTCGCCGATGAGGACGACCTTGCCGCGCCCGACGCGGCGCAGGCAGATGACCGTGGTGTCCTTCGGGCCGTAGGCAATGGGCTGGGCGCCGGAGAGGCTGGCCTCGACGGGCCAGGCGGCGTGGAAGCGGACGTGGCACATGTACTGCTGGCCGGGGTTGACGTATGGCGACTTGAAGTGGCCGAGGGGCGCGGGGGCGTCGGCTGAGCGCCCCGAGGCGGCCCGCGCGCTGCCGACGTGGAGGCCGAACTCCGCAAGGAGCGCGCGGCTCCCCGCGTCGTCCCCGCAGCCCACCGTGCAGATGAAGATGCCGCCCTGCTCGACGAAGCCGTGGATTGCCCGGCGTTCCCTTCGCGTGAACGCCTTGGAGGGGGCAACGGAGACGAGGAGCGCCGCCCGGCTGAGCCGCTCGGCGGTGAGCTCGGGCAGGTTCAGCGCCAGGTAGCCGTTGCGCATCAGGGTCATCGCGAGGGCCGCCGTGCCGTCTGGGCGCCACGACTCGTCGCTCTCGGCCCCGATGTGGGCGCCGTCGAGGTAAGCGAGGTTGTTGGGGGACTGGCTGCGGCCGTCTGGGAGGACCTCAGCGGCCTTGCGGCTGACGGCCGCGGAGAAGGCGAGGGAGAGGCTCAGGATGAGCGCGGCGGCAGCCGTCCGCTGCGGGTCGGCGCGGAGGGCGAGCGCGGCGGCAAGCCCGAGCGCGGCGAGGAGCCCGAGCGCCTGCCGCCAGGGCGCCTGCGGGCTTGCCGCGCCGCTCGCGGCGTAGGCCAGCAGGCGCGAGCTGAAGACGTGTGCGCCCACCGTGATGCCGTTGGTCATGCCCGAGGTGTCGCCGAAGGCGATGACTCGCCCCTTGCCGAGGGGCTGCTCGGCGGCGAGCACGAGGTCGCCGAGCTTCTCGCCGGCGTCGTAGCGGCGGTTGCCCATCATGGCCTCGCCGCTGCCGGGGTCGCCGGGGTCGGCCCAGCCCCAGCGGCCGACCAGGAGTGGCCTGGCCGGCCAGCGGGCGGCGACCGATGCGCCGATGACCACGCCGAACTGGTTGCGGTCGTCGGGCACTCCCGCCGTGGCCGGGTGCGCGAGCGGCTCGTAGGATTGAAGCCAGCCGCCGACCTCGAACATGGCCGAGTCGAAGCGGACCCGCATGGCGGTGGGCGCGAGTGCCTCGTTGAAGCAGTTGCCGCCGCCGCGCTCGCGGACCGTGTGCTCGCCGAAGACCAGGAGCGCGCCGCCGCGCCGCGCCACCGCCCAGAGCCGCTCCAGTTGGCCCTCCTGCCACGGCTCGTTGGGGTAGAGCAGCACCACCGCGTCGGCGTCCCGAAGGTCCGCCTCGGAGAGGTCGCGAGACACCACGCACCTGGCTCCGAGGCTCTCCAGAAAGGTCGGCAGGAGGCCGTACATGCCAATCGAGAGCCGCCCGTACTCGCCGTGGGCCGGCTTGAGCCAGTTCAGGAAGCCCTTCTCGTAGAGGACGATCTTCCTCCCCTCGAGGCCGGCCCTGCCCCAGCAGAGGGTGGTGAGGAGCGGCAGCAACAGGGCCAGCCCCGCCGCGACGCCCATCGCGGCAACCCGCGAGCAGAGGAAAGAGCGGGCAGTGGACAGCAGACGGTTGGCGGCGGACAGCCTGCAATCGTCCTCGTCCCTCGTCCTCGCCTCGTCTTCTCCCGGCTTCCTCGCGGAAGAGCGGGCTTCTGTGGATTCCGTGGCAGGCGCACGGCGCAGCAGGAGGGCCGCCACGGTTGCGTGGAGTCCGGCGGCCAGGGCCGGGAGGTTCCAGGGGATGAGGGTGCGGAGCGCGCCGGCCCAGGTCCAGCCATCCTCGGGCTTGGGCTCCGGCAGCGCCGCGAGCAGCCTGGCCGAGAGTGCCAGGGCGAGCAGGTAGGCGAGGTGAGCGGCGGCGATTGCCGCCGCCGTGTAGAGCGTTCGCGGCGTCCGCGGGGGCGCGGCGTGCGCCAGCCAGGCGGCCGCGAACGCCGCCATAGCGGCGAGGAAGTCGATGCCGCCGAAGGTCGCGCCCACCCAGAGCGGCTCGCCCGCGAGCGCTCCGCCCAGGCGCCCCAGGGCGCGCCCGCAGGCATCCGCCGCGAGCCAGAGCGCCGGCACCGATGTCAGGGCCAGGCGGTACACCCCGAGGACCGCCGCGGCGAGCGCCGCGGCGCGGAGCGCCCGCCCGTCCCCTGGTTGTTGCGCGATGGCCAGGCCGGCCAGAGCGACGGCCACCGCCATCACGTTCACGGGCGCCAGCGGCGAGGCCGTCAGCACGAGGGCGAGCGCCACGCCGCCCGCCGCGGCCAGGAGGCGGGGCCACGGCTGCGCGCGGGGGGGCCACGCGGCGACGACTGCGCCGCCGAGGGCCAGCCACGTGAGGGCGTGGCGGAGTGGGTGGGCCAGCAGCCCGGTCGAGCCCGCCGCGAGCCACGCGGCCGCCAGGCCGGCGGCCGCGGAGGCCGCCACAGCCACCGGAACCTCCCGCAGGCTTGCAGCCCTCGGAAGGTTGAGGCTGTCGTCAATGGGCGAGTCCGGCCTCTTCACGCGGCCCTCAGGTCACTCGGATAGGGAAGGGGGCGGCCCCAGTGGCCGCCCCCGTTGTCTGCTAACCTCCCGAAGGTTTGACAGCGTCCCAAGTCCTTGAGATCGTGAGTGTGCCTGCGGCCGGTGCGTCGGGGGCTTTGCCCCCGAACCCCCAGGATTTTCCGCTTTCGGGCCGCCGGCACCCCAACAGGAAAATGGCCGCGCTGGCCTCCAGGAGACGTGCCGGTGGCCGAATGCGATAAATCCCAGGGGGTCTGGGGGACTGGTCCCCCAGAGGCGAGTTTGCCTTTGCGTTCCCGCGGCGCGGAGAGCGTCGCCCGGGGAGGCTCAAGAACTTGGGACGTTCCCGAAGGTTTGGAACCTTCGGGAGGTTAAGGGTAGGTGGTCCTCCGTCACATCGGCTTCCCTGCTTGCGGTTCCCCCGAAGCAGCCTGGGCGGGCATCGGAGGGCACTTGGTGGTCTTCACCGGGCAAGGGGCTTCGGCCGCTGGCGAGGCCCGCGCAAGGCGCATCTCGCCCGTCGGGCCCGCTGCTCCACGGGTGATCGGGGTACAGACGTTGACCCGGATGGGACACTGCGTCTGCACGCTCGGGCAAACGGTCTGGAGGGCCGTGCAACTGGTCAGGAACGGCGGGCAGTTGGTGGCCACGGGCGGACACTGCGTGGCGCCGCTCACGACCGTGATGCAGTGGGTGCTGACGGGCGGGCAGAAGGTGGAGACAGGGGGACACCGCGTGGCGTCGGACTGAGCGATGGCGCACGCCGTGACGACGGGCGGGCAGGACGTGGTGGCCGGCGGGCACCGGCTCACCGTCGGCGGGCACAAGGTCGTCACCGCCGGGCAGTGGGTGTCCTGGAAGCTGCACTTCGTCGGCGTGGGCGGACACCATGTGGTCCAGGGCGGACAGAGCGTGAACTCCGCCGGGCAGGACGTTGTCAGCGGGGGGCACAGTGTCTGCTGCACTGGCGAGAGGGTGAGGACTGGCGGGCACTTGGTCCGGATTGGCGGGCAAGCGGTCTCGGCCCCCGGGCACAGGGTGATGGTGCCCACTGCGCACTGGGTCGGCGTCTGCGGGCAGAAGGTGGTCCTGGGCGGGCAGACGGTGAGCTTCTGCCGGCAGGCGGTGAGAACCGGCGGGCACAGGGTGTCCACGGCGGGACACACCGTGAGCTTCGCCGTCACGCACTTGGTGATGGTCGCCGGGCACAGCGTGTCGTTTGGCGGGCAGTGGGTCGCCACCGGCGGGCAGCGGGTCTGGTCGCCGGGGCAGAAGGTGTCCTTGACCGCGCACACGGTTGGCTGGTTCGGGCAGTTGGTCTGGACCACTGGACACAGGGTCTGGAGTGGCGGGCAATTGGTCCTCAGAGTCGGGCAGATGGTGCACCCTGTGCGGCAACTGGTGGGCAGTGGCGGGCACTGCGTGGCGAGCGCGGGGCACTGGGTCTGCGCCTCCGGGCACTTGGTGGTCGAGGGCGGGCAGTGAGTGGGATTCGGCGGGCAGCGGGTGTCGGCGACAGGACACCGTGTGTTCGAGGGGGGACAGAGGGTGTCGGAGGCCGGGCAGCGGGTCTGGCTCGGCGGGCACAACGTGGTGAAGGTTGGGCAGAAGGTCTCCGACCGCGGGCAGGTGGTGAGGGCGACGCTGATCGCGCAAGCGGTGGCCAGTTGCGGGCACGTGGTCTGGCGCTGCAAGCAGGCCGTGAAGGTGGGTGGGCAAGAGGTGTCCACAGGCGGGCAATGGGTGTTGAAGGCAGGGCACCGCGTCTGCTGAATGGGGCACTTGGTCTGCTCCGGCGGGCAGAGCGTGATGCTCGGCGGACAGGCCGTGGCCTGAGGCGGGCACTTGGTCTGGACCTGCGGGCACCTCGTGTTCTGCACCGGGCACCTGGTATCAACCACAGGGCACTTGGTCAGAGTGGCCGGGCACTGGGTGGTGGCGATTGGGCAAAAGGTCTGCGCCGCCAGGCCCGCAGTCGCGACCGGGGGGCACTGGGTCTGGAGAGGAGGGCAGCTCGTGTTCTGCGCCGGGCACCGTGTGTCCACTGGAGGGCAGAGGGTGGTCTCCGGCGGGCAGAGGGTTTGCTCAGGAGGACAGTGCGTGGCGGTGGGCGGGCAGGCGGTGTCCTTCGGCGGGCACTTGGTCTCGGCCGCCGGGCACAGCGTGGTCACAGGCGGGCACCGCGTCTCGGTCGGCGGGCACTGCGTCTCCACGGCCGGGCACACCGTCGGCTGCTGCGGGAACACCGTCTCGACCGGGACGGGTTCCTGCGCGGCCGCGGTTGCCGCGGCCAGGCAGACAAGTGCCGCCGTACAGGCGATCTCCAGACATCGCTTGGCTTGGGTGACGCGCATAGGCCGCCTCCTTTCCGACACGCCAGGGCGGTGGCACGCAGCCTTCGTGCCACCACGCCGGCCGTGTGGTTGAATCCGGCCCGCAGTCTCCCGTGGGATTGCCGCCCCGTGTGGCTGTATATATTGATTATACCTGAGCAGCGCGCGTTGTCAAGCATCTCAATCGAGATTTGTGCCAATTCCTCATCCGAGCGTGAACCGGCTCCCCTCGCGGCCGGCCAACCAGTCTACGATCAGCCACGCGCCCGCGGTGGTGAAGGCGCCAAGGACCATGCCCAGGAAGAGCGGGCGGGTGCGGCGGTAGAGCGAGATGCCGCCCATCCGCAGGACAATGACCTTGATGAGCCAGGCGACGAAGATGCTGAACCAGACGTGGAAGGTGGGATGGGTGAGGCCCACGGCCAGCCCGGCCGGGTGGAGGGGCCACCAGGGGAACCTGTAGCGGCAGAAGGTCAGCACGGCCATCAGGGCGGCCCCTATGCCCAGGAAGCCCATCTTCCACCAGTTTGTGCCGCCAGACGTCCCCTCCGGCACCTGCACGTGCTCCCTGATCCAGGTGGCGGTGCACTCGGCCATCGGGCCGAACTGCCAGCTCGCCCGCGCGCTCATCCCGCCGTGGGCGTAGCCGATGAGCAGTATGGCGATGGTGGAGCTGAGGATGCCGACGAGGAGCGCGAGGAGCATGGCCCCGAAGAGCGGACGGGACCGCACGCCCGCGGCGTCGCCCAGCTTCGCGCCCGTGGCCGCCGAGGTCATCACGATGGTGCGCGTGTCGCCCGACCAGGTGAGCGCCATGCCGAGGTTGGCCACGCTGGCCGGACCGAGCCCCGCCGGGCCGAGGATGCTGTGGGTGAGGGCCGAGGGGGTCACAGGCGTCCGCGCGTAGGCCAGCCCCGCCTCGCAGATGATCTTCGTGAGGCCCAGGAACGCCACGAGCGCCGCGACCACGAACAGGCAGGCGTGGCCAACCGCCATCCCCGACCGGCTCATCCAGGCCACCACGTAGGCCAGCCCGAGCACCAGCCCGATGAGCGCGCCGCGGTACGACAGCAACTCGCGGCTGTCGTCCACGTCGGGCGCGTTGAACAGCGCCTTGCGGAACACCCCCCGCAGGTGTCCGCGCGCCACCCACAGGCCCAACACCACAAAGGCGGCCACGGCCCCGAACGCCTGGTATGCCTCGGGGGGGAAGCCGGGGTCGGAGTAGAGCTCGCGCGGCCCGATGTCGAAGCCGATCGTGCGGAAGACGGCCTGCTGGATGAGGAAGAACCAGGCGAAGAACCAGAGGCTCAGCAGCACGTCCGTGTTCACGAGGTACGACAGCCCGATGACCTCGAAGCGGAGGTAGCACGAGACGCCCAGCACCTGCGGGATGATGACGAGCCACGAGCCGAGCTCGATGGGGAAGGGGAGCGCGTCGGGCGCGTACTTCTGGAGCCCGTTGTAGCTGAAGATGACGGCTGGGATGGCGAAGCCGACCCACATGGCCTTGGAGCGGAAGAGCGCGGGCCAGCGGGCGCCGGGGTTGCCCGTCGCCGCGAGCTCGAGGGGCAACTGCGCGAGCGGAAACGTCAGCCGCTCGTGCTCCACCCACTGGCGCCGCAGGAGCGTGACGGAGCAGACCATCACGAGGTAGACGCAGAGGATGAAGCTGCTCCACCAGACGAGCGGCACCAGCCAGGCCCGCCAGGGGAGCGCCTCGCCGGGGGGCAGCCCCTCGAAGAACTGCCGCAGCGCCAGCTCATCCGTCGGCGCCACCCAGTCCTTCACGTACGGCAGAATCGTCTCCGACCAGGCATTCTCCGGCGAGGCGTAGTAGCGCAGGCCCCCGATGAGGCCCATCATGTTCATCGTGAAGCCCCACGACGGGATGGCCGAGGCCACGACGAGCATCACGTAGACCGTCACCAGCTCGCCCGCCGAGAGGCCCACGCGCGGCCCGATGCAGCGCAGCAGGCCGTTCACCGCGAAGACCAGGAGGAAGAACAGGAAGATGGCGCCGCCGGTCGAGAAGTCGGCGCACAGGGCCGAGCCGTGGATGACCAGCACCCCGAACGGCTCGCCGGCGGCGAGTGCCGCGCACAGCAGCGCGCCCACGAGCAGCGCGCGGAGCGTCACCCCGCGCTCCGTGCCGGGCGCCTGCTCCGAACCGCCTGCGCGGTTTGCCGCCATAGCCGCCTCCGACCCTCGCCGGGCGGCTCATTATACAGGAGAGCGCCGCATGCCGCAAAGAAGCGCCGCACGCACGCCCCGGGGCGTTGCACCACGGTCCTCCCCCTCCCCCTCTCCCTTGGGGAGAGGGCCGGGGTGAGGGTGCTCTTCCTTCCCCCTCTCCCTTGGGGAGAGGGCCGGGGTGAGGGTGCTTCTCTTCCCCCTCTCCCTTGGGGAGAGGGCCGGGGTGAGGGTGCTTCTCTTCCCCCTCTCCCTTGGGGAGAGGGCCGGGGT
>Ga0194112_10007020_pt1 | contig 14722 bp, 11 predicted proteins | sample TA2MahC400mmetaG_FD_146191 | JGI IMG/M metagenome (GOLD analysis project Ga0194112, IMG submission 146191) | Freshwater microbial communities from Lake Tanganyika, Tanzania - TA2015016 Mahale Deep Cast 400m | ecosystem: Environmental > Aquatic > Freshwater > Lake | place: Tanzania: Lake...
CGGCTACTCGCCGGTGAGATGCGCGGTCTCGTTGAACGTCCGCAGCACCCGACGGCCACCGCCCACGGTGATCCGGCTGAGCGATGCCTGGTCGACGTGCGTCGTCCACGCCGCGCCCGGGCCGATACCCATGGCCCAGCCGACCGCCGCCTTGATCGGCGACACGTGCGTGACCAACACGACCGTGCCCTCGACCCGGGCGACGGCGGCCCAGTGCTCGCACGCCTCCTCCACCCGAACCTGCAGGGCGGCGATGGACTCTCCCCCGCCCGGAGGGCAGAAGTCCGGATCGGCCCGCCAGTCGCGCCATACCTCGGGCGACACGTCGGCGAGCGGGGTGCCGTCGAGCTCGCCGTAGTCCAGCTCGACCAGCCGGCCGTCCACCTCGACGGGGAGGCCGAACGCCTCGGCGGTCGCCCGGGTCCGCTCGAGCGGACTGGCGACGACCGCGGCGATGGGGACCCGACTGACCGCGGCCTGGGCCAGCACGGCCTCGGCGAGCCGTGCCGCCTGAACGCGTCCGAGTTCGTCGAGCGGTACGTCCAGGCGTCCGAGCAGCAGACCGCCGGCGTTGGCGGCGGTCCGACCGTGGCGAACGACGATGAGCTCGCCCATCCTCAGCTGCCCCCCACGAAGGTCCGGTCGAGTTGACCGCTCCGGAGGAAACGGGATCGACGACCCGGATCATCGAGACCAAACCGCCGCCACGCCCAGACCCCGACGGCAACGCCGACGACGTCGAGTGCCAGCGACCACCACCCGCGGGAGAACTCCGGCGCTGCGCCGGGGGTGAACGATCGATCCAGCACCGGCCACCAGAAGGTCTCGGTTCGTAGCCACGCTCCGTCGAGCACCAGATGGAGGTACATGCCGATGGGCAGACCCAACCAGCGGCGTCGGACCAGCCTCCGACCCGTCGTTGCGAGCATGACCACGACCAGAACCACCGTCGGAGCCAGCAGCGAGTGGAGAATCCCTGCTCCCCAGGGCGACTCGATCACAGGCAGCACCGCACCGAACGCCACGAGTCGATAGTCGAGCGCTGGACTCTGGAACACCGCCCAGGTCACGACGATACTGAGAACGGCGAACCAGACGATCACCGAACGAGGATCCGCCCGCACTGAGGGCAGAACACGGTCGTGCCCTCCGGCGAGCGCTTGATGGCGTCGAGTTCGGCCGGCGGGATCTGGAGATGACAACCCTCGCAACGGGCGCCGTTCAATCGCGCCGCACCTGTCCCACCATGTCGCAGACGCAGCGACTCGTAGTCCCGCAGCGTTCCCTCGTCCACAGTGCTCGCAGCGACTTTGCGCCCGGCATCCTCGACGGCGATCTGGGCATCGATCTCGCTCCACGCAACGGCGATCACCGCCTCGACATCAGCGAGCCGGGCCTGGTGTTCGGCCCGCTCGGTATCGAGACGGGCGACCTCCGCAGCGAGCGGTTCGGCGACCTCCATCAACTCGATCGCCTGCTCCTCGAGTTGGTCCTGACGGGCCCGCAGGAGCCGGTGATCCTCCTGTAGATCCTCGAGCTCACGGTGGGCCACGACGGAACCGTCGTACAACCGGCGCTCCGCATCGGCAGCCTTCGCCTGCACCGTGGCGGCCTCGTCCTCGAGTCGCTGCTCCCGACGGCGAACGTCGTCGAGTTCGACAGTCACAGCCGACCGCTCGGCATCAACCCTCTCGATGGACTCGCGCAGGTCAGCGGCGATCGAGAGTTCGGGCACATTGCTGCGCTGGTGGCGCAACTGATCGACACGAGTGTCGTGGTCCTGCACAGCCAGCAGATCCTCGAGATGGCCCACAGCCAGAACCTACAGGCGACGAAGGTGATCCGTCGGACCAGTCAGGGCGTTGCTTCGCCGCCGGTGCCAGCGCCTGATCCGGTGCCCGACCCAGTGCCCGATCCGGTACCGGTGCCGGTGCCCGATCCGGTGCCGGTGCCCGATCCGGTGTCGGTGCCCGATCCGGTGTCGGTGTCGGTGCCGGTGCCGGTGCCGGTACCCGACCCGGTACCCGACCCTGTTGCCGGCGAGGGCTTGGTCACGTACCGACCCCAGGGATCAGGTACCGGTTGGGCCGGAACGTTGCGCGGCGACACAAAGCGTCGAACGGGCCGACCATCGAGGTAGGGGAAGATGAAGCTCCGCCACACCTTCGCCGACGTGACGCCGCCCTGAACACGTCCACCCTCCATGTTGGTGTTCGCCTGAGGATTGCCGATCCACACCGCCACGGAGATCTCCGGGGTGAACCCGGCGAACCAGACGTCAGTGTTCTTGCCGCCCTCCAACTCCGTCGTCCCGGTCTTGCCGGCGGCCGGGCGACCCTGCGGGAGTGATCCGCCGGCGTAGGTGCCGCCGGTCACCACCTGCTCCATGGCCACTGTCGCCTGCCGGGCAACGTTCTCGGAGATGACCTGTTCATCTGGTGGAACGAACTCGAAGAGCACCTCGCCCGAACGATCCTCGACCCGAGAGACGAAGTGCACCGGGTTCCGGCGGCCGTCGTTGGCAATGGTGGCGTAGGCCGCAGCCATGTCCATGGTGCCGAACAATGCATCGCATCCGATCGTGAAGCACGCTGCCCGGACCTCATCGGGATCGAGGCCGGCGGGTCGTGCTCCGAGCTTGATGGCGGTCTCTCTCGTGTCGTCGAATCCAACGACTCCCTGCATGCGCATGAAGGCACAGTTGTTCGACTCAGCGAGCGCCTTGGCGAGCGTGACCGGACCCTTGGTGGGGCAGTCGAGCGGATACGGACCGGGCGTGGTCACACCCCACCGCTTCTTCATGGGCTCTGGTGCCGAGTCGCCACTGATCGCACTGTTGATCCCGTATCCATCCTCCAGCATCGCCACCAGCGTGAAGGGCTTGTAGCTCGAGCCGGACGACCGACCGGTCGAGGGTTCAGCGGTCTCGATGACGCCGTCATCGCCGTCGGGACTCTCGCCCACAATGGCTCGAACCGCCCCGGTGGCGGGCTCGATGGCGGTCAGTGAGACCGCCGTCTCCGGATTGGAGCTCGCCAGCGGATTGTTCGCCGCCGATGCTTCAGCGAGTTGCTGGGCACGGGGGTCGATCGTCGTGGTGATCCTGAGTCCACCGTTGAAGATCAGATAGCGCCGAAGATCCTCCGTCGGTGCCAGCCACGTGGCATCGAGCAACTCGTCGCGGATCTGCCGTTCAAGGTACGTCAGCACCTGTGCCCGCTGCTGACGCTCCTCACCGAAGGTCTCATCCGGGAGGGGAACGGCGTTGATGAACCGCCGCTCGTCGGCGTTGATGTGGCCCTCCTCCTCGAGGCGGTCGAGGACGGAGGCTCGGTTTCGGAGCGCCTCCTCGGGGAACCGGATCGGATCGGCACCGTTGGGCTCCCGGATCAGACCGGTCAGCACAGCGGCCTCGGCGTAGTTGATCTCCGAGGCGGGTTTGTTGAAGTAGCGCTTGGCGGCAGCCTGCATGCCGTAGGCACCGCGCCCCAGATAGATGGCATTGAGATACTGCTCGAGCAACTGGTCCTTGCAGACCCGCTTCTCGACGCCGTCGCAGAGCTGGCTCTCGAGCTGGATGGCCAGCGAGGCCTCCTTGATCTTCCTCGTGATCGATTGTTCATTGCCCACCAGATTCAACTTGACCAACTGCTGGGTGATCGTCGAGCCGCCCTGGGAGATCCCGCCCGCCTCGGTGTTCGCCCGAACCGCACGGGCGATCGACTTGGCACTCACCCCTGAGTGCTCGTAGAAGCTGGCGTCCTCAGCAGCGAGCACCGTGTTGCGGATGGCCTCGGACATCGCCGACAACGGAACGACCTCACGGTTCTCCGAGCCGACCAGTTCGCCGTACGGGGCTCCGTCCTCGGTCACGATGATCGAGCCCTGGGGCAGTTCGGGGAGCTTGAAGCTCGTGATCGGCTCGAACGAGGCGGCCTCTGAGATCCTCGCTGCTGTGGGGAGGAACGCCGCAACCGTCACCGACAACACCACGACGCCGAGGGCGACGACGGCAACAAAGCGGAGGAGGAGTTGAACGGGGCGCGACATGGATCCGGGTCGATCAGGGACTCCTCCACGGTACCGGCACCGCCCCTCCAGCACCCGGCACCCCCGGGGTAGCGTCCTCTCGCCGGATTCGAACCGAACCGGTTCCAACAGACAGGAAACATGGAATGGCCCACGATCGACGGTTCCGCTTCGGCGTCCAACTCAGTCAGCCGCTCGGCAATCGGACGTGGGCTGCGACGGCGCAACACGTCGAGGGCCTCGGCTACTCGACATTGTTCGTGCCGGATCACTTCGGTGACCAACTCGCTCCATTCACGGCGTTGGCCGTCGCCGCCCAGGCGACGACGACGCTTCGTGTCGGAGCACTCGTGTTCGACAACGACTACCGGCATCCAGTCGTCCTCGCAGCCGAGACGGCCACCCTTGACCTGCTCTCCGGTGGCCGGGTCGAGTTGGGGCTCGGGGCCGGGTGGATGCGCACGGACTACGAACAGAGCGGGATCCCGTACGATCCGCCCGGTGTCCGGGTGAGCCGCTTCGCCGAGGCACTCGATGTCATCGACGGCTGCTTCGCTGACGCTCCCTTCAGCCATCAGGGGGAGCACTACACGATCACCGGCCACGATGGCCGGCCCAAGCCGACGACTCCCGGGGGTCCGCCGCTGATCATCGGCGGCGGCGGGAAGCGGGTCCTGTCGATTGCCGCCCGCAGAGCCGACATCGTGGGCATCAACCCCAACCTGGCGAGTGGTGCCATCGACGGTGATGTCGTCGCCGATGCACTTGCGGCACGGGTCGACGAGAAGGTGGGCTGGGTGGCCGATGCCGCGGGATCACGTTTCGCCGACATCGAGTTGAACGTCCTGACCTTCCTCTCGGCGGTGACAGACGACCCCGAGGGTTTCGCCGACAACGTCGCCGCCCTGTTCGGCGCGTCCCCCGCCGAGGTCCTCGCAACGCCATCGGTCCTCCTCGGGACGATCGATGGAATCTGCGAGACGCTGGAGGAGCGACGGGAGCGTTGGGGCTTCTCGTACTACGTGATCCAGGGTGACAACGCCGAGGCGCTCGCTCCGGTGGTCGAACGTCTCCAGGGAACCTGAAACAACGTGCGCCTCCGCCGTCGACGCAGCTTGGCAATCGCCGGCGCCGGAGGCGCTGCCGGCATCCACGCCGCTGCAGCTCCGAGCGCCGGAATGCGCGTCGTTGCGGTGGCTTCGGCGCAGGGACGCTCGGCGCGAGCCCTCGCTGGAGAGGCTGGAGGACGACGGGTCGACGTCGTTGATCTACCCGCCGACGCCGACGTCATGGTGGTCGCCACCCCGATCGACACCCACCTCTCGTTGGCCATCAGCGGTGCCCGAGGCGGTGCACTGGTCCTGGTCGAGTCCCCGTGGTGGACCGATTGCGCCGAGGCCAACGCTGCGATGGCAGTCGATCACGCCGGTCCCGGCCGGATCCGTGGTGCAGCCAACCTCCGCTCGAGCCCGCTCTGGCGACAGTTGCTCGCCGAACGCAGCGAATTCGGCTCTCCGACCCACATCTCAGGGGCAGTGACCCAACCTCTCCCCCAGTGGGGACATCTCAGCGAGGGCACACCTCACCGCAGTCCCATGCGCCAGCTCGGTGCGCCCGCAGTCACCTGCGCCCTCGACCTGATCGACCCGGACTGGCCCGCAACGTGCTCGGTGCGGGCCAGTCGAAACGGTGCCGACGTGCGGATCGAGATCATCACCGACGTCGTACGAGCCGACCTCACCCTCACGCACGGGAACGCAGCCAGCGTGTGGTTTCAGGCGGCCAACGACGAGGGCGTCCTCCGCGTCGAGTTCTCGCCTGCCGCTGCGCTCGAACGAAACGGCGTTGACGTCCTCGGGCAGGCCCCATCGGGCGATGCCAGCATCGCAGTGCTACGTGATGCCGGCTACGTCGACCAACTCGCCCGACTCGGCGCCGAGGACGATCTCACCCTGGACCCGGAGCAGATGGCATTCGTCACGTCGCTGCTCGACGCCGCTGAGACCTCAGCTGCTTCCGACGGCCGACTGGTGACACCCTGATCGCCGCGCCGGCTGCTTGTGAGCTGGAGCGGAAATCAGAAGTCCGGATCGTCGAAGGCGACCTCGCCCTCGATGCCCTTGCTGTACGCCGACACTCGCCGCTCGAAGAAGTTGGTCAACTCCTGCACGTCCTGGAGCGCCATGAAGCTGAACGGGTTCTTGGAGCCGAACACGGGAGCGAGGTTCAACATTGCGAGCCGGGAGTCGGCCACGAACTGCAGGTACTCGCGGGTGTCCGGGAGCGACATCCCCGGGATCCCCTCGGAGAGCAGATCCTCGGCGAACTGGTACTCGACGTCGACGGCTTCCCGGACCATCTGGGTGACTCGCTCGCCGAGGTCGGCATCGAAGAGGTCGGGCTCCTCGATTCGCACCTGGTTGATCACCTCGAACGCGAAGTTCATGTGTCCGCTCTCGTCGCGGAACACCCAGTTGGTCCCGGCGGCGAGGCCGTTCAGCAGGCCCTTGTCCCTCAGGAAGTACACGTAGGCGAACGCAGCGAAGAAGAACAGCCCCTCGATGCACGCTGCGAAACAGATGAGGTTGAGCAGGAACTCCTGGCGGTCCTCACGGGTTCGCAGCTCCTGGAGTGAGTTGATCGAGTCGATCCACTTGAAGCAGAACTCCGCCTTGGCCCGTATCGACGGGATGTTCTCGATGGCTGCGAACGCCTCGGCGCGCTGGGCGTGATCCGGGATGTAGGTGTCGAGCAACGTCAGGTAGAACTGGACGTGGAGAGCTTCTTCGTAGAGCTGACGACTCAGGTACATGCGCCCCTCAGGTGAGTTGACGTGCTTGTACAGGTTCAGCACCAGGTTGTTGGACACGATCGAGTCGCCTGTGGCGAAGAACGCCACGAGCCGGTTGATCATGTGGCGCTCGGCGGGCACGAGCTTGCGGTCGAGGTCGACGAGGTCGTCAGCGAAGTCGACCTCCTCGACCATCCACGTGTTCTTCAGCGCATCTCGGTACATGTCGTAGAACTGCGGGTAGCGCATCGGACGGAGGGTCAGATTGAACCCGGGGTCGAGGAGCCGACCGCCGTCTGTCCGCGTCGCGACCGAGGTGGCGTCGGAGGAGAGGTCGGCGACGTCATCGTCGAGGAGCGGGCTGATGGGGTCGGTCAGGGCCACGTCGGGTACCTCGATTCAGAGTGGTTACGGAGTGTCACTGGCAGGCCTCGCAGCTCTCGGGGTTCTCGAGCGAGCAGGCCACGGCTTCGGCATCGGTGTAGGACGGCGCCTTCTCGCCGCCGGGCGGGCCGTCAGGTGATGTCGAGGACGACGATGTCGTCGTTTTGTTGATGCGCGTCGCCGGCCGGGAACGGAGGTAGTACGTCGTCTTGAGCCCCGCCTTCCAGGCGTGGGCGTACATCGAGCTGAGCTTCCCGATGGTCGGGGACTCGATGAACAGGTTCAACGACTGCGACTGATCGATGAACGCACCGCGATCAGCGGCCATGTCGATCAGCGAACGCATCTTGATCTCCCAGGCGGTGCGGAACACCTCTCGCACCTCTGGGGGAATCTCCTCGATGTCCTGGATTGATCCTTCGTTCCGCTTGATCGCGTTGATCACGGACTCGGTCCACAACCCACGATCGCTGAGCTCACGAACGAGGTAGTTGTTCACCTGAAGGAACTCCCCCGAGAGGGTCTCCCGCTTGAAGAGGTTCGACACCTGCGGCTCGATGCACTCGTAGCACCCCGCAATCGATGCGATCGTGGCGGTCGGCGCAATGGCGATCAGGAGCGAGTTGCGCAGACCGTGAGCGGCGATCCGCTCCTTCAGCTCCGCCCACCGGGCCGGGTCGCTCGGCTCCACCCCCCATAGGTCGAACTGCAGTTCTCCCGCCGCAGCCCGCGTCTCGGAGAATCCGGGGTGGGGACCGACAACCTCTGCGAGGTCGACCGATGCGCTCAGCGCATGGAAGTAGATCTCCTCAGAGATGCGTCGGGACAGTTCCCGGGCATCGTCGCTGTCGAACGGCAGTCGCAACTTGAAGAAGACGTCCTGGAGACCCATCAGGCCGAGGCCGACCGGGCGCCACTTGTTGTTGGAGTTGCCGGACTCATCGGTCGGGTAGAAGTTGATGTCGACCACTCGATCGAGGAACGGAACCGCCACCCGAACCACCTCGGCGAGGCGATCGAAGTCGAACCGCCCGTCCACGACGAGGGCGCCGAGGTTGATCGAACCGAGATTGCACACGGCCGTCTCGGACTGGTTGGTGACCTCGAGGATCTCGGTGCACAGGTTCGACAGGTGGACCACATTCGGCGTTCCGTCCGCAGTGGCGGCACCCGTCTGGTTGCACTTCAGGTTGGACGCATCCTTGAACGTCATCCACCCGTTGCCGGTCTCGGCGAGCGAGCGCATCATCCGGCTGTAGAGCGACCGGGCAGACACCTGACGCTCGTAACGGCCCTCCGCCTCCGCTGCGAGGTACGCCGCTCGGAAATCCTCGCCGTAGAGGTCGACGAGTTCCGGGACCTCCTTGGGGTCGAACAGCGACCACTGCCAGTCCTGCTCCACGCGTTCCATGAACAGGTCGGGTACCCAGTTGGCGAGGTTCAGGTTGTGGGTGCGCCGAGCGTGATCTCCCACGTTGTCCTTCAGTTCGAGGAACTCCTCGACATCGGCGTGCCACGTCTCGAGGTACACACACGCAGCACCCTTGCGTCGGCCTCCCTGGTTGACCGCAGCAACGGACGAGTCGAGCGTCTTGAGCCACGGAACGATCCCATTGGACAGGCCGTTGGTCCCCCGGATCAACGAACCGCGGGACCGGATCCGGCTGTAGGACAGACCGATGCCTCCAGCGTGCTTGGAGAGCCGCGCCACATCGCGGTAGCGGTCGTAGATGGCATCGAGGTTGTCCTCGGGCGAGTCGAGCAGGTAGCAGCTCGACATCTGCGGGTGCGTGGTACCGGAGTTGAACAGCGTCGGCGAGCTCGGGAGGTACGCCAGACTCGAGATGAGTTCGTAGAACTCGATGGCCTCCTCCGGCGTCGTTGACAGGCCGCAGGCCACCCGGAGGAGGAAGTACTGCGGGGTCTCGATGACGTCACGGGTCTCGGGGTGGCGGAGCAGGTACCGGTCGTAGACGGTCCGAAGCCCGAAGAACTCATACAGCCAGTTGCGTTCGACGAGCACGGCGTCGTTGAGCTTGCGGGCGTTGGTCTCCACCATCTCAGCAGTGGCGTCGTTGATGACGCCCTGCTCCCGGCCCACCGCGACGGACTGGCTGAACGAGTAGATGTTCTGGTTCTGGACCTCCTTGTCGATGACGGTCGACAGGAGACGGGCAGCGAGCCGTGAGTAGTTCGGCTCCTCGGCGATGAACGCAGCTGCGGTGCGGATGGACAGCTCATCGAGCTCCTCGGTGGTCGCCCCGTCCACGAGTGCCGAGATCGTCCTCGTTGCGACCCGCATCGGGTCGACGTGGTCGAGGCCGAACGCACACCGCGCCACGGCCCGGACGATCTTGTTCACATCGACCGGTTCGAAACTCCCGTCCCGCTTGCGAACTCGCATCGACGAACCGGTCTCGGCGAGGTCCGGACCATCGTCGACGAGGTGGACGGATCGTGTGTCCTCCGAGAGTGCCACGTGCTCGTTCCCCTCTCTTCGCCGGTCGCTGTCCGACGGCGTTTCGGTGTGCATTCCGTGCAGACGGTGCCGCTGATCTGCGGCCACTTCGGTGTCCCGCCGCCACTAGATGTTGTGGTTGGCGGCAGGCCAACCCCTACATCTGGTGGGACAGGGCCGTAATTACAATCCTGAAACTACCCCGCTGTCAACGGTTTCCGATGAGATTTGCGCGATTCGGGCCGTTACGGTGCCGCAGTGCACCCAACGCCCCCGGAAACGGCCGAACCGGAGTGGGACCCCGCCGCCATCCCCGCCGCCACCGTCGTGGTGCTGCGCAGTCGGCCGGCGCTCGAGGTGCTCCTGTTGCAGCGCTCCGAGGACGTCTCGTTCGCTCGAGGCGCCTGGGTCTTTCCTGGCGGCCGGATCGACCCGAGCGACGCCGCCGGCGGCACCGGTGTCGAGGCGTCCGCCCGGAACGCAGCCGTTCGAGAGACCCACGAGGAGACCGGGTTGACGATTGCCACCGACGATCTCACTCGGTGGTCACATTGGACACCACCGGAGCGAGCGGGTCGCCGGTACACCACGGCGTTCTTCTGCGTCGACATCACGAAAACGAGCGCTGCGGACGAGTCGGCCGAGGTGACCGTCGACGGAACCGAGATCGTGGCGCACGAGTGGTTCACACCTGCAGCGGCGATGGCAGCTCGGGACGCCGGTCGGATCACGCTGACACCACCGACCTTCATCACGCTGTCGCAGTTGAGTCGGTTCACCAGAACCGCCCAGGCCATCGAGCACGCCCGCTGCCGGCCGGTCGAGCACTTCGCCACGCGAATCGGCGTCGACGGCGACACGTGGATTGCGCTCTACCACGGCGACGTCGCCTACGAACACGCCGAACTCGGACCACCGGCGACCGAGTTCCTCCACGCCAAGGGTGGTCGCCACCGGCTCCTGATGGGCCCGACGTGGGCCTACCAGCGCTCTGCGGCCACGGAGTGAGTGGGGCCTCCTCACCGCTACGCTGCTCCGGCCATGCCTGAGCCCCGCTACCCCGAGGTGCCGAATCGAATCGACCTACCGGCGGTCGAGCGACGCCTGCTCAACCGTTGGAACGACGAGCGAACCTTCGAACGCTCCGTCGACCAGCGCAGTGACGCAGAATTCGTCTTCTACGACGGGCCACCGTTCGCCAACGGGCTCCCCCACTACGGCCACCTGCTGACCGGCTACGTCAAGGACGTCGTGCCCCGCTACCAGACCATGCGGGGCCGACGGGTGGAACGTCGCTTCGGCTGGGATTGTCACGGCCTACCCGCTGAGATGGTCGCCGAACAGGAGCTCGGGGTCTCCGGTCACGCCCGCATCGCCGAGTTCGGAATCGACCGGTTCAACGACCACTGCCGCACCTCGGTGCTCCGCTACACCGACGAGTGGGAACGCTACGTGTCCCGGCAGGCCCGCTGGGTCGACTTCGACGACGACTACAAGACCATGGACCTGTCCTACATGGAGTCGGTCATCTGGGCCTTCGAACAGCTCTGGAACCGAGGTCTGATCTACGAGGCGTATCGGGTGATGCCCTACTCCTGGGGGGCCGAGACACCGCTGTCGAACTTCGAGATCCGACTCGACGATGCCACCCGTCCTCGCCAGGATCCGGCGATCACCGTGGCGTTCACGCTCGAAGATGACCGGCCGGCAGCCCTGTCGTCAGTCCTCGGCGACGGGCCGGCGGTCATCTGGGCGTGGACCACCACACCGTGGACGCTTCCGTCCAACCTCGCCCTCGCTGTGGGAGACGACATCGATTACGACGTGGTGGAGGCGACCGAGGGTCCGTGGTCGGGATACCGGGTGATCGTCGGCGCCCGGGCCAGGGAGCGTTACGAACGGGAACTCCCGGGGGACGCACGCGTGCTCGGCACCCTCACCGGCCGGCAGCTCGTCGGAACCGCCTACCGTCCGGTGTTCCCGTACTTCGCAGATCACCCGGGCTCCTTCTCCGTCCTCGCCGACCCCTTCGTCACCGATGACGACGGCACCGGGGTGGTGCACCTTGCGCCCGGGTTCGGTGAGGACGATCAGCGGGTCTGCGAGGCCGCTGGCATCGCCCTGGTGTGTCCGGTCGACGACCGGGGAGCGTTCAGTGCCGAGGTCATCGACTACGCCGGAACCAACGTCTTCGATGCCAACCCACAGATCATCGCCGACCTGAAGGACCGTGGGATCGTGGTTCGACACGACACCTACGACCACAACTACCCCCACTGCTGGCGAACCGACACCCCGATCATCTACAAGGCGGTCAACTCGTGGTACGTCGAGGTCACCGCCATTCGCGACCGTCTGGTCGAGTTGAACCAGGAGGTCAACTGGATCCCGGAGCACGTCCGCGATGGGCAGTTCGGGAAGTGGCTCGAGGGCGCCCGTGACTGGTCGATCTCCCGAAACCGCTTCTGGGGCGCGCCGATCCCGGTGTGGAGATCGGACGACCCGGCACACCCACGTACCGACGTCTACGGATCGCTCGCTGCGATCGAGGCCGACTTCGGCGTGGCTCTCGAGGATCTGCACCGGCCGGCCATCGATGCGCTGACCCGACCCAACCCCGACGACCCCTCCGGACAGTCGACGATGCGGCGCGTTCCCGAGGTCCTCGACTGCTGGTTCGAGTCGGGCTCGATGCCGTTCGCCCAGGTCCACTACCCGTTCGAGCAGCGGGACTGGTTCGACTCGCACGCCCCTGCGGACTTCATCGTGGAGTACATCGCCCAGACACGCGGCTGGTTCTACACGATGCACGTGCTCTCCGGCGCCCTGTTCGACCGACCTGCGTTCCGCAACGTGATCTGTCACGGCGTCGTCCTCGACCACGAGGGACGCAAGCTCTCCAAGAAACTGCGCAACTACCCCGACCCACTCGAGGTCATGGAGACGATCGGATCGGATCCGCTGCGCTGGTACCTCATGGCATCGCCGATCCTGAGGGGTGGCGACCTGCGGATCTCGACCGACGGCGCAGAGATCAGCGACGTCGTCCGGTTGGTCGTCAACCCCATCTGGAACGCCTACTCGTTCTTCACCACCTATGCGAACGCAGAGAACGTCGTTGCGGTGGAACGGACCGATGCCCCCGGTGTCCTCGACCGCTACATCCTCGCCAAGACACGGGAACTCGTCGAGGACGTGACAGCACAGATGGACGCCTACGACATCGCCGGTGCGTGTGGCTCGATCCAGACCTACCTCGATGCGCTCACGAACTGGTACATCCGACGTTCGCGAGAGCGGTTCTGGGCGCCGGGTGACGAAGCCACTCCCCAAGCCAGTCGCGATGCCTTCGACACGCTCTACACGGTGCTCCGTGTCCTGGTGCGGGTCGCCGCACCCCTTCTGCCATTCGTCGCCGAGGAGATCTTCACCGGGCTGCAACAACCTTCCGTCTCGAACACGACGGAATCGGTCCACCTCCAGGACTGGCCCGACCCCGAGTCGCTGCCGGCCGACAGTCAGCTGGTCGCCGCCATGGACCGCCTCCGGGACGCCTGCTCGGTCGCTCTCGGCCTCCGCGAGGATCATCGGCTCCGCGCCCGTCTCCCCCTGCGCCGTCTCACCTTTGCCGGACGTAACCCGGAGGAACTCTCCGGACTGGTGGACCTGCTGCGAGACGAGGTGAACGTCAAGGAGGTCGTGCTGTCAGACGATCCAGCATCGATCGGTGAGATGGTGCTGCGACCGGACGCCCGGGCGCTCGGACCCCGGCTCGGATCAGCGGTCCAGCACGTGCTCGCAGCAGCCCGAAACGGCGACTGGGTGGCCCTCGCCGACGGGCGGATCCAGGTCGCCGGCGAGGAGTTGTCGAGCGAGGACTACGACCTGGCGTTCCGCCCCGTCGACGGAAGCGTCGCTGCGGCGCTGAGATCCCACGACGGCGTGGTCCAACTCGACGTCCAACTCGATGACGAACTGATCTCCGAGGGGCGCGCCCGCGACGTGGTGCGACTCGTCCAACAGGCCCGCAAGGACGCTGGACTCGCCGTCACCGATCGGATCACCGCAGTGATCAGCAGTGAGACCGAGGTGATCGACGCCATCGACGGGCACCGTCAGTGGATCGCTGCGCAGGTCCTCGCAGTTGACCTCGAACTCGAATCCGCACCGCCGTCAGGGGTGATCGAGGCGGTCGGCACCACCGACGGCATCCCGGTCGGGGTGCAGATCACCCTTGCGCCAGTCGCTCCGCCTGCTGCCGGTCGGTGACTCCGACGATCTCGAGACGCTGCGTGCCCTCGACGACCACGACGGTGGCCGGGAGGGCACGAGGTCCGAGCACCCGGACTGTCGTCCGGCTGGGATGGAGACTCTGGACGATGGGCCCAACCGGTCGGATGGCGACGAGGACCAGGCGGCGATCGGTCCGGGCGAGGGCGCACTCGAGTCCCGAGGTCTGACCGACCACCACCGAGCGGATCTGTTCCCCCGGTGCCATCGCATCGGCAAGGGCATCGAGGACCGACAGCGGTGGCGGTCCGGTTGGCGGCCCCGGCGGCGGCCCGGTTGGCGGACCCGGCGGCGGCCCGGCTGGCGGCCCCGGCGGCGGCCCGGCTGGCGGCCCCGCACCGAAGACAGCAGCGGCGGGAGCGACCGGAGCGACCGGAGCGACCGGAGCGACCGGGGCAGCTGATTCGATGATCGACTCAGCTGCGTCGCCGTCGATGGTCGTCGTTTCGGATTCGGCCCTCACGAATCCCTCCGCGGCACCGACATCCGAACGCTCCCGTCGCCGCCGAGTTGTACTCGCCGCTCGACGGTCGAAGACCCGGCGACGACGTCGTTGCGGCGCATCCGGTTCCACGGCGGGCTGAGAGGCAGCTGGTGCCACTGGGTCGACCACGAACGGTGGGACCTCGAGAGGAACCTCCGGTGCGACCGGCAACGACTCCGGCGCGACCGGCAACGACTCCGGTGCGACCGGTGCAACGAACAGCGGCGGTGCCGAAGCGGGCGCCATGGGGTCAGGCCCGACAGGGCCGATCGGCGGGACGACCGGA
>Ga0194112_10007022_pt1 | contig 14720 bp, 14 predicted proteins | sample TA2MahC400mmetaG_FD_146191 | JGI IMG/M metagenome (GOLD analysis project Ga0194112, IMG submission 146191) | Freshwater microbial communities from Lake Tanganyika, Tanzania - TA2015016 Mahale Deep Cast 400m | ecosystem: Environmental > Aquatic > Freshwater > Lake | place: Tanzania: Lake...
GGATATGCTCCGGGCTGAACAGGCTGCTGAGGAAAGCGAAGCTGTACGCCATGTGCAGGCGTTTGCCCTTTTTGGTGTAATCCGCCATGAGCTTGACGTTGCCTTCATCACCGATTTCACCGACGGTGGCGGTGTGGGGGTATTCATCCATCAGCTTGCGGAGGTCTTCAAGGAAGATCAGGTTTTCGGGGCGGGATTTATCGTAGATATGCTCCTGCATGACGTAAGGATTGGAATCCGGCGCGTCGAAGACGTGTTTCTTCTCTTTCACAGGCGGATTGGAGCGGAGCTTCGCATCGTGGAAGTAGAAATTAACCGTATCGAGGCGGAAGCCATGCACGCCGCGCTCCAGCCAGAAGCGCGCCACATCGAGCATCTGCTGGCGCACTTCCTTATTATGGAAGTTCAAATCCGGCTGGCTGCGGAGGAAATTATGGAGGTAATACTGGCGGCGGGTAGCATTCCACTCCCATGCCGAGCCACCGAAGATGGACAGCCAGTTGTTCGGTGGCGTGCCATCGGGCTTAGGGTCCGCCCAGACGAACCAGTCGGCTTTGGCATTCACGCGGCTGGAGGCACTTTCGATGAACCACGGATGTTCACTGGAGGTGTGGCTGATGACGAGGTCGATCATCACCTGAAGCTTGAGCTTGGCAGCCTCTTTGACGAGATTATCGAAGTCTTCCAGCGTGCCGAAGATGGGGTCGATGTCGCGGTAATCGGATACGTCATAGCCGAAGTCCTTCATGGGGGACTTAAAGAAAGGCGAAATCCAGATGGCGTCCACGCCGAGGCTTTTGATATACGGCAGTTTCTGGGTGATGCCGTTCAGGTCGCCGATGCCGTCGTTGTTGCTGTCGTAAAAACTGCGCGGATATATCTGATAGATGATACCGCCACGCCACCATTCACTGTTTTTTTTGACGTCTTTCTTCACGGCCTTGGACATGGCGTATCACTTCAAAAAGAGGGTTATCAACCTTTGACCGCGCCCGCAGTCAAACCGGAGACGATGCGTTTTTGGAAAATCAGCACGAGGAAGATGAGCGGGATGGTCACGATGACCGAAGCCGCCATGAGGCTGCCCCAAGGCAATTCATGCTGGCTGTTGCCCGACATCAGCGAAATAGCGACGGGAACAGTGCGCATTTCGTTAGTCAGCGTGAAGGTCAACGCGAAGAGGAACTCGTTCCACGCGGCGATGAAGGCGAGCAGACCCGTGGTGATGAACACGGGGCCGAGGAGCGGCAGAAAGACCTTGGTGATGATGACCCATGGGCTTGCGCCGTCGACAATCGCCGCTTCTTCCAGTTCCTTTGGCAGCTCACGCATGAAGGTGGTGAGAATCCACACGGTGAACGGCAGGGTGAAGAGCATGTAGGACATGACCAAGCCGATGAGGTTGTTATACACCCCCAGCATACTTATCAGCTCGAACATGCCGGAAAGCACGGCCACCTGCGGGAACATGGAGACGCTGAGGATGATGAGCAACAGCATGCCCCTGCCCTTGAACTGCACGCGCCCCAGCGCATAGGCCGCGGTGACCGAGAGGAACAGGCAAAGTGACACCGTGGACACGGAGGTGATGACGGAATTCATGATGTTGCGACCAAAGGGCTGCTCGCTGAATACGCCTTTGTAATTGTCGAATGTCAGGTTCTTCGGCCAGAATTCGACACTGAAGAGGTCGGAGCTGGGCTTCAAGGATGAGACAATCGCCCAGTAGAAGGGAAAGACGGAATAAAGCACGATGACAAGCATCAAGAGCCAGAACAGGCCTTGGTTAATGCGTTTCTTCATGCGGAAGCGGCCGCCGCGATCGATGATTACGGGTTCGGTTTGCACGGTCGTGTCGGTCATGCCTTCTTCTCCCCGTCGAGTTTAACTTTGCCGATGGTCAAGAGCAATACCGTGGCAAATGCGATGATGAGGAACAGCAGGGTGGAAGCCGCCGAGCCATAGCCGACGTCCTGAAAATCCACCAGCTGCTGGCGGGCATAGATGGACATGGACATGGTGCTGCGGCTGCCGCTCGCCAGAACATAAATCAAATCGAAGATGCGCAATGCATCCAAGCAACGGAAGATGACCGCCACGAGCAGCGCGGGCTTGATGAGCGGCAGAGTGACTTTGAAGAACACGCGGAGCGGATGGATACCGTCCACCTTCGCGGCTTCATAGCACTCGCTGGGCAGCACCTGCAAAGCAGCGAGGATGAGCAATGCCATGAAAGGAGTCGTTTTCCACACATCGGCGATGACCACCGCCCACAGGGAGAAATCAGGATCCGCCGTCCACGCGATGGGCTGGTCGATGAAGCCTGCGCCCATCAGCATCACGTTGATGACCCCGTAGAAATCGTTGAACATCCAGTTCCACATCTGCGCGGAGACGATGGTGGGAATCGCCCAAGGAATCATCACCGACGCGCGAAGCAAGCCGCGACCGGGCATGTGCGCGTTCAACGCCAGCGCGATGACGAGGCCGAGCGTGACCTCAAGCGACACGGAAAGCAGCGTGAACACCAGCGTGTTCTTCACCGCCACCCACCAGTCAGGGTCGGTCAGGAGGTATTTGAAATTGGTGAACCAGATGAACTGATGCGCTTCGATGTCGGACAGGCTGGCATCGGTCATCGAGAAATAAATCGTGCGGATGAGCGGCCATCCGGCGACCAGCAAAAGCACGATGATCATCGGCGTGAGGAACAACCACGCAGAGCGCACGCGCTGGCGGGTCAGGAAGGATTCATGCTCTTCGGGAATTTCATCCACTGCGACGGTCTTCACTTCCATGTGCCATCCTTTCCGATGCGCTCAAGGCGTTTGTCCAGCGCGGTGAGGCTGTCCTGCGCTTCCATCTCGCCGGAAAGCACGGCATGCACGGCGTTCAGGAAGCTGTAGGAGACTTGGTTATAGCGACGGCCAGTGACTTTGGAAGGGCGCGGCACGGCGACCATCAGCGCATCGTAGAGCACCTGCGAAGCGGGCAGCGCGGCCAGCACTTCCTTGTCCTTGTACAGCGCCATGATGGTAGGGTTATAGGTCGCGCGGAGGGCGTATTTCTTCTGCACTTCGGGGCCGGTCAGCCAGCGCACCAGTTCGGCGGCTTTTTCGGGCTGGGTGGAATATTTGGAGACGGACATCTGCCAGCCACCGAGCGTGCCCGAACCTTTTTCACCCGCTTTCGCGCTGGGAAGGGTAGTCACACCGACTTTATCCTTCGTGGGGCTGCCGTTCGTCTGGATGAGCGCCCAAGCATAAGGCCAGTTGCGCATGAACACCGATTTACCGGATTGGAACACGCCGCGCGCTTCCTCTTCACCGTAGTTCAAGACGCCTTTGGGGGAAATCTCGCCGATCCACGAAGCCGCAAGCTGGATGGCTTCCAATGCTTCTTGATTCACGATGGTGACTTTGCCGTCTTCGCTGACGATGCTGCCGCCGCCGCTGCTGTTCACCCACTCAAGGGCATTGCAGGTGAGGCCTTCATAGGCGCGGCCTTGGAACACATACCCCCACATATCGGGCGTGCCAGCAGTGCGTTCACCTTCGATGACGACTTTGGCGGTCTCGGTCAACTCTTCCCACGTGGTGGGAACGGGGCGTTTATACTTCTCCAGCAGATCCTTGCGGTAATAGAGGATGCCGACATCGGTATAGAGCGGCATGGCGAGCAAGCGGCCATCGATGGTGTTGTTGGAGATGACGCTGGGGAAATGGCGTTCAACCTCTTCCTTGGGCACATAGGGTGATAGGTCGAGCAGGTGGTCCTGCAACACGCCCGGCCAGACGACATCGATCTGGAACACGTCGATGGTGGCTTCTTTGGCGGAGAGGAACTGCTGATACAGCGCGAGGCGTTCGCTGGTGTTGCCGGGCATGGAAACGATGCTGGCGGGATAGCCGGTCTTCTCCGACCACTCGCGCACGCCTTCTTCACACAACTGCAATTCGATGCCGATGGAGCCGCAAGCGACCTTGAGACCACGGGTTTCCTGCGCGGCAGCGGCGAAGGGCAATGCCAGCAACACGGAAAGGGTCACGATACAGCGTGTTAGACGACTCATTTTTCCTCCCAGGATGTGCTGCTTGCGGTCATGATGACGGGTCTTCAGGAAATGCAGCTATTCTTCTTATATGTGGAATGGACACCTTTGGGGCGCAGATAGTCTTACGGCGTTTGAGCGCAGAACTCAACCCTTTAATTGTGCATTGCGATGTTTTGGGCGAGGATTCAGGGGGCGACGATTAGATATGCGCGCCGGTCTGCTGTCCAGCGGCCTGAGCGGCGGCGGCGCGTTCGGTGGATACTTTCGCCAGCCACGGGCTTTTGCCCAGCGTTTCGACCTTTTCGTTGATGAGCGTAATCAGCTCTTCGCGGCTCTGGGTCACCTTCTCTTCTTTGGCGAGGTAGGTGGCCATTTTATCGATGGCGAGGTCGCGCACTTCGGCAGGCTGATGCGCCAGCATCTCGGCGGACATGGCGGTCAGCTTGCTGACGGTCTCCTGCTCGGTGTAATCCGCAGGTTTGGCTTTGGAGGACAGCGTGCCGAAGGTGGTCGCCACGAGATATGCGCAGGCGGTGGCCATGGAGAAATGACCGCTCATGCTGGCGCGCTTGGCTTTCGCATAGTCCTTTTCCAGGCCATGGGCGACACCGGAAGCATCGGCTGCAGCCATGCGCTGTTCCAACTCACCCAACACGTTCTTATGCTTCGCTTTAATCTGCGACACATCTTTGAACATGGCGACGTTGCCCGCGATGTTCAGCAAACCAGCGAAACGCATGGGTTTTTCTTGCACGAAATCCGCGAATTTGCGCGGCAGTGAACGGGAGGAATCGGCTTCCGCCAACTGCTCAGGGGATTTCTGAGGCGCGGCGATACCGTCCACATTCTCCAGCCCCGGCCATTCGCTCTTCTTCGCGCCGCGCTGTTTCTCTTGGATGAGGATGACCGACAACGCGCCGATGACGGAGGCAAGGCCGCTTGCCGTGCGAGCGATGCCCACATTCGTGCCGTCGTTGCTCTTGCGGCTTTCATTGATGCCCGAATACATGAACATCAGGTTACCCATCAGACCAATGGTGTTACCCACCTCGATGGGATGCTGCTGCACGAATTCATGGAGTTTCTCGATGACGCCGCCCTTCTTCGCCAGTTCAGCGGCGGTCAGCTTTTCGTCTTTGGGGATTTCGACGCCCTGCTGGCTGAGATAGCCGCGCATGCCGTCGATGACTTTGTCGAATTCCGCGCCCGGCTTGCCCGCGCCGTAAAGGGCGGAAGTGCTGGTGGACATAGTATAGAACGCGGCAGTGCCGACACGGCGCATATCGCCTTCGAGCGCACCGGCCACGGCCATGCCTGCATGGCCGACGATGCCGAACATGCCGTTCAAGCGCACAGTGGACTTGCGGATTTTCTCGACGAAGCTGACGTTATCTTTCTCGCCAACCAGTTCTTCCTTGCCCGTGCCTTTGATGAAGCCGGATTCGGTCAATGCGCCGAGGATGTCTTCTTCCTTCTTGATGCCGGACACGCGCAGCACGTTAACGCCGTCGATGGTGTCGGCGACAGCGGAGAAGCCTTTTTGGGTCAGATGAAGGGGGACGGAGGACAGATCGCCACGCTGGGAATCTTCCGGTGCATAGAGCAGTGCTTCATAGGAGCCGGATTCGAGCTTACGAATCTCCGCCTGCTGAACCGCAGAACCTGCCTCCCATGTGACTTGCTTCACCTGCATCCGGTCATGCCCACATTAATTCGTTATGCTACGCGTTATGCAATTCTATACACGCCAGAGCGACAACAACTGTTTCATTATGAAGCATTAAACGACACTTCATGCGCGTGAAACCGCATCACCCAGTACTTTCAATATAGCGTATCCATGCTATTGTGCCTATTGTTTTTGCACTGCGAATGATGACAATATCGTGACAAACCGCGCCTTGATGGAGCCTTTACACCGTGCCTGCCAGAGCCAGAATCCGCAAGTCATTGAAGTGGATGGGAATCGTTTTGATTTCCCTTCTTTTGGCTGTGGTTTTATTCGCGGTTTTCGCACCACTGGACAGGCTGGCGGATCGACAGGCAAGGGCGTGGTTGACGGCGCATAACATCCCCCTGCACTATGAATTGGCAGGTTTCGGCCTGAAAGGATTACAACTGAAAGGGGTATCCTTGGGTGATTCGGAGGATTTCCTGCTACCGGAACTGACGGTGGAATATACCCCTTCGCTTTTCTGGACCAAGCGCATTGGAAGTGTCGCCGCAAGGGGGATGGACATCACCTTCCGCCAGCAACAAGACGGGACGGTGCAGCTTGAGCCTATCACACCGTTCATCGACCAGTTCCTGACGGCGGAGGATAACGTCGTCGGGTTCAAAGCCCCTGCCCTGCCCTTCGAGCGGCTCATCCTGCGCGATGCATTGTTGACCTATCATCCGCTGGAGGGCGAACCGTATCAGGCGGTCTTCAACGGCACGCTCAACTGGGATTACAGCGGGCAATTCGAAGTCATCGGCGCGCATATCCCTTTGAGCGACGGAAGCACCATCGAAATCACCGACATGACACTGGAACGGCAGGACACTTCCATGCCGTTCATCTTCGGTATCAGCCGAATTTCGCATAAAACCGAAGGCAAAGCCTATTTCACGCCTATGCATGCGCTGGGTGAAATCAACGCCGCGAGGGATTTGAGCACGCTGGACGGTATGATTGTCATCAGTGATCTGCTGGATCGCTGGAAGCTGAACCTGACGGGAAAGGCCGATATGAACGCCGAAAGCTGGAACATGGAAATCGACCAGCCATCCGTTTTCTTTGAAAGCGGCATCCTCCAGCCTGACCAGCTGTTCCCTTTCCTGCGCGGTAAGGTGAAGGATGCATCGGGTAGTTTCACCGTCCACGGCGCGGTGCGGAAGGATGCGGGCGCGGAAAGCCCCGTCAGCGAAGGGGCGTTCAGCTTCGGGAATGTGAGCCTCACTGCTAATGGCACGTCCATCAAGGGTATCGACGGGAAAATCGCGTTCTCATCGCTCTTCCCGCTGGCCACGAAAGGCACACAGACCATCGCCGTGGAAGCCATCAACCTCGGACTGCCGCTCACGGGTGGTAGCCTGAAATTCTCGCTGGATGAGAAAGGCAACCTCGCCTTCGCGCCTACCTCTTGGAATTGGGCGGGCGGGAAACTCACCACCAGCGCAGCGAAGGGAAAAATTGACGACCTGTCGATCTCCGGTCTGACCTTGAGCGTCAAAGACCTGTCGGTGCAGGAACTGCTTTCATCCGCGCTGAAAAGCGGGTTCTCCGCCACCGGAAAACTGAACGGTAAACTGCCCATCACCTTTGTGAATGGCGCGCCCCTCATCCGCAAAGGCAAGCTGGAGACCCCCGGCGGCGGGGTCATCAGCTATATCCCGCCGGAAGGGGAAGCACCTATTCAGCAAGGCCAGAGCTTCCAGACCGACCTGCTGCTGTCGGCCATCTCCAATTTCCATTACGATGAGTTGAGCTTCGACATCGACAACAAAGACGAGCGCATTCTGGAAGTCATCCTGCATCTTCGCGGGCGTAATCCAGACCTTTACAACGGCCAGATAATCGAATTGAATATAAACCTGACGGGGAACATCCTTGAGGCCGTGCAGAGCAGCCTCGACATCTATTCCCTACCCGAACGACTTGAGGAGCAGTTCAACCCATGACACCTTCCCAAAAACGCTTTGGCCTATCCTGCGCTTTGGCTGCAGTGCTGCTTTCCGCCGCCTGCTCCCCCACGGTGAAAGTGGAAACGCCGGACAAGCCCATCACCATCAATATGAACATCAACATCTCCCATGAGATACGCATGAAAGTGGACAAAGACCTCGAAAACACCTTCGAAAAAAACGAGTCCATCTTCTAACCCGCGCAAAACACTTACGAGAGGATTTCTCCTGATGAAACATATAGTTGCAATTATCGCCATGGCACTCTCGCTGCTTGCCGCACCCGCATTCGCCATCAGTCTTGATGAAGCGCGCGCCAGCGGCCAGGTCGGTGAACGGCCTGATGGTTATATCGGCGCGGTCTCTTCCTCGCCTTCCAAGGAGGTGGTCACACTGGTGGATTCCACCAACCGTCAGCGCAAGGCGGAATACCAGAAACTCGCTGCGCAGAACGGCCAGAGCGTCTCCATCATCGAGAAGCTTTCCGCCGAGAAGCTGAAGAATGAACGCCTGAAACCCGGCCAGTACTATATGGATGCGGGTGGAAGCTGGAAGAAGAAATAAGCTGACCCAGAACAGCAAAAAGGCGGGAAGCATCCACTTCCCGCCTTTTTTGTTGGATACGATTCTTAGAGGTTATTCAGCACCGCGCGAGGGCCGCCCTTGGCTGCCAATACGTCATATTCTGCGCGGTAGCGGTCCACCAATGGCTGGCCGTTGAAGGTGATGTTGGTCAGCGTCCACGGGCTGGCACCGACGCGCTCCAGACGATACGCCACAGAAACGAAGACATCAGGCGTAGTGGTCGGCAACTGGCCGTTCACCACCGCGATTTCCTGCTTCGCTTTCGGCAGCACGCCGCGCTCAGGATTGGTCTTGGGCGAGTGGTCGACGCGGCGCACAGGTTTCATGCTGACGGTGTTCAGCACGCATGGCTTGCTGGCATCAATTTTATACTGCTGGATGAGTTTCTGCGCGAATTGCTGGTTGAACTCAGCGCGTTCCTCGAAGGAGAATTTCGCCGCTGCACGCTTGCTGAGCGCAAAGCCGAGGTTCGCCGTGCCATCGCCGATGAACGCGCGGCAATGCTCGCTGGCGAAGGCGATGAAATCGGTGTTCGACTGCACACCATCCACCGGAGTGATGGCCGTGCCGCCATCTTCGGACAGGCGCGTGTGCTCGATGGTGGTGGTGGTTTCCACGGTGCTGCCATCGGCATGTTGCTCGACGACCGTTTCGGTAGTGCTAAGATGCGGGGCTGGAGTGGCTTCATCCTGCGGCAGAATCTGTTCTTCCACGGAAGCCTGCGGCGTGAGCACGATGGGCGCGGCGGCTTGAGCAAAAGCGGCAGCAGGCAAAGCGCAGGAGAGGAGCAGGGAAGCCAGAAGGGGAAGTCTCATGGGATTTTCCAATAACGAAATCGGTTGCTGATGTGTCGGGAGTGAGTATATTCATGGTAACGCGATGAAATCAAGACTCATCCGACAGCCCTAACCGCTCCGAAGGAAAACCGATGCACCCCATCCTGATGCTCATCAACCTGATTCTTGATGTTTTCCGCTGGGCACTCATCATCTGGATCATCATCAGCTGGCTCATCCAGTTCGGCATCGTCAACCGCCATCAGCCGCTGGTGTATCGCATCAATGATGCGCTGAGCCGTTTGTTCGAGCCCATCCTCGCCAAAATCCGTAAACACGTGCCGCCGCTGGGCAGCCTTGATGTCGCGCCCATCGTGTTGCTCATCGCCCTTGCCTTCGTGCAATACACGATAAACTATTACTTCCTGAGATAAGAATAATCCCCTGATAAAGGAATAGAATATGAGCGGAACCGTCATCACCCTTATCGTCGTCGGCCTCGTCGTCTTCTACGGCATCATCCTCTATAACCGCTTGGTCGCGCTGCGCTTGCGTCGCACCAACGCCTTCGCCGACATCGATGTGCAGCTGAAACAGCGCGCAGACCTCGTGCCGAATCTGGTCGAGACGGTGAAAGGCTACGCCACCCACGAAAGCAGCATCTTCACGGCGGTGACGGAAGCGCGCGCGGCGGCATCCAAAGCCTCCAACCCGCAAGAGCGCATCGCTGCCGAGAACGCACTGGGCATGGCACTGACCAACCTGATGGCAGTGGCCGAGAACTACCCCGACCTGAAAGCCAACACCAACTTCCTCGATTTGCAGCGTGAATTGGCCGATATCGAGAACAAAATCGCCGCGTCGCGCCGCTTCTTCAACAACGCCACCAACGAATACAACACCTCCGTGCAGCAGTTTCCTTCGGTCATCATCGCGCGCTTCTTCAAATTCAATGAAGAGACGTTCTTCGATGTGGGCACCGAACAGCGCGCGCAGCTGGAACAGGGCGTGAAGGTCTCCTTCAACTAAGGTCTCATAAGCATGGCCAGCGCAGTCGGGCTGCAGACCCATATCTGGAACAACAACGCCAAGTCCGTCATGCTACTGGTGGGCTATCCGTTGCTGCTCATCCTGATGCTCTTCGCCTTTTTCGCCTTCTTGGGCGGAGTGACGGGACAACCCTATGACGGAACGCAAATTTCACGGATGAATTCCGGCCTGAACGGGGTGCGGCTTTACTGGCATTGGGCGGTCGGCCTCGCCACGGCATGGTTCCTCATCGCGTGGATGTTCCACCAATCAATGATCAACCGCTCCACGGGAGCGCGACCCGCCACCCGCGCGGAATATCCCGATTTGTATAACTCACTGGAGAACCTGTGCATCTCGCGCGGGTTGACGATGCCGCAGCTTTACATCATCGATAATCCCGCACTCAACGCCTATGCCAGCGGATTGAGCGAGAAGAGCTATGCCATCACCGTCACGACAGGACTCATGCGCAGCCTGAACCGCGAGGAAATCGAAGCGGTGCTGGGGCATGAGTTGACGCATATCATGAACCGCGACGTGCGGCTGCTGGTCATCGGCGTGATATTCGCAGGGATGATAAGCTTCTTCGCGGAAATGGCCTTCCGTGGCATGGTGCATGGCGCGGGGCGCAGCAGAGGGCGCAATGCTGGGGGCGTGATGCTGGTCGCAGTCATCGTGCTCGCCGTGGGGTATCTGTTCTCGCTGGTCATCCGCATGGCCATTTCGCGCCGCAGGGAATATCTCGCCGATGCGGGCGCAGTGGAACTCACACGCAACCCCGATGCGATGGTTTCCGCGCTGCGGCGCATCTCCGGTAATTCAAAGATTGAAGGTGCACCTGCGGAAATACAGCAGATGTTCATCGAGAACCCGCCGGCTTTCGCTGGCTTGTTCAGCACCCACCCGCCCATCGAATCGCGCATTGATGCGCTGGTGCGCTATGCTGGAGCGCAGGATTTGCCGCTTTCTGCACCAGAAGCGGAATTGCCGCCTCAAGTGCAACACCAGCAAAAAGGCCCGTGGGGCGCGCTGCGCCGCCGTGGGCCATGGGGAGGATGAACAATGGGATATTACGAACAGCATATCTTCTGCTGCACCAATGAACGCAAGAAGGATGCACCGCGCGGCTGCTGCCGCTCCAAGGGCGGCGAGGAAATCCGCGCCTATCTGAAGGATCGGGTGAAGGAGCTTAAACTGCCTAAGACCCGTGTAAACATGTCCGGCTGTTTGGATCGCTGCGAGCTTGGCCCTGTGCTGGTCATCTATCCGCAGGGGACGTGGTATCACGTCAAGAACAAGAAAGATGCGGAAGAGATTCTACAGACGCATCTCATCGGCGGCAAGGTGGTGGAGCGACTGGCGCTCGACGACAAACAGAAGCGCCTGTAAACTTATTGGATGGTCTCGTTACGGCGGCGGCGCTGACCGTTCTCCGTCAAAGCCAGTGGCGAACCGCTAGCGGTCAGAGTGCCTTTCGCCTGCTGCACGCGCGGCAGGATGCAGGTGACGGTCGTGCCCTTGCCCACATCAGAATCCAGCTCGATACGCCCATGATGTAGCTCCACGAAATTCTTCACCATAGCAAGGCCAAGCCCCGCCCCTGCCCGCTGATTACGCAGCGCGCCCGCGCGGAACCGCTCGAAGATGGAGGCCTGCTCGTTCAGCGGGATGCCGGGGCCGTCATCACTCACCCAGAGACGCACTGCATCACCGCCAATCTGACGGCTTGCGCCGACGGTGATGCTGCCGCCCTGCGGCGTGAATTTCAGCGCGTTGCTGACGAGATTCAACAGAATCTGGCGCAGGCGGTTCTCATCGCCCTGCATCTGCCCCAAATCGTCCTGCACCTGAAGCGTGAAGGTCTGCCCCCCTGCGGCGGCACGGCCATGCACTTCTTTCTCTACACTCTCCAGAAGGTCGCGGATTGCGAATTCGTTAACGTCGAGGCGCATATACCCCGCTTCGATACTCGCCAAATCGAGGATGTTGTTGATGAGCTGCCCCAGCTGGCGCGCGGAATCATGGATGGCGTTCAGGTATTCGGATTGCTTCTCGTTCAACTCGCCGAAATACCGCTCTTTCAATATCTCCGAGAATCCGGTGATGGAGGTGAGCGGAGAACGCAGTTCGTAGGATACACTCAGCAGGAACTCAGTCTTCAGGCGGTCGGCCTCGCGCAGGGCTTCGTTCTTTTCGATGAGGCTGCGCTCGACGAGTGTAGTGTCGGTGACATCGCTGAAGGTGATGAGCGTTGCGCCATCCGGCAGGGGAACGGTGTTATAATCGACCACCGTACCGTCGGAGCGTTCCTCGCGCTGGTAATACATCCGGCGGGCGTGGATGACCGCGGCGATGGTGCGCTCCTTGAACTCCTCCCAATCGCTGATATAGCCATAATAACTGCGGCAGGCTTCAAGAATTTCGCTGAGATGCGGTTCACTGGCGAGGAAATCCGCGCTCAAGCCCCACATCTTCTGATAGGTGGGATTGGAGAGCTTCATGCGCCCATCCTCGCCATACACCGCCACGCCCTCGTGCAGATTGTTGAGGGTTTCGCGCTGCACGGCGATGAGGGTGTTATAGGAACGTTCCAGCGCGAGCCTGTCCGTCACATCCTCATAGAAGAAGATAAGCCCGCCCAGCGCATAAGGCAAAATGACCATGCGCACGATTTTGCCATCGGGCAGGTGCAGAATCTCTTCATGCTGATCCATCAGGTCGGTAAAAAGCTTGGCGCGCTGTTGCTTGAACAGCGGGAAATTGATGATTTCCGGCAGGCGGCGCTTTTCACGGAGATATTCCAGCACTTCGAAGAAATCCGGCTTGGCGTTCAGCCACTGTCGGTCGAACTTCCACAAGGAGACATAAGCATTATTGAAGAACTTCAGTTTTTTATCCGCATCGTAAATAGCGGTAGCCATATTGGACGCTTCCATGAGCGTCGCATGGGCGGCGATGTGGCGGCGCAACTCTTCCTCCACCCGCTCCTCGCCGCTGACATCGATGGCGAAACCCACCGTGCCTTTGTGGTCGGGGTCGGGAATTTCGCAGAGCTGGAAGAGTTTGCGTTCACCCTCGACCACAATGTGCAGCTCATCGGTGACCATCTGCCCTTCCGCGCGCGCGCGGGCGGCAAGCTTCTGGCTGTTCTGCCCCAATTCCAAGCCGAATTCCTCAAGGATGCGCTCCGGGACTTCTTCGAGCAGAGCATTATAGGCGAGGTTGCAATAGACCACCTGATCATTCGCATCCCGTCGCCATAAAGGGAACGGCGCGAGGTTCAGCAGGGTCGAAAAGTGGCGTATCTCTTTGCGGAGACGGTCGTTCTCCGGCTTCAGGCGGCGGCCATCAGCCATGTGTTGGGTGACCTCGCCGAACAGGAAATCCGCCGCTTTGGCTGGCAGCCACTTCGGCAACTTGCCATCCGCCACCAGACCGCGCAACAACGCGCGCACCAGCATCACCCCGCCGATGAAGGCAAGCAAAGCGGCCAGTAAAATAAGTGCGATTTCAGTCATATGAAGGCATATTTCCCATATATCGCCAGAGATTAACCGATTTATAGCCCCCGACCAAGGGTTTTAACGTTTATATCACCTTGATGTAATCAGCCCCCATTTTTAGCAGTGCCCTTACGTTAAACGGCGTAGGGTTGGTCTTGTGTTCTTCCCCACCGATCAGATGTTTCGCATCACTTTATAGCGTGGCGGAAGACACACCATCCGATTGGCGGGGGAGGATGCTTAACCTCTACAACAAAAAAGAAAGTACCCCAATCATGGCACAGAACCACAACACCCCGAAAGATGGTCGTAACCTTGAACAGGATCGCATGAAGAAACCCGAATCCGGCCAGTCCCGCGAGCGTGAGCAGCACCGTAGCGAGCCTCAGCGTGAGCGCTCCCCACGTGATGAGCAAGTGAATCGCACCCCACGTCAGTAATCTGACGGGTTTGCGGATACGAAAAAGGCCTGCCGTTTCACCCTCGGCAGGCCTTTTTTGATGCTTGGTTTCTGCCCCCGCTGCGCGACATTCTGTCGCTCACATGGGGCTCAGCTTCGCTGGCTGATGGCTCGTTCAGGCTGCTGCCCTCACCTACAACTATCGCTTAGTAACGATAGTGATCGGGCTTGAACGGGCCGGCCTTGTCTATACCGAGGTAGCGGGACTGCGCTTCCGTCAGCTTGGTCAGCTTCACACCGACTTTCGCTAGGTGCAGACGAGCCACTTTCTCATCGAGATGACGCGGCAGGGTGTACACCTTGTTCTCATACTGTGCGTGGTTGTTCCACAGCTCGATCTGCGCCAACACCTGATTGGTGAAGGAAGCGGACATGACGAAGCTGGGGTGGCCAGTGGCGCAGCCGAGGTTCACCAAACGACCTTTGGCGAGCAGGATGATGCGCTTTCCATCGGGGAATTCGATTTCGTCCACCTGAGGCTTCACTTCCGTCCATTTGAAGTTGCGCAAGGAAGAGACCTGGATTTCGCTGTCAAAGTGACCGATGTTGCACACGATGGCGCGGTCTTTCATTTTGCGCATGTGGTCGAGGGTGATGACGTCGATGTTGCCGGTCGCGGTGACGAAAATGTCGCCCTGTGCCGC
>Ga0194112_10007027_pt1 | contig 14712 bp, 2 predicted proteins | sample TA2MahC400mmetaG_FD_146191 | JGI IMG/M metagenome (GOLD analysis project Ga0194112, IMG submission 146191) | Freshwater microbial communities from Lake Tanganyika, Tanzania - TA2015016 Mahale Deep Cast 400m | ecosystem: Environmental > Aquatic > Freshwater > Lake | place: Tanzania: Lake...
CACGTAGTCTCCGCTTGGACCATTGAGGATTGGAGTTTGGGGCTTGTTTGGCGCTTGGTGCTTGTGGTTTGGTGGTTCCCGCATTTCTCACCAGCCGCTGGTGAGAAATGCGGGTTAGGCCGTCGCATGCCAAAGGGACGGGCTGAAGCCCGCACTACAAACAAGCGCGACACGCCGGCGCCACCCGTAACTGAGGCATTACCCGGCGCGAGCCGGGCGGGAAGGGAACACCCATCCGGCCACCCTGTGCCCTCCTCACAGCCCCGGATAGAGTTTCCAATCGCCCCGCTTCCGTTCAGGCCACCACATCACCCCGGCCTTCCCACTGTCGAGCTTCTCGAGCGCATCCATCAGCCCTCTTGGCCCTTCCCTCTCAACAAGTTCCCAGTAGTAGCGCCAGTACGCCTTGCCAAACGCACGGTCGCCGCCCCAAATGCCCTGTTCCTGGTATCGCGCCGCGCGTCGCTGTTCCCCTCTGTGGCCATGGCCATCGCGCCTTCCCCCCCTCGAGGCAGGGGCCTGCCGTCCCTGCGGGACTGCCTGCTTCTGGCGCACGAGTCCGGCGGCTGAAGCCGCCGGCTACCCACTGTGCTCCCTTCGGGAGCAAGACGCCGCGACGCGCGGGCGCTCAGTCGCCGCATCGCGTCCGCACGCCGGTGGGTGGCACCCTCAAGCTGGGCCAACCCCCCGGCGTTACATTACTTGTGCAGAGGCCAACAAGGCGGCGAACTTGGGTCACGCGTCACGGGTCACGCGTCATTTCTTCAAGGGCTCAAGGTAGATCTTGCGGGCCTCCCATTGGGAGCCCTCGCTCTGGATGCAGACCTTGCCGCTCGTGTCGGAGCACTCGTGGGCCTCGTTCATCAGCTTGCCGTTCACGCTCGGCAGCACGGTGTCGCCGTCGCAGACGATTTCGTAGGTGTTCCATTCGCCGACGGGCTTCTCGTTGTGGGGGTGGAGCTTCTTGACGTTGCGGCCGTTGACTCGTTGGCCGCCGGCCTTGTGCTCCTTGAACTCGAAGCCGCCGATGACCCAGAAGTCGCCCTGGGCCTGGTGCTGGCCCTGGCACTCGAGGCTGCGGGGCCAGACGCCGTCCTTGCCGCTCATGTGGACCAGCACGCCGCTGTTGCCGGGCTTGGTGAAGCGCCATTCCATGACGAACTTGTAGTTCTTGTACGCCTTCTCGGTGCGCATGTAGCCGGCGGGCCGGCCGGTGCACTTCACCACGCCGTCCTCCACGAAGAAGGTCTTCTCGGGCTCAGCGCCCGCGATGAGCTTCCAGCCGGCCAGGTCCTTGCCGTTGAAGAGCTCGATCCGCTCCTTCGGCTCGATGGCCTCCTCGGGCTCGCCCGCCCAGGCGGGCAGCGCGCACGCCGCGAAGAACGCCGCCAGCACCCACGCAGTTTTTCCCATCGCCTTGCTCCTCAGAAAGCTCTAGACACACCAGGGAACTCGCAGATGAGTATAAGCACGCTCCCAGTGGGCGTCAACTGCGGAAATGCCCCGCGCCACTCCGGCCGAATGGCGTGGGGGGTTCGTAGTGCGGCCTTCAGGCCGTATCTTCCTCTGGCCCCCACCCCGGCCCCCCCGCGAGCGGGGAGGGAGAAGACGCGGGGCGCTGAGGCCCCGCCCACAGCACGGGCTAACCCGCATTTCTCACCAGCGGCTGGTGAGAAATGCGGGAACCACCAAACCACAAGCACCAAGCGCCAAACAAGCCCCAAACTCCAATCCTCAATGGTCCAAGCGGAGACTACGTGGTGTTGCCCGCGACCCTGGGGGCTTGCTTTGGTCATTGAGCATTCCGGGCTTGGAGATTGTTTGGTGCTTGGCGTTTGGCTCTTGGGATTTCCCGCATTTCGTGAGAAATGCGGGCTAAAGCCCGCACCACGAGCTCTTCGCGCTGTCTGAGAAAGGACGAAGCGAGGGACCCCGTTTTGGGGTCCCTCGCTTCGGGTTGCAGCGTCGTAGGGGCAGCCGCGGTGGCTGCCCTGGGCGGCCACAAGGGCCGCCCCCTACCGGGTGCGGCGGCGGCGACGGAGGAGGGCGAGCGCGCCGAGGGCGAGGAGAGCGAGGGTGCTCGGCTCGGGCACTGCCAGGGCCGTCAGGCCGGTGAGGTAGATGCCCCAGTCGCCGGCCTGGCCAAGGACCTCGAGCGTCGCGTCGCTGAGGTCCCACAGGTAGAGGTGCTGCGGGTCGGCCAGGTTGCCGACGTCAATGGTGTACTGGAGCGGGTTCGTGGTGGGGTTCCAGGGCTGGCCGCCCACGAACAAGTTGTCGGCGTAGAAGACAGGGATCCAGTCGGTGGACAGGATGACGCCGCCCTCGCCGAAGACGCGGAGGGTGAAGCTCTTGTCGAAGTGGAGGTCGCCCACTATGGTGATGAGGTCGGCCTGCGCGGGGCCGTTGTTGAAGCTCCACTCGTAGACCAACCCGTCGCTGATCCGCAGGTGGCCATTTGGCCCGCTGGGGCTTGGTCCCTGGATGGTGACGTGGCCGGGGTTGGTGCCCGCTGGGGTGATGCGGCGGTCAACCGTGATGTCGCCGGTCATGGTGGCGCCGTCGCCGATGGTGGCGGAGCTGAAGCCGACGGGTGCGGCGGCGGCAACGAGGTTGGCGCCCTGGGCCATCGTGAGGTCGCCGAAGCGTGCGGCGCCGTAGCCGCCCTGGACTCCCGCGCGGTAGAGGTTCTGGATTTCGGGGGTGGTGAGGACGCGATTGAAGACCATCGCCTCATCGATCAGGCCGCCGAACTCGTTGCCATCCCAGCGTCGGCCGAGCCAGAACTGGTTGGTGCCACTGCCGAGGAAGGGGCCGCCGCTGGTGCCGCTGAAGACGCGAACCCCGTCGAGCCAGACCTCGCGGGCATTGCCCGTGGTGTGGTAGGTAACGACCCAGTGGTGCCAGTTGGTGGTATCGCCGCAGACGGCGGCGTTCGTGACATTCACGTCGTCGCCGTAGAAGGCGAAGGTGAACTGGGTGGCGTCGCGGAAGCCGACGTGGAGGGACTGGCGTGTGGCCGCCGAGTCGCCCTGGCCGACGACGTAGTCGGCGTCGGTCACGGTGCCGCTACGCTTCGTCCAGAAGCTCAAGGAGAAGGGGGAGTTGGCGATCGGGGACGGCGAGAGGCCGGGGACGACGGCCCAGTCGCCGCTGTCGTCGAGTCTCATCGCCCCGCCGACCACACCACCAGGGACAATGGCGGCGTCCCCCGCGAGGATAGCGTCTCGGCTGTTCCCACTAGTATCGCGGGTGACCTGAGCCGCGCTCGAGTCCAGCCCCCAATAGGCGACCAGGTTGCTCGTGGGTCGTGTCATTGGGGCCGGGCCGTTGAGCGTGAGGGTGCCGCTGGTCACGTTGAGCGAACCCTTGAAGTTCAGGGTGGCGGCCTGGGTGGCGTCAATGGTCACGTTGCCCTCGGTGTTGATGGGCATGCCCTGCGGCACCACGAGAGAGGCGCCTGGGCCGATGGTGAGGGAGGCGTTGTTCATGAAGCCGACGCCGCCGGGTCCCGTGGCCTGGAAGTTGCCGGTGAGGGCGCCGTTGACGGTGAGCCACTGGTTTCCGCCGCGCAGGTTGGCAGCGCCAGCGAGGGTCATGGGGCCAAGTGCTGTGGGGCCGCCGATGGTACCGATGGAGTTGAAGGTGCCGATTCCTGAGCCGCCGAGGGTCAACTGGGCGTCAGGTTGGAGGCGCAGGTCGCCGAAGCGCGCTGGGCCGCCGGCGAGTGCGCCCTGGCGGAAGGCCTGAATTTCAGCGCCCGACAGCGCGCGGTTCCAGGCCGCCACGTCGTCCACGTTCCCATTGAAGTACTGGCCGGTCGCCTGGCGCCTGCCCATGCCGAACTCGTCCCAGAGGTCCAGCGGCCAAGAAGGCGTGTACGTCAGCACCGGAGTCGCGCTGCCGTCCAGGTACAGCCGCACGTTGGTCCCGTCGTACGTGCCGGCGAAGAAGTGCCAGTTGGGGTCGTTGGTCAGGGGGCCGAAGTTGTCCTCGCGTCCGTAGAGGTGCAGGCAGTAGGGCTTCGGAGCGCCGCCGCCGCGGACCTCCACGTCGAAGTACCGGCCGCTGCCGGCAGTGTTCGGGCTCCAGCCGAAGATGCCCGTCCAGTCCCCGTCGGCGCCCGCTGCGTCGTTGGACTTCGCCCAGCCGGCGATGCTGCGGGGAGCGTTGCCGCTCACTCCGAGCGCGCCCATGGTGACGAAGTCGTCGGTGCCGTCGAAGCGCAGGTTGGTCCCGCGGACGGCGTCGCTGGCCCAGGCCGCGCCTGAGATTGCGCCGTTCCTGGCGTTGCCGGACAGATCGAATGCGGTGCTGCCGGCACCCTCGTTGAGGGGCCAGTAGCCGCGCAGGCCGACCATGAGGTTGGGATCGGGGGTGCCAGGGGTCGGCACGTTGATAGTGAGGGCGCCGCTGATGGCAGGGACCGTGTTAGTGACCCGCAGCTCGCCACTGAGGCCCACGCCGGCGGTCGAGGCGTCAATCGTCAGCGTCCCCTCGGTTATCAGGGTGCCCGGCCCGCGGAGGGCGGTGGTCACGCGGGTGTCGCGTGCGAGGATGGTGGTGCCGCCTTCGAGCGCGAGGGTGCCGATGGTGGCGTTCTTGGCGCTCGCGAGGGTGCCGCCTGTGACGGTGACGTTGTTTGCGCGGAGGTAGTTGGCTTCGTTCGTGAGGTTGAGGGTGCCGGCCTCCATGCGGATATTGTTGAGGTCTACAACGCCGCCCACGGTGACGGTGCCTGCGGTGCTCTTGCGGAGGGAGGCGGCGGGGCCGATGAGCCAGGCGGGGGAGGTGCCGCTCTCGGCCTCGATGGCGTAGGAGCCCGCGGTGGTGGAGGGGTTGGTGAGGTTGAAGCCGCCGGCCAGGGAGCCGCCGGCGAGCCGCAGCGTGGTGCCGGCCTTCAGGGTGGGGAAGTTGTACGGCCAGCCGGTGGTGGTTCCGCCGGTGACGACGATGCGGGGGACGTCGAGGTCGGCGTCGCCGCCGAAGAGCGCGGTTCCGGCGATGGTGAGGGTGCCGCCGACGGGAACGGCGCCCTGGCCCACCCAGAGGTTCTGGATCTCGGCAAGCGTGAGGGCGCGGTCCCAGATCGCCACGTCGTCGAGGCGGCCATTGTTGAGGTATTCCGCGCCGGCGGAGTTGCCGAGGCGCATCCCCTGGCTGGGCATCATGAGGCGGGGGGTGCCCGAGTAGCCGTAGGTGTTGGTCAGGGCGCCATCGAGGTAGAGGCGGAACTGCTTGGCCGCGTCGTCAATGACGTAAGTGACCATGTGCCAGGCGTTCCAGGAGATGTCGCCCAGGGGGGCCGGGATGTCCACGGCGGTGTTGATCCAGGCGCCGCCGGTGCCCACGTCGCCGTGGATGTCGGAGGCGCGGACCTTGTAGTCGAAGGTGAACTCGCCTCCGAACCTTGTGCCGAGGATGCCGCCGTCGCCCTGGTCTTGGGCGATGTTGACCCAGGCGTTCACGGTCCAGGTCGCGCGGTCGAAGTCAGCGCTGTAGGGCACTTGGATGTCGGTGGCGCCGTTGAAGAGCATGGCCCCGCCGAACCTTCCGCCGGCCGGCTGCCAGTTGGCCGTGCCGACGACGTTGCCGGTGTGCCCCCTGAGGCTCGCGTCGGCCGCGGTCGTGCCCGCGGCCTCGTTGAGGGGCCAGTAGCTCATCAGCCCGGCCAGGTCCAGCGGGGTGATGCCGCTGATCACGGTGGAACCGACCTTGAGCGCGCCGTTGACGGTGAGAGTGCCGGCGGCCATCACGTCGGCATTCTGAGTGACCTCGAGCCGCCCGCCCGCCTCGATGCGGACGTGGCCGCCGGTGTCCACAATGAGGTTGTTGGCAGCCTGGGTGCCCATGCCGGGGCTCACCGTGGCGATCTGGTTGGCGATGGGGGCCTGGACGATGGCGTTTGTGGACGCGGTGGGGACAACGCCGGGCGTCCAGTTCGTCGCGGTGTTCCAGGCGGTGGTGCCGCCGGAGCCCGAGTTGCTCGTCCAGGTCGTCACGTCGGCCAGGTCGAGGGTCACGAACACGCGCGAGGCATCGGAGCCGACGGTGGCCGAGTTGATCAGGTTGGCGTAGGCGTTTTCCTTGATGATGGCCACTGGCCCGACGGTGGGAGCGACGCCTGCGGTGTGGGTGAAGAGGTTGTACTGGCCGTCAGGCAGGACTGAGCCGAGCGAGATGCCGAGGTTCCAGGCATTGGCCACGTTCACGCTGCCCGTCACCGCCACGAGGTCCTGGTTGGTCCCGTCGTGCTCCCAGTGGTAGGTGGAGCCTGGGGCCATGGTGAAGGAGCCGGTGACGTTGAGGGTGCCTGGGCTTCCGCCGACTCGCATGTCGCCGGTGAGGGTGGCAGCGCCCTTGATGGCGGCGGTGGGGCCTGTGGTGATGGACTGGAAGGCGGCGGCGCCGGCCCCCGAGGTGCCGGCGGCATTGGCGAGGTCGAGGGTGGTCCCTGGGGCCATGGTCAGGTTGCCGAGGAGCGCGGGGCCGTAGCTGCCCACGAGACCGGCGCTGTAGACCCTCTGGATCTCGGCGACGGTGAGGGAGCGGTTCCAGACCATGAACTCGTCCACCATGCCGCCATAGCTGCTCCCGCCGCCGCCGTCGGCGCCGATGCGGAAGCTGGTGATCGGCTCCATGTTGCGGGTGCGGCCGGTGCCCGTGATCCACTGCGCACCGTTGAGGTAGACCGACAGGGTGCCGGTGGTGGCGTTCTTGGTGAAGATCCAGTTGTTCCATTGCCCCTCGAACTCGCTGTCGGCGCCCGTGAGCCTGTTGATGCGGTCGTAGGCGCCGCCGACGTTCCCGGCGTCCCAGTAGACGTTTCGGTCGCTCCAAGGGAGATGGACGTTGAGGACGCGGTTCCCCGCGGCGTTCCGGGCCTCGAACATAAGGGTGTCGCGGGGCTGGGTCGGCACGTCGCCGTACTGCCAGAGGGAGACGGTGACCTGGGGCTGGTTAGCGAGGGCAGCGAGGGCCGCGGCCGGGATATTCACGTTGGCCGCAACGTTGGCCGGGAGGTTGAGCACCCAGCCGCGCGTGGGGTCGTTCACCCAGGCCGCGGTGCCGACCAGGGTGCCGGGGTTGCCGCCGCCGCTGGCGTCGGCGGTCGTGGTGCCTGTCCCCTCATTGAAGGGCCAGTAGCCGATGAGGTTGGCGGGAATAGCCGTAGGCGCTGGGGTCCGGAACGTCACGGTCCCGGCGGCAACATTGAGCCCGCCCTTGAGATTGAGGAGGCTGGCGGAGCCCGCGTCTATGGTCTGGTTGCCGGCGACGTTGAGCGCGTTGATGTTGGCGCTGGCGGTGGAAGTCATGGTGCCGCCCGCTGCGATGGTGAGGTTGCGGGTGAGGGCGACGGTGCCGGTGCCGGAGACGTTGAAGTTGGTGGCGCTGATCGTGGCGTTGAGGGTGAGGGTCTGCCCATCGGCGCTGGCGGTGGCCGTGGGCGGGGTGGGCGGGGTGGTCAGGGTCATGGGGCCGGTAACGAGGAGGCTGGCCGTGGTGCCGATAGAGTTGAAGGCCGCGGTGCCCGAGCCGGCGATGGTGGCCGAGGTGCTCGGGGCAAGGCGCAGGTCGCCCAGGAGGGCGGGGGCGGCGAGGGCGGTGGGGGTGTAGCCCGGAGCGGTGACGGCGTAGCGGGAGGCGAGGTAGGAGGCGACGGAGTTGCGCTCGGCGGCGGTGAGGACGCGGTTGAAGATGAGGATGTCGGAGACCTGGGCGTTCGATGGCTCGCTGAAGCCGGTGCCCCAGGCGCCGAGCTGGAGGATGCCGGGATAGTAGTTGGTGTCGCCCGAGCCTTGGCCGTTGGTCGTGGTCTGGGTGCCGTTGTACCAGAAGTTGGCCTGGGGGTTGGCGATGTTGTTCGTGTCGCCGGCCGACACGTCCCAGAGGGTATTGGCGTTGCCGCCCTGGGGGGTGATCCAGCCTTCGGCGTGCCAGCGGGCGTCGCCGCCGCCGTGGTGGCCGAAGAGCCAGTTGCGGGTGCGGGAGGTGATCACGCGGGCGTTGGCGCCGCCGGTGAGGCGGTCCACCGCGATGACGGAGTACTGGGTGAAGGCGTCGAAGTTGAAGTCGGTCCACATCGCGTCGGCGCCGTCGGTGGCGTAGAAGCGGATGGCGGGGAGGCCATTGTTGTCTGTGGCGGCGTAGGTTGGGTTGCCGACGACGTTGGCCATGTCGCGGCCGAAGTCGGAGAGGTCGTAGAGCCTTGTGACGCCCTGGCCGGTGCCGGTGACGGCGCTGGCGATGGCGGTGTAGTAGGCCTGGAGGCCGGCGGGGAGGCCGCGGCCGGCGGGGGCGTTGATGGTGAGCGTGCCGCTGTCCACGCGCAGGGTGCTGTTGAGGTTGACCATCTGGGCGCCGGAGACGTCGAGGGTGATGCTGTTGGGGATGACGAGGGTGCCGGCGTTGCCGCCGAGGAGGGAGTTGGTGACGGCGGTGTTGGCGGAGAGGGTGGTGGTGCCGGCGGCGACGATGAGGTCGCCGACGGTTGCGCCTGGGGCGGCGACGGTGCCTGAGGAGGCGAGGGAGCGAGCGACGATGGGCGCGGTGGTGACGAGTGAGCCGCCCGGGCTGACGTTGAGGGTCGCCCCGGCCGCCGTCAGGTTGCCGCCGGGCGTGAAGTCCATCGAGCTGTTGAGCGTCATGGAGCGTGTGACGGTGACATCGGGGCCGCCGATGCGGGCGAGGTTGCCCAGGACGTTCAGGTCGGCCGCGTTCAGCGCGTGGTCAATGAAGAGGGTGGCGCCGGGGTTGATGGCCACGGTGGCGCCGACGGTGGTGAGGCGCTCGCCATCGGCCATCGAGAGGTCCTTGAAGAGCTCGAGGCGCTCCGTGACCGTGATGTCGCGGTCGGGGCGCCGCCCGTCGGCCTCGGTGTAGGGGGACACGCGGTTGAGGGTGCCGCCTGGGGAGAGGATGAGGGTGCCGAGGTTGAGGGCCTTCTCGGTGCGGGTCTCGCCCTGGGCGATGTCGAGCCCGCCGCCGAGGACGGGCATTGACCAGAGGCCGGCCTGGGCCGGGTCGGAGGGCTTGATCATGGTGAGCGCCGCCATGCCGGGCGCCTGGAACTGGGCTTCGATCTGCGAGCCGCCGCCGCCCTCGCGGTGGGTGAAGGCGAACATGTATTCGCCCGCGGCCAGGGTGAGGGCCCGGGTGGTCACGACGTTCCACATCACCTGCTCGCCGCGGTTGTCGGCAACGCCGGGGACGGAGGAGTCGAACTGGCCGTTGCGGTTGAGGTCAATCCAGAAGCCGCAGGGGTCGTCCTGGACGTTTATGCGGAAGTTCCAGGTTCCGGCCAGAGCGGGCGGGACGGTGAGCTTTCCGATGAAGAGGTTGCTGTAGTTGTCTATCTGGCCGACGGCGCCGCCGATCATGAAGTCGTAGTCGTCGTTATAGTCGAGGCCGCGGCCGCCCGGGCCGCTGGTGAGGACCTCCTTGCCGTAGAAGGTCTGGAACGAGGCGGGCTTGCCGGTGCTCCACATGCCGCCCTGGATGAGGCCGAGGGCGCCGAAGTAGGACGCGCTTAGGTCGCAGGCGAAGCCGTCGTTGTTCATGTGGTAGCCGTAGTGTGCGATGGCGTTGGCCTGGGTGTAGCCGGGGCTGTTGACGCCGTTGGGCAGAAGGATGTAGCCGGCCTGGCCGGGCGTGGTCTTCATCTGGACGATAGCGCCCTCGGTAGGCTTGAGGTCGGGGAGGACGAGGGCGTTGGTGCTCGGGACGCCGACGCCGCCCGTGCCGGCGATGAGGGAGCCGCCGGCGGTGGCGCCCACGCGGTTGGGATAGGTCACGTCGTTGCCGTCGGGGCTGGCGAGGACGAGGTTGCCCGGCCTGATGAGGCCGGTCACCTCGGAGAGGCCGCCGGTGATGTTCAGCGTGGCGCCGGCGACAGTGCCGGGGTTGGCGACAATGAGGCGTCCGCCGCCGCCCCGGGTCTCGATGGTGGTCCGCTCGAGGCCGGTGCTGCCGGGCTGGTTGAGGACGACGTCGCCCATGCCCTGGGTGACGAGGCGGTTGGGCGCGCCGCCGCCGTTGAGGGCGCCGGGGTTGACCGTGGTAGCGGCCAGGGCGTTGATGCCGCTGTAGGTGCCGGGGGTGTAGGTGAAGGTGCCTGCGGCGTAGCGGTTGGCCGGCCCGCCGTCGCCGGTCGTGGGATACGTGTTGGGGTCGGCGCCGTAGCGTGCGCCGCCGACGAAGAGCATCGAGCCGTTGAAGCTGTCAAAGGTCCAGGGCAGCGGGCTGATGTTGTTGCCATTGAGGTCGGTGGCGTTGAAGCCGCTGGCGACGATGCTCCCGCGGAAGCCGGCCGGGAGCAGCAGCGGGGTGGCGAGGTCCTTCCAGCGGCTTCCGCCAATCAGCGTGCCAGGGTCGCCCGGCGAGAAGGTCAGAGTGGCGAGCGCGGTGGCGGTGGCCGTGCGGTCGTAGAGGCGGACGTTCAGGGTGGCGCTCAGGCCGTCGGAGCCGCTGTCGAAGATGCCGAAGCGGGAGATGACGGTGGGCTGCATGAGGTCGAAGTCCATCCCCAGGGCGCCGGTGTAGGCCTGGTTGCCGACCTGGCCCGGGGCGACGACGTAGGAGGTGAGGGGCGTAGGACTGGTGAGGTTGGTGCCGCCGGCGAAGCGGACGCCCCCGCCGCCGCTGACGGTGAGGACGTTGGGGAGAGCCGGGGCTGCGTTGGGCGCGGTGGCCCCGCCCTCGTAGATAAGGGTGCCCAGGGTCGCCGTGCGGTCGGTGAGGGCTACGAGCGTGCCGCCCGCGGCCATCGTGACATTGGTGTTCGTGGCGTTGACGTTGCCGAGGCGCTGGTGGGACCAGAGGCCGGCCTGGGTGGGGTCGGCGGGGTTGATGAGGACCTGCGCCGCCATGGTGGGGCTCTTGATGTAGGCATGGACGTTGGAGCCGCCGGTGATCTCGCCGTGGGTGACAGCGAAGAGGTACTGGCCGGCCGCGAGGTTGTAGGTCTTGGTCGAGTTGTCGCCGCCGGAGACGCCGCCGGAGTAGACGATCAGCTCGCCGTTGTTGAGCGGGGAGGTTCCGGGGATGAACTGGAGGCCACCGGTGGTGGACGCAAAAACGCCGTTCTGGTTTCGGTCGAGCCAGATTCCGGCGCGGTCGTCCTGGCCGCCGATGCGGAACTCGTAGTTGCCGGGGGTGGTGACGTTGAGGTATCCGAGCCAGACGTTGGAGTAGTAGTCCCACTGAGCGACGGCGCCGGAGAGAATGAACTCGGTGTCGTTTCTGGGGAAGAGGCCGCCGGCGCCGGGCAAGTAGCCGGTGGGGGTGGGGAAGAGGGTGGCCAAGTTGAAGTACGGGGCGTTGGTGAACGGGACGCGCGCGTATGGGACGCGGGCCAGGCCGCCTTCCACCAGCATCATCCCGTTCGTGCCGTCGAGGTTGAGCATCCGCTCGACGGCTGTGTGGAAGCCGTAGTGGGTGAGGGCGTTGGAGACGTAGGTGCCGTCGGGGGTGCCGGTGAGGGAGAGCGTGCCGCCGGCGAGGGTGACGCGCGGGTTGCCCGTGGCGCCAAAGGCCGGCGTGGCGGCCGGGGTGGCCGCGGCGCGCAGCATCGAGCCGGTCTCCACGCGGAAGGTCGTGCTCCCGGCGGCGACGCTGTTGGGCGCATTGTTGTCGAGCACCAGCGCGGCGGCGTTATATATCCTCATGATAGAGCCGGCGATGCCCTGGTCGTTGTAGGCGTTGGCCGTGACGATTGGGTTGATGTAGGCGTTGTCGAGGACGGTGAGGCCCGTGGGGGCTCCGGAGCCGATGTTGCTCTGGCCGCCGCTGGTGCGGAGCGTGCCGAGGTTCGCGCCGTCAATGCCGGCCAGGAGGGTGCTGCCGGGGTTGAAGGTGGTGTTGCCTGCGATGACGACGCGCGCCCCCTCGGTGGTGAGGGTGGAGCCGGTGCCAAGGGTGAGGCTGGCAAAGGTCGCATCGAAGTCGCTGATTGGCCGCAGGCGGCTCGTGGTGGTGCCGGCCGTGACGGTGAGGTTGGTGCCGCTCATGTTGATGGCGGCCACGGCGTCGGTGGACCACAGGCCGGCCTGCGCGGGGTCGGCCGGGGCGATGGGCGCCTCGGCGCCCATGGCGGGCGACCTGACGTAGGCAGTGACAACCGAGCCGCCGGTATACTCGCCGTGGAGCACGGCCACGCGATAGGCGCCCGCGGCGGGGAAGGTGACGGTCTTCGTCGCGGTGTCCTCGAAGGCGATCAGCTCGCCGTGCTGGGTGTTGCCGCCGCCGGTGTTGGGGAGCATCAGCAGGCCGTTTGGCGTGGTGAAGATGCCGTCGCCGTTGCGGTCAACCCAGATAGCCGAGCGGTCGTCGTCGCCGCCGATGCGGAAGGTGAAGTTCTGCCCGACCTGGGCGGGGGTGACGTTGATGTAGCCGTACCAGGCGTTCATGTAGTAGTCGTGTTGCCCGACCACGCCGGTGCTCATGAAGTCGGTGTCGGAGTAGAAGGCCAGGGTGTCGCGGTTCATCAGCCTTGAGCCGCTGGGGGGCAGGGCGAGCAGGCCGGCGTTGTTATGGAGGTTCATCGAGTTGTCGGGCGGGACGTGGTAGCCGACGTGTCGGAGGGCGTTGCTGGTGAGGGCGGATGGGCCAGTGACCTCGAAGGTGCCGCCACTGAGGACCACGTTGTCGGCGTTGCCCACGGGCGCCGCGCCCCGGGTGGCGAGGGTGCCGGCGTCCACCCGGAACGTGGTGCCGCTGGCTGCGGTCACGCTGGGCAGGCTGAGGGTGCCTGGTCCGGCCTTGATGAAGGTGGTGGGCACGCCGCCGTCGGTGAAGCTGGAGAAGGCGACGCGGGGGTTGTTGACGGCCATGGTGGCGGTGACGCCGGGCGCCCCCTGGTCGGTGAAGCTCAGGGCGCCGAAGGTGGCGTTGCCGCCGAAGGTCGTCAGCGTCGTGCCGTCATAGATGTTCACGTTGCCAAGGGTAGCCGTCGTGTCGGTCACTGTGCGGAGTGTGGAGCTAGCGGTGACGGTGAAGTTGGTGGTCGGGGAGCTGATGGGGCCGACGGTTTCGATGGACCAGAGGCCGGCCTGTGCCGGGGCGTTGGGCTGGATGAGGGCCTCGGCGCCCATTGTGGGGGAGCGGACGAAGGCGGTGATGTTGGAGCCGCCCCCGGCCTCGCTGTGGCCGACGGCGACCTTGTACCGGCCCGCTGCGAGGCTGAGGGTCTTCACCCCGGTGTCTTCCCACGCCAGGAGCTCGGCGTTGTTGCTCGCCAGTGCGCCGGTGGCGGACTGGAAGACGCCGTCCTGGTTGAGGTCGAGCCAGATCATCGAGCGGTCGTCGTCGCCCCCGATGCGGAGGGTGTAGGTGCCGGGGGTGGTGACGTTGAGGTAGCCGGTGAAGAGGTTGGAGTAGTTGTCGACGTAGGCGGTGTGGACGGCGCCGGTGGCGCTGAAGGCGGCGTCGTTGGCGAAGCTGAGCGCGCCGGTCAGCACCGGGGTGCCATACGGGGGCGTGAGCATCATGGCGCCGTTGAGGTTGATGTTCATCCCCCATTCGCCCCAGCCCGACCACAGGTGGTAGCCTGTGTGGCGGAGGGCATTGGCCTGGACAAGGGTCTGGACGCCCTTGAGCTCGAGCGTGCCGCCGTCGAGAATGAAATCGGCTCCGTTGAGCGGGCCGGGACCGCAGACCATGTTGAGCTGGCCGGCGTTCACCCGGAGCGTGTTCGTGCCGTCCATCGTGTTCGCGCCGGCAGACTGGTCGAGGGTGAGCTTGCCGGCGCCGGCCTTGACGAGCGTGTCGCCGGCGCCCATGGTGAGCCGGCGGGCGGTCAGGAGGCCGCGGGCGAGGTTAACCGTGGCGGTGCCGCCGAGGGCGCTCGTCGTGAGGGTCTCGAGGGTCCCCCCGTCGGAATCCGGCCCCGTCGAAAACGTCGCATTGTTGCTCAAGGAGATCGTCGCACCGGGGGAGGCATTGACCGGGCCGCGAACCAAAAGCGTGTTGCCCGCCCCGATCGCGACGACACCGCTGTTGCTGATGTTGAGCGTGTGGGCCAAGCGGTCGGCCTCCACGGTGACCGTGTTGGAGGAGTCGAGCAGCGCGGTGATGGTCCCGTCGGGGAAGCCCGGGGGCGGAGGCGGCGGCCCGGGAGCGACCGCGAGCCAGTTGCTCGTGCCCCAGTTCGCGCTCCCGGCGCCCGGGTTCCACTGGAGCGTGCCCGCCGAGGGCTCCAGGAGGATGAAGCCGTTGACGTCGCCAAACCGCACGGTGGTGAGTTGGTTCACGTTGTGCGAGGTGACGCACAGGCCCCCGAGTATCGTCCCCGTCAGCGGCGTCGTCAGCAGGTTCGTCCCCAGAAGAGTCCACGGATCGCCGACGTTGAACTTGTAGTAATTCCTGAACGTCAGGCCATCGCCGAGGTATTCCACCCTCAAGTAGGCGGGGGTGTCGCGCGTGATCCTGGGTCCCGTGGTTGGTGAGCCCTCGCTGCCCGCCCCATCGCTGCGCCGGATCTGAGCGTTGATGCCGTTGGCGTCCGCCTCCGCGATGATCGTGCAGGAGTTGCGGGAGTTATTCACCAGCGACTGGCGGACCATCACGCCGCCTTTCCGCCAAGGGTCGGTCCCGCCGATGAATCCGGTCAGGCCGACATTGGCCCAGATGTCGAGCGGCTGGGTGGCGCTGAAGGTCTGGTAGACGAAGTAGAAGCCGTCGTCGGCGTCCCAGATGTCGCGCCCGTCGCCCGTG
>Ga0194112_10007028_pt1 | contig 14712 bp, 14 predicted proteins | sample TA2MahC400mmetaG_FD_146191 | JGI IMG/M metagenome (GOLD analysis project Ga0194112, IMG submission 146191) | Freshwater microbial communities from Lake Tanganyika, Tanzania - TA2015016 Mahale Deep Cast 400m | ecosystem: Environmental > Aquatic > Freshwater > Lake | place: Tanzania: Lake...
CCTGGGCGCGGATTCGCTGGATACCGTAGAGTTAGTCATGGCCCTGGAAGAAGAATTCGGCATTGAGATACCGGATGAAGACGCGGAAAAGATTGCCACCGTGGGTGACGCGGTTAAGTATATTGAGACAAAATCCGGCGCTAAATAACCTTTAATATAAATATAGTTCCGCCGCGTAGAGGCGGCAATAAAATAGCTCGGTTGAATCTTGGAAACCGGGCTATTTTTATTGACCCTGCCGTTTTCTGATGTATAATATTTGGATGATTGAGCAGAATATTTCGCGGATCAGGCAGCGTATTTCAGAGATTTGCTCGTCGGCCAATAAGGAGGCCGCTGATATAACTATTGTAGCGATAACTAAGAGTAGGCCGGCGGACGAAGTAAGGCAGGCGCTCCAGGCAGGTATCACCGATATCGGCGAAAATAAGGTTCAGGAGGCCATTGTGAAATTTAACGAAATAGGGACGGCGCACGATGCACTACGGGTAACCTGGCATATGGTCGGCCACCTGCAGACAAATAAGGTAAAGGACGCGGTAAAAATCTTTGACCTGATTCAATCCGTGGACAGCCTGCGTCTGGCCGAGGAAATTGACAAACAAGCCGGCCGGATAAATAAGATACAGGATGTGCTGATAGAGATTAAGATTTCGCCTGAACAGGCTAAATCCGGCATCAAACCCGAAGAGGCAGTTCAGGTTATAGAGAGGCTCTCGCGTTTAAAAAATATCCGTGCTAAGGGATTAATGACTATTGCTCCCGCGGTCGCTCAAGCGGAATCCGCGCGCGCGTATTTTCGTCAACTACGTGAATTGCGGGATAAGATTAAGGAGAGTTCCTGGATACTCTCTATGGGTATGTCGGATGATTTTGAGGTAGCCATAGAGGAAGGCGCCAATATGGTGCGCCTGGGCAGGGCGATATTTGATTAAAAAAATAGGGTTACCAGATCACAAGTCACAATGTCACAAGTACTGATTTATAGTCATTTGAATATCATGAGTTAAAATAAGAGGTAAAATATGGCTAGGAAAATTGGAATAATCGGGTGCGGGAATATGGGAGAGGCTATTTTAGCGCAAAGCGTAAAAGCAGGCAAAGCGCGAAATTTTATAATTTTCGAAAAAGATAAATTAAAAGAAGCCTTCGTTTGTAGGATATACAAGGTAAAATCCGCAATAGACATTACTGATTTATTATATAAATGCGCAGTTATAGTTATAGCCGTTAAGCCCCAGGATATAGATACTGTGCTTGAGCAAATAAAAAAAAGAGTTGAGGTTTTTAAGAAGAGGGATATATTAATTATTTCAATTATTGCCGGTATAAAGACAGAATATATAGAGCGGAGAGTTTCCGTAAAGATTAGAGTGATACGCGCTATGCCAAATTTACCTGCAAAAATAGGAGAAGGAATAACTGCTTTAACTAAAGGCGCTTATGCTACTGATAGGGATTTAAGAGTAGCGAAAAAAATATTTGATTCTTTAGGGGTAACTATTGAAATACCTAAGGAAAGGCTTATTGAAGTTGTAACCGCTCTCTCTGGCAGTGGCCCGGCGTACATATTTTTTATTATCAATGCGATGTTGACAGCGGCTAAGGCGCTAGGATTGGATAATAAGTCTGCTAATCAATTGATATATCATACTGTTGTGGGCGCTATGGATTTGCATAAAGCCAGTAAGTTTGACGCTGAAAAATTGATTTCTCAGGTTGCCTCTAAAGGAGGTACCACTGAAGCCGCGCTTAAATTTTTTAAGGACAATAAGCTAAATGAGATTATATATGATGGTATGTTTGCCGCTTTTAAGAGAGCAAAAGAGTTGTCTAGAAAATGACTTGTGACGTGGTGACTTTGTGACTTGGTGACACCAATATCAAGGGGATAAAATGGCAAAAATCGGCATTATCGGCGGCAGCGGGTTATATAAAATTGAAGGCATTAAGGACGTTAAGGAGGTAGCGGTAAAAACGCCGTTTGGCGAGCCTTCGGATAAATTTATCACCGGCAGCTTAGAGGGTAAGGAAGTAGTTTTCCTGCCGCGCCACGGCGTCGGCCACAGGATTTCTCCGAGCGAAATTAATTACCGGGCGAATATTTACGGGATGAAGAAGCTGGGGGTAGAAAGGATTATTTCGGTTACTGCCTGCGGCAGCCTCAAAGAAGAAATTAAGCCTTTGGATTTTGTCGTAGTTGACCAGTTTGTGGACCGTACTAACCAGGCCCGGGCAATGACTTTTTTTACGGGCGGCATTGTCAGTCATATCGCCCTTGCCCAGCCGGTATGTAAGACTTTAAGCGCGTTAGTCTATGAGGCGGGCAAGGCGCTGAAATTAACCACGCATAAGAGCGGCACTTATATCAATATGGAAGGCCCGGCGTTTTCCACCCTGGCAGAATCAAGCCTCTACCGCAGCTGGGGAATGGATGTCATCGGGATGACCAATATGTCAGAGGCAAAATTAGCCCGCGAAGCAGAGATTTGTTATGCCAGCCTCGCTTGTGTCACCGACTATGACTGCTGGCATCCGGAGCACGAAAGCGTGACCATTGATATCATCATCCAGAATTTATCCAAGAATGTGGAGAATGCCAAAAAAATATTGTCCCTAGTTATCAGGAGTATTCCCGCAGAAAGGGATTGCGCTTGCCAAGACGCGCTGAAATACGCGATTGTCACGGACAGAAAACTTATCCCCGCTAAAGTTAAGAAGGACCTGGAGATTATTATCGGCAAATATGTTAAATAAATGGGTCACCACGTCACAAAGTCACAACGTCACCAGTAGTTGCAAGTTATCCTGTTTTTGCAGTTACAAGTTAAATACATTTTCGGGTGACCTGGTGACCTTGTGACTTGGTGACATTTAATATGGATTATAAAAATACCCTGAATTTACCCAAGACCGACTTTCCCATGAAGGCAGACCTGCCGAAGAGGGAGCCGCTTTTATTGAAAAATTGGCAGGAAGAGGATATATACCGGCTAATCAGTGAAAAATCAAAAGGGTTACCTAAATATATCCTGCACGACGGCCCGCCCTATGCCAACGGCGATATCCATATCGGCCACGCCCTGAATAAAACCCTGAAGGATATCATCGTGAAATATAAAACCATGCAGGGGTTTTCCTCGGCTTATGTGCCGGGATGGGATTGCCACGGCCTGCCGGTGGAGCATCAGCTATTTAAAGAATTAGGCATCAATAAGTATCAAATTGCGCAGAGCGAATTCAGAAAAAAAGCGCACGATTACGCCTTAAGGTACGTGGCGATACAAAAAGAGGAATTTATCCGCCTGGGTGTGTTCGGCGATTGGCAGAATCCCTATTTGACGCTGGCGCCTGATTACGAAGAGAGCATCCTTGTTGCCTTAAGCAGCCTGGTGAAAAAAAGCTATATCTATCGCGGCCTCAAGCCCGTTAATTGGTGCTTTAAATGCGAAACCGCGCTTGCCGAGGCAGAAGTGGAATACGATAATCACACCTCGCCCTCCATATACGTCAAGTTTAAATTAGAAAAGAACGCGGTTTTCCCGCAGGAGACTTATCTGGTAATCTGGACGACGACGCCGTGGACGCTGCTTGCCAATGTTGCGGTGGCGGCGCTTCCGGAATTATTTTATGCTCATTATAATACCGAGAAGGGAGATTTGATTATTGCCGAATGCCGGGAATCCGAACTTTCCCGTATGGGCATAAAGAATATCACAAAGACAAAGACTTTTAAGGGCAAAGACCTGGAAGGGATGACTTACGAACATCCCTTTGGCCTGCGCAAAGGCCGCGTAGTTTTGGCGGATTATGTTTCAAAAGAAGAGGGGACAGGCCTGGTGCATACCGCGCCCGGGCACGGGAACGAAGATTATTTAACCGGCATAAAATATAAATTAGATATGCCTATGCCCGTTGATAATAAGGGAAACTTTGATGCTACTGCCGGAGAATTTTCCGGATTAAATGTTTACGCGGCGAATAAAGCAATCATTGAGAAATTGGAGGAACAAAAGGCATTGCTTCTCAGGGTGGATATAGAGCATTCCTATCCGCATTGCTGGCGCTGCAAGAGCCCGATAATATTCAGGGCGACCCACCAGTGGTTTATGGGTATTGACCACCAGGATTTGAGAAAGAAACTCCTTGGCGCCATTAGTAAGGATATCAAATGGGTTCCGGCCGCGGGCAAAGAAAGAATTTCCGCGATGGTAGAGATCAGGCCTGACTGGTGCCTTTCCCGGCAAAGATACTGGGGCGTGCCTATCCCGGCGTTAATCTGCGCCAAATGCGGCAGGGAATTTCTGGAGCCCTCGGTCATAGATAATTTTACTAAATTTACCGCGAAAGAAGGCACGGACTGCTGGTTTAGCCGCCAGGCGCAGGATTTTTTAAGCCCTGGATTTAAATGTTCCGAATGCGGAGGCGATAAATTTTCCAAAGGCTCGGATATCCTGGATGTCTGGTTTGATTCCGGGGTCAGCCATCAGGCAGTATTAAAAAAAAGAAAAGAGCTGGGATTTCCCTGCCAGCTTTATCTTGAGGGCTCTGACCAGCACCGCGGCTGGTTCCAGTCTTCGCTGATACCGGCGATGTGCATAGACGATAAGCCGCCTTTTGAGAGTGTCTTGACGCACGGCTTTGTAGTTGACGGTTTAGGCAGGAAGATGTCCAAGTCGCTGGGTAATGTCATTTCTCCCCAGGATATTATCAAAGATTACGGAGCGGATATTTTGCGCATGTGGGTGGCCTCCAGCGATTACAACGAAGATATCCGTATCTCCAAGGAGATATTGGCCCGCCTTACCGAGGCCTACCGTAAAATCAGGAATACCGCCAGGTTTATTTTGAGTAATCTCTACGATTTTAACCCTGATACGGATGAAGTTGATTATGCCAACCTGAAAGTTATAGATAAATGGGTATTGTGGCAGCTGGACCGGTCTCTTTTAGGGCCGGTAAAATCCGCCTACGAAAATTTTGAGTTTTATAAGGCATATAAGGCGATATACGATTTTTGCAATGAGACGCTTTCCATGTATTATTTGGATATGGCCAAGGGCAGGCTTTATACTTTTGCGGCCAAGTCGCAGGAGAGAAGGGCCGCGCAAACCGCGATCTACGCGGCGCTTGACGCCCTGATCAGGGTAATGAGCCCTATTTTAGTTTTTACCGCGGAAGAAATCTGGCAGAGTTTTCCCGGGCATACAAAAGATAATACCAGCCGCAGCGCGCACCTTTTGGCCTGGCCGCAAAATAAAGCTGATTTTCGGAAAGATAAAACAGATGACCTGGAGCGACTTGATGCTTATGTTATCCTTTCTATTCCGATAGCGGCAAAGGAACTGGAAAATAGGCGCGCTAAAGGCGAAATCGGCAGCTCTTTTGACGCCAAAATAAAACTATTGACAAACAACCAAGAACGTTATAAATTCTTAACGAGCTTAAGAGACGAACTTTGCGAGATTTTTAAAGTTTCGCAGGTGGAAATTGTTTTCGGCCAGGATTTACCCGGCGATAGCGTTGAGGCTGCCAGGGCCGAAGGCGTAAAATGCGCGCGTTGCTGGAATTATTCTGAATCGGTAGGCCGGGACAACGCCCATCCGTCAATCTGCGAAAAGTGCCTTAAGGCAATATGAGAGGTGAAGAAAAGTTTACCCCGCCCTTCCTTAAACGGGTTGGGGTAGATTAAGAAAGGAAGAGCGGGGTGAAGAAAAAATTCGGCAAAAAAGAATTAAAGGAATTTAAAAAAATAGTCCTGAAAAGAAAAGAGGAAATCCTGGAAGGGATTAAGCATATTGCTGATGATACCTTGAAAAAATCGCAGAAGGACGCCGCCGGAGATATCTCCGGATACACCTATCATATGGCCGATGTCGCCACAGACAATTATGATCGGGAGTTTTCTTTGGGGCTTGCCTCCAGCGGCAGGGAAGTATTGTATGAGTTGGACGACGCCCTGAAGAAAATAGAAGATGGCACTTTCGGCATCTGTGAAAGCTGCAAAAACCTTATCACCAAGACCAGGTTAAAGGCAGTGCCCTACGCGCGCCTGTGCGTGAAGTGCCAGGAAAAAAAGGAGAAAAGATAAACTTTATCTTTCACCTTGAGCGTAAGCCGAAGGATTAATGATTCTTATCCTTGTCGTAATTATTCTTTCCCTGGACCAGCTTACCAAAATTATCGCCGCGAAAAATTTAATTTTAAACCAGTCTGTCCCCGTAATAAAAGATATCTTCCATTTTACGCTTATCCATAACCGCGGCGCGGCCTTCGGCATATTAAAAAACCAGCTGCCTTTATTTATCTTTACCTCTCTATTAGCCATAATTTTGATTTATCGCAGCCTAAGAGATGCCCCGCACAGGCTTTACCGCGTTTCTTTGGGGCTTATTTTAGCCGGCGCCTTAGGCAATCTCATTGACCGTTTATTTTTCGGCTATGTAGTTGATTTCCTGGATTTCCGCGTCTGGCCGGTATTCAATATCGCCGATAGCGCCATTAGCATCGGGGCGATATTGTTGGGGTATTCAATATTAAGAAAACCTAAATTACAAACCACAAATTACAAATCACAAACAAATCACAATACCAAATGACCAAAATTCCAAATCTTTGGTATTGTGGTTTTGAAATTGTGTATTGTTTGTTATTTGTATATTGTATATTGGAATTTTAAAAAATGCACCCTATGATTTGTACAATAGGTCCTTTTACAGTCTATTCCTATGGCTTGACTCTGGTGGCGGCTTTTTTAATTGCCTCTGCCTTAGCCAGGCAAGAGGCCAAAAGGCAGCGTATCAACCCGGAGATAATTTTTAACCTGGTTTTTTTGGCCTTTATTTCCGGGATTATCGGGGCGCGCCTTTTTTACATCGTGGAAAATCTAAAATATTACCTGGAAAACCCTCTGGAGATAATTATGCTGCAGCTGGGAGGATTGTCTTGGTTCGGGGGGTTATTTTCGGCGGTAATTTGCGGAATAGTTTATTTAAAAAATAAGAAATTATCGGTATATAAAATATTTGATTTAATCGCCCCTTTTGTAGCCCTGGCCCAGGGCATCGGCAGGGTTGGCTGTTACTTAAACGGATGTTGTTTCGGCAAAACCGCCTTGCCTATCCAGATTTATTCTTCCTTAACTTTAATTTTCATCTTTATTATTTTAAGGTTCCTGCAGGCCAGGCCCCATAAAGAGGGGCAGATTTTCTTTAGCTATCTTTTGCTCTATTCGCTAAAGAGGTTTTTTATTGAGTTCTGGCGCCTGGACAATAAAATTATTTTTTTAGACCTTACCTTATTTCAAATCATCAGTATCCTGGTATTTTCTTTTTCTCTTCTTGAGCTGTTTTTAATCAAAAAATCTACTGAGTCATCAATAAAATAAAATGCAGCAGCATTCCTTAAAGGTATCGCCGCCGGAGGCGGGGCAACGCTTGGATTTGGTTATTTTGGCTTTCGCTAAAGCCAGGGACCTGGGATTTTCGCGCACCTTTATCCAGAAATTAATCCTCAACGGCAAAGTCGCATTAGCAGGCCTAAGCATCAAACCCAATTATAAAGTAAAAGCAGGCGATGAATTCCTGATTACGCTTGAAGATGAGAAGGCGGATTATCCCCAGGCGGAGGACATCGCCCTGGATATTGTTTATCAGGACCAGGATATAGCGGTAATCAATAAGCCCGCGGGCCTGGTGGTGCACCCCGCGCCCGGAAATTATGAGCATACCTTGGCCAGCGCGCTCCTATATCATTTTAAGAAATTATCAGACATTAATCCTCAGAGGCCGGGCATCGTGCATAGACTGGACAAGGACACTTCCGGGCTCCTGGTTGTCGCCAGGAATAATTCCGCCCATCTTGATCTGGCGCGGCAATTCGCGGAACACACCATTAAACGCAAGTATGTTGCCATAGTAAAAGGCAAAATGGAATTTGACGAACAGGTTATTGAATTGCCGATCGGCAGGCACCCCTATAAAAGAAAAAATATGTCTGTAGGGTTCGGGAAAAATACAAAATACGCCAAGACTTATTACCGCACCTTAAAACGCACTGATGAGTTCAGCCTGCTGGAGCTGGAACCTTTTACCGGCAGGACCCACCAGCTCAGGGTGCACCTTGCTTTTTTGGGGCATCCTATTTTAGGCGACAATAAATACGGCAAGAATAATCAATTCAGCCGCTTAGCCCTGCACGCCAAGGAAATCGGCTTTATCCACCCCAGGACTAAAAAATTTATGGAATTTACCTCTCCCGCGCCGAGGGTATTTATTGAATTTATCAAATGAAGCCCGAACTTATGGAGCGAACACCCGGCCGTATCGGAACAGCCGGTGTGCCGCTTGTGCATCAAGCGAACATAAGTTCGTTGGCTGAATTTGACCCAGCACTTATTTTTGTAATTATGCTAGAGGTATAGATTAAGCGATAGAATGAAACTATCCCTTGAGTTAACTCAAATGCTTTTTCAAAAATAAGTGCTGGGTTTAATTCGCACTTATAACTTACTCACACTTGCCGCAGAAAGCGGCATACCGAGCCTTCCGATGAGCTCGGGTATTGCCGCAGAAAGCGGCATACCGAGCCTTCCGATGAGCTCGGGTATTGCCGCAGAAAGCGGCATACCGAGCCTTCCGATAAGCTCGGGTGTTGCCGCAGAAAGCGGCATACCGAGCTTTCCGATAAGCTCGGGTAACGTGTTCGTAAGTTATGTGCGAATTTAAAAATAATACTTGATTTTTGTGCGGGTAATGCTATAGTATGAGCTTAAATAAGGGTCATCAGGCACGTAAATAAAAGGAGGAAGTTATGAGTGATAAAGCCAAGCTGCCCGTTGTCTTATTAATATTTTTAATCCTCATTTCTTTATCTTTAGCCGCAGGCGTTTTTTTCCTTTTACAAAAAGAGCGCGCTAAGAATGTATCCTTGCAGGGTGAACTGGAAGACCTTAAGACCAGGCAGAGTTTGACCGAAAAGAAACTTAGCGAATCTCAAAATTTGCTTGCCTCTTTGCAGGTGAAACTAGACGAGGCCAAAGCCCAAATCACCAACCTTAATAACGATTTACAGCAGGAAAAGAGCGCCAAACAGGAAGCGCTCGCCAAGATGGACCAGTTAAAAACGGATTTAGAGCAGCAAAAGACCTTAAGGTCCGGCTTGGAGGGTAAGCTTGGCCAGGCGCAGAAAGACGTGGAGAAAATCCAGGCGCAGTTAAAGGACATGGACGCCAAGAAGGCGGAATTGGATAAGAAAATAAAGGATTTGGAAGCGCAATCTCAGGGCGTGGAGCTGGGTAAGATAGTAGTCAGCCCGGAAACCGCGGCCACCGGACAGGCGGCCGTGGCGATAATAGCTTCCCCCGTGAACGAAGGCAAGGTCTTGACGGTAAATAAGGATTACGATTTTATCCTGATAAATTTAGGCACGAAAGAGGGTGTGCGGGCCGGCGAAGTGTTTGGCGTTTACCATAATAATAAATATATAGGAGATGTTAAGATAGAGAAAGTCCATGATACTATGTCCGCCGCCGGTTTCTCAAAACCCGATATGAAAAATAAAATTGATGAAGGTGATAAGGTTGTGCGCAAGGGTAAATGAAATTTTTTTGCGTTCCGCAGGCCTTATGTCTTAAGGGAGAAGTCGCTCTTTTAGGCGATAAATCCATAGCCCACCGTTGTATAATCGTCAGCGCAATAGCGAAAGGTAAGACCGTTATTGAGAATTTTCCTGCCAACCAGGACTGCCTTTTTACCATATCCGCTTTTAAAAAATTAGGTATAAAGATAAGGCAGGCACCCCGTAAGGGAGATGCCGCTTCTGTAATTACGGTATTCGGAAAAGGGCTTTATGGCTTAGAAAAGCCTCCGCAGCCTATTTTTGTAGGCGATTCCGGCACTACGCTGCGCCTGCTTTCGGGAGTTTTAGCTGCCCAGAGCTTTGAGGTTACCTTAAAAGCGGCGAGTTCTCTTTCCCGGAGGCCGATGTTGCGCGTAACCGGCCCTTTAAGGATGATGGGAGCGGCGATAAGCGCGCGCTGCCTTAAAGGCAGCGCCGGCCATGAAGAATATCCGCCGTTGACCATTAGCGGAGGGGCCCTGCGGCCAATTACTTATCAGATGCCGGTTGCCTCAGCACAGGTCAAGTCGGCAATTTTATTAGCCGGTCTCTATGCCGATGGCGCGACCGAGGTTATTGAGCCCATTGCCACGCGCGACCATACCGAGCGTATCTTAAAATTATTTAAAGCAGAGATACAAGTTAAAAAAAATACAATAGTTATAAGGGGAGGCAGGCAATTACTTTCTCCCGGGAAAATTTACCTGCCGGCAGATATATCCTCGGCGAGTTTCTTTATCGTGGCCGCGACAATTTTGCCGAATTCGCGGGTCTGTATTAAGAAGGCCAGCCTTAATCCATCGCGGACAGGTATAATCAGGGTTTTAAAGAGGATGGGAGCGGACATAAAAGTCACCAGGTCACCAGGTCGCCAGGTCGCCAGGTATGAGCCAATGGGAGATATTATAGTAAAAAGCAGTAAATTAAAAGGGGCATTAATTAAGAAACATGAAATTCCTTCTTTAATAGACGAGTTGCCGGTTTTAATGGTCGCTGCCTGCTTTGCCAAAGGTAAGACTAGGTTAAAGGGAATAGGCGAGTTGCGGGTCAAGGAGACTGACCGGATAAAGTCAATGTCCGAAAACTTAAGGAAGATGGGCGCGGATATTGAAGTTATAGGAGGCAGGGGCGCGCAGGATATGGTTATCCGCGGCGTAGAGGCGCTTAAGGGCGCGCGGGTGAAGAGTTTTGGCGACCATCGCACGGCAATGAGTATGGTGGTAGCCGGCCTGGGGGCAAAAGGCAAAACCGCCATAGACGATATTAGCTGCGTTAATAAATCTTTCCCGGGATTTGGGCATATCCTAAGTAAACTAATAGTAAGATAAGGCCGCCAGGCATAACTTTTTATTTGACATATGGTTTAATCTCTGATAAAATTGCCTTTACCCCGTTAGACCCAGAAAGCCCCATTTTTCAAAACGGGGATGAACGGAAAATTAAATTTGAACAAATAAGAAAGCCTCGGGCTTTAGTTCGGGGTCTAACGGGGTTTACTCAAATTTAAAGCCTGCCGGCAGGCAGGCCTGTTCCGCAAGCAGATAGGGAGAAAAGCATGGTAAAACCTAAAGTCATTATCCAGAATTTTTCCAATTATATCCAGGGTTTACTCTCTAACGATATCGGTATTGATTTGGGCACGGCTACCACACTTGTTTATGTAAAAGGCGAGGGGGTGGTCCTTTGCGAGCCGTCAGTAGTAGCGATTGAACGGGGGACATCCCATGTCCTGGCAGTAGGCGAGGAGGCCAAGCGCATGCTTGGCCGTACGCCGGGCAATATCATCGCGATTAGGCCGATGCGGGACGGCGTGATTACGGATTTTGAAATTACCGAGGCGATGTTGCGGCATTTTATCAGGAAAGTCCGGCGCCGCAGGTTTCAACTGCGGCCGCGCATAGTTATCGCCATACCTTCCGGCATTACGGAAGTGGAGCGCCGCGCGGTGAAAGAATCGGCTGAACGCGCCGGCGCCAGGGAAGTATTTTTAATTGAAGAGCCCATTGCCGCCGCTATCGGAGTAGGCCTCCCTATCCAGGAGCCCATCGGTAATATGATTATAGATATCGGCGGAGGCACTACCGAGATTGCCGTAATTTCCCTGGCGGGCGTGGTTTTTTCCAAATCTATCCGCATTGGCGGAGACGAGATGGACGAAGCGATTATTGAGTACCTAAAAAAAACATATAACCTGATGATTGGCGAGCGTACCGCCGAAGAGATAAAAATAAAGATTGGCTCCAGTTATCCGCAGGACCAGGAGCTGAGCCTGGAAGTCAAGGGCAGGGATTTGGTCGCCGGGCTGCCTAAAAGCGTCACCATAACTTCCGAAGAGGTAAGAGAGGCGCTGCAGGAACCGCTGCGCGCCATCATTGAAATAACCAAAATCTCGCTGGAAAGGACGCCTCCTGAGTTGGCCGCGGATTTGATAGAGCACGGCATTGTGATGGCCGGCGGCGGCTCATTGTTGAAGAGTTTGGATAAGCTGATTTCCGAAGAGACCGGTCTGCCGGTGCATATTGCCGATGACCCGCTGACCGCCGTGGCCCAAGGCACAGGCAAGGTTTTGAATGAGATACGCTATCTAAAGAAAGTTACTGTCCCCATAAAGTCAGAAACGCACTCCTAATCAAATGAAGCCCGAACTTATGGAGTGAGCACTCGGCTGTATCTGAGCAGCCGGTGTGCCGCTTATGCGGCAAGCGAACATAAGTTTGTTGGCTGAATTTGATCCTTGACATTTTGCTCTGCAAAATGTCAAGGATTTAACTCGCAGACGGCACTTCGTGCCTATGATTTATGTCGTTCTTCCAGAACTCCATAAATCATCTGCTTATTAAAGATGTGCTTAAGCTCAAAAACAAAAATCTAATCTACGCCGGCGCTGTTGCCTGCCTGTTTTTATTCTTCGCCATTTTAATTCCGGTTCTGCGAGCCCCCGTATTAACCGCCTTAAGATACCCGCTTAATTTATCGGCCTTACTCAAACGCGAAGTAAGAGGCATAATTTTTTATCACCGCAATTTTACGCAAAATGAACGGTTAAAAGACCAGGTAGATTTCTTAAAGCAGAAGATTAATGCAATGGAGGAGATTTCCGCCGAGAACGCGCGCCTAAAGAGACTCTTTAGTTTCAAGCAGAATTCTCCCTATAAGGTAATCGCCTGCAGGGTAATCGGCCGCTCGCCCGATAATTGGTCTTCGGTAATTATTATTGATAAGGGAAGATACAGCGGGATAAAAGAGGGGATGGTAGTGATTAATTATTTGGGCCTGGTGGGCCGGGTGATAGAAACCGCAAAGAATGCCAGCAAGGTGGTATTGATTAACGACCCCAATTTTGCCGTTTCAGCTATCGATAAGCGCAGCCGTCAAGAGGGCCTGGTCTGCGGCACGTTAGGGGCAAGTTTAACCATGAAGTATCTGCCAGGCGACGCGGATATCGCGGTTTCGGACAGCGTGATAACTTCGGGCCTGAGCGGTTTATACCCCAAGGGCCTGCTTATAGGCAGCGTGACGGCGGTAGGAGAGGAATTTTCAGGATTGAGCCGTTATGCCGTGATAAAACCCGCGGTGAATCTTTCCGATATTGAAGAAGTGCTGGTAATCGCGCAATGAAGAAAGTAACCTACCTGTTAATTATTTTTTCCGCCGGCATCTTTCAGGCCAGCCTTTTAAACCTTTTCAGGGTATTTAACGTAAAACCCGACCTCCTTTTAATCAGCGCTATTTTTGCCGCTTTTATTTTTGATTTAAGGAGCGCCTTGGCCTTGGGCGCCATTTGTGGCCTGCTTAAAGATTCCCTGTCTGCCAATACCTTGGGCATAAATACGGCCTTATTCGGCTTATGGGTTTTCCTGATTATAAGATTATCCAGAGAGATACCCCTGGATAATAACCTTATCCGCGCGGCAGTGGTATTTGTCGTGGTTATTTTTCAGAATATTATCTCCCGGGTTATATTTTTCGCTTTAGGCAGCCACCTTTCTTCTCTAGGCGTTTTTATCCGCGCTATGATTTTAGAATTAATCTACGCGTCAGCCATTCTTGCCTTGATATTTTATATTATCAAATCTACCGCTTACCCCTTAGAAACAGAATGACTAGGCTAAGAATCGCAGGTTTTACCGTAATTTTCGTTTTTTTATTTTTGTTCTTGAATCTTTTCCGGCTTGAATTGATGGGCGGTAGAAAATTCAGGGAATTAAGCGATAAAAACTGCATCCGTCTTTTGCCCCAGGAGGGCAGCCGGGGAAAAATCCTTGACCGCCGGGGAGACGTCATTGTCGGTAACGAGCTCTCCTATGATGTAATGTTGATGCCTAAAGACGCACAGCAGATTGACCAGGCCTTAGCGGCCGTAGCCGGTATTTTAGGCAGGGATTTTAAGGATTTAAAAAATACCTTTAAAAATAATTTTATTGCTTCGTCGGCGGCGGTTACCGTGGCTAAAGATATAGATGTCAAGAAGGCGATTACCCTTGAGGAATTAAAATCTAATATTGACGGAATCGTCATCCAGCCCCGGCCGCGGAGAAGGTATCCCCATGCCAGGCTGGCCGCGCATGTATTGGGTTATCTTAATGAAATTGACCGTTGGCGCCTGACCAAATTAGCGGATTACGGCTATAAAACCAAAGATATCGTGGGTTTCGGCGGCATAGAAGAAAAATATGATTATTATCTGCGCCAGGAAGAAGGAGGCTTGAGCCTGGAGGTGGACAGCCGGGGCAGGTTTGTGCGCGCCCTGGGCTTTCGCCCGCCGAAAAACGGCAGAGATATACAGCTGACTTTAGATTTAAAAATACAAAAGATAGCGCAGGATTGCTTGGCCGAAAGAAAAGGCGCGGTCGTCATTATGGAGCCGTATAGCGGCCAGATTATTGCCATGGCGAGCGCCCCGGATTTTAACCCCGCCGCATTTGTGAAAAAGGCGAATTCTTCCCTGCGCAGCCTCTTTAGCAGCCAGGAGGCGCCGTTAATAAACCGCGCCGTTGCCGCCGCCTATCCCGCGGGTTCGGTATTTAAATTAGTCGTGGCTGCCGCGGCCCTGGAGACAAAAAAGATAAATTTGAATACTTCATTTTTTTGTTC
>Ga0194112_10007047_pt1 | contig 14692 bp, 11 predicted proteins | sample TA2MahC400mmetaG_FD_146191 | JGI IMG/M metagenome (GOLD analysis project Ga0194112, IMG submission 146191) | Freshwater microbial communities from Lake Tanganyika, Tanzania - TA2015016 Mahale Deep Cast 400m | ecosystem: Environmental > Aquatic > Freshwater > Lake | place: Tanzania: Lake...
CCTCATTCCCGTCGGTCTTCGGCCCCCGCCTCTTCCAGTCTCCGGTAGACCAGTTCTAGCCTCACGGACCGCGACGCAAGCCGCGGTCCAAATCGCGCTCGGAACCACGTTCCAGACCGCGGTCGAAGCCGCGCTGCGAGTCCCCTCGCGGGTCACTTTCCATGCCGCAGCGAGAATCGCCTCGCCAATCACGAGGCGAGAGGCTTTCGGAATCGGCTTTCGAGTCTCCGCCGGAATCACGGGCAGAACCGCAGCAGCTGTCGCCCCGAAAACCAGCCCCAAAACCGCAGCGCAGTTGGCCCTGAATGTCGCCTTCCGAACCACCTCCCGAACCGTTCCCGGAACGGTTCCCAAGGCGACACCCGCCCCGACCACTTAGGCGACAAATCTCACGTCTAACGAACTAATTGTCAGTTACTTAGAGGATTCGACCTGGTCCCAACTGCGCAGAAAAACGCCCGTGGGCCATCCTGCGGGATCCTGCGCGGAAAATGGGACCTGTACCGCGCACCTGGCGCTCGGTGGGGCTGCCCACGTTTTCTCCTACTGCCGGCGCCGATTCCAGCCTAACGCGCTATGACAACCTTCCGCGTCTTCCCTAGCCCCTCGCCCCTAGTCCCTAGCCCCTCTCTGATGAAGTACACCCCCGGCGCCAGCGCCCGCACGTCATTCGCGCCGAACCGAAGGCAGATTGCTGTCCGTGGCGTCGGCACCAAGCAGGCAGCTTGGGGAACTAGATAACGACAGCGAGCAGCCGGTGCGCGAGCCTATGTCCGCAGACTACTTGACGGTGTGAAACGAAGTCATCGAGGGGAATTCCATGACCAAGCTGTGCCAGAACGAAAGCACCGTGGCGATCTTCACATCGAAGCGCAGCGGTGCATCGAGCTTCAGAAGAGAGTAGACCACAAGCTCTGGATTATCTATGACCCCAGCCCACGGCTGGCCGCTTCGAAGTGATGCCACGACTTGGGCTGCCTTCTCTTTGTTGGCCTGGATGAGGGGACTCCTCTCTCCAAGCGCACGGTCCAAGCCAGTGAACTCTACGTGCAGGTAAGGCAGCAGCGGGAACAACTGCTGATACGCTCGAAGTATGTACGCAGACAGACGGCGACATTCTGATGATGAGAGACTGAGGTTGTCGCGCACCAAACCGATGACCTGATCTACTACAGCCCCGGCCTGCCCACTGAACAGCCTGTTAGTCCCGGGCTTGGAACCCGTCAGGTACATGGCTCTGTACAGCGCGACGAACGCGGTACGCAATGCATGCTTCTCTATGTCAGGCTTGTTCCAAGAACGTCGTCGACATTCTGACAGATACCTCCAAACGGTATGCGAATAGAGAGCCCAGTCTTGCGCAAAACCGTACCTCAGGTCAAAGATGTCTGCGGCGACATTTGACACAAGCTCAGCGAATGTCTCAGCGTCCGGTTGCACTCCGAGTTGGCGCAACGTACGCATGATGGATTCATCCGACAGAAAGCTGGGCCTAGTGTTGTTGACCACGTGCCCAATCTCGTGAAAGAGCCCCCACCACCTGACCGGATCGGCCATGTCCTCGTAGGCGATGTTTAGAATCTCACTCGTGTGCTGAAAGTACTCAACCTTTCCCACAGTCACGAAGCCACGCCAAGTCATCCCCATGTTGCGGAGCAGCCGGGCAGGTAGGTACTCTATCGCCTGAAGGAGTCGCTGGACACCGCTGCGATATGACGACAGGCCTCGTCTCGCCTCCTCAATGCCGACATGGGCACCGTACGCTCGCTGCCCTCCACCCCATAGGAATGCCTCCAACATGTCCGGAAGCACGAGGGCGTCGTCCTCCGAGCGCGCATTCGCGACGCTCTTTAGCAGTGGCACAAACGCCCGCATGTCGGCAAAAGAGTCCCTTGTGAGCTCATCCTGGATGAGGCTGTTGTAGTCATAGATCGCGCGCAGCACTCTGTGGCCATACGGCTCCAGCGTGGTCACCATTCTGCGCGCTGCCTGCTGCGAAACGGTCGTGAAGGCCCGTGCGGGAGACTGCTTATGCTTCTCTCGACGTGGGGCAGCATGGTGATCAGTATTGGGCCATGTGACTGTCACCGTCGTGTCGAATATGGCGTCAGAAGACTGGCGACGGAACCGAACCAGAGACCGCAGGAACGCTCCCCAGGTACCCGCGGTGACCTCAAAGTGCAGGTCGTTTCTTCCTGCGACACTGCGCACGACGGTAGCGAACATGGCATTTGCGCGCTCGCGGACTTCGGGAGCTCGTTCAGGTTTGCAGTAGACGTCCACCATTGGAAACGCCCTGTCGGTGCCGATTCTGGAGCGAGAACAGACTGCGGGGAAACTCTCCGGCGCCTCTCCGAGGTGGACGCCGAAAATGGAGAGAGACTTGTGGTGGAGCAGCTGAGACGTACCTCCGGGGAGTTGCACAGGCAAGGAATTGAGCCACATTATGTCTTGGCCCAGAGCAGCGAATTCCGCGCTTGGTGGCGAGATTATCACCGCACACTCCGGCCAACCACATGTGCCAAGGACGTCCATCTTCCTCGTGCCCGGGAGAACGCCAGCAAGAGCTGATTCGAGTGCGTGGCCAGACCGCATAAGCAGTTGAGGTCTCAACTTCAGGAACACCAACGCAAGGGTGGCACCCATCTTGAGCGGTTTCCGTGTTCGACTGCTGCCATCGGCAATCCACCTAAAGCAAGGTATCTCGAGGCTACTTGTGATTCCTCTGATTGCTCCCATACGAGCAAGCGTCGGTGTGGTCAGATCCGCAGATTCAAAGAGCACCGCCAGGTCATACTGACCTAGCACGAAGTAGACCCACGGCCTCTTGCCTAGTTCACGGTGCAGAGCATTGCGCACAGCTTGCCCCACCTGCCACTCCATACCGTGAATGGTTTCGAGCAGCACCAGCCGGAAGCAGCGTCGGTCAATCACTGGGCCCGTCATGAACCCACGCCCCAGTCAAGAACGTCAGAACCATCGTAGGCAATGAGACCTCTGTCGAAGTAGTCTGCCTCGATCCGCTCCCGCCACCGTTCGACGAATGAGGATCGAGACGCAGCTGCGTTGAAGATGCTTGTCACAGAACCAACACTCCACACAAAAGACTCCTCTCCACGCAGCGCGGCAAGAAGCTTGCTGTCCCGGGCCTGATCGGAGGAAAAAATCGCCAAGACAGGTAGCCGCCTGCGGACTCGATCTATCAGCGGTTTGTTCAACTCCTCCACCTCGCTGCCTCTAAAACCAACCAAGATGATGCAGGTCCTGTCAGAGCAATTGGCGATGTGCGAACACGCAGCCGTGATCTCCGGCCCGAATGTATCTCTCACACTGCCTTCGTAGTTCGTATCCAGGTGGTGAACATACTCGCCACAGTCTCCCGCAATGCATTCGGCTCGAGGTGATTGTCCTCCCCGACGCTCGATATAGTGTCGGTGACTGAATCTCCCGAATGTCACGAAACCCTCGTCAGCTCTACCTACGATGAAACGTGGCAACCGGAACAAGCAGTGGCACTTCCTGAAGCTGACATGGCTCAGCGAGCCATGTACCTTCCAGATCTTCGGCACCCGAGCGCGACTCTCTATGGCGTAGTATCCATCCGAGCGGTCCGCGAGCCCCAAATCGGCTTGTGGGTTTAGCACTCCACGAGCTGGAAACCGACCATCCATCATGAGCGAATCGAGCCAGAGGTCATAGTTTGTGGTGATAACGGCATCGATGGCATCATTGCGCGCCAGTTCGACAATGTAGAAATACGTCTTAACGGGTTGACCGTTGGCGGAAACGAACCTTGCGTGTTCGTGGAACTTCCAGCGAATGCGATCCTGCCCCGATGGGCTCTCCTGTTCGGCCTCCAACCTCGCCAAACCTGCGGCGTCCTTCTTAGCAGCCAGCCCCTCCTTCATCAAACGAACTACGGTGGAGAATCGCCGTATCGAACGCATCGGCTGAAGTTCATTGCCGACAACGAATGTGATACGCACTCCGACCTCGGAGCAGGCGTGGTCGAATATCTCCGCCGTCTGTGACGCGAAGAACTCAGTTGTCAGTTCGGGCAAGGCTCGCGCTCGCCGCCAGCAGCTTGTGCTAGGCTAGCGCTCGCCGCAGATGTACGCGAAATCTCTTCAGTGCTAGCTGGTCTTCCCGATCGTCCTGCGCGACGCGGTCATGTCCTTCAAGACCAGCGGGGTCACGGTGGTCGCGACGGGGATGATCCAGCAACCCCCAGGGCTGATGCCGACGGGCCCTCAACTCACTTCTCTCCACGAGCTTCATCAGTTTACCTCCCTGTAACTACACACGCGGTCATCTTGCGGACGCAAGCTAAGTAGCTGATTGTCAGGGGTTTTCGCTGGCGCCGACTCCACATCTATGGGTCAATATAGCAGCCCCCTGCCGGCATGTCAAGCACGGATTTCACCTTCCCCGTTACTGGTGCCGCGAAGCACCATCCGAGGTCGTCGAGGGGAAATGAGGGAAATGAAGGGAAATGAGGGACACTTCCCATTTACACGCCTAAGATTCTGGCGCATGAGGCTGCCGCCGGACACTGGGTCGGTATGTTCTGCCACGTCGCATTGTGCCTCCGAATTCAACCCAAGTCAAGAGGACGACGGCGGCGAAGAGAGGCTATCTGGCGGTATTCTCTTCAGGCAAGCAGATGCCCCATCGGAATCGCCCAAAGCCGTTCGTCCAGTTTGACGGCCTCGTTGCCGTTGTAGGCCAGTACTGCTGCACGGCAGTCCGGAGTCCGGTCGAGGAACGCCCTCAGGCCTGACAGATCTTTCTCGTTCCACCTCGTAGCCGCCTTGACCTCAATCGCGACGACTTCGCGGTTGTGTTCGACAACGAGGTCAACCTCGTGCCGGCCGTGTTCGTGCCAGTAGCTCAGTTGAGCGTCGGGCAGGTGGACCTCAAGCAGCGCGGCCACATTCTGGGCCACATAGGCCTCAAACAGCGCTCCACGCAACAGGTCATCACGGCCCGGGTCCAACGCCGTTGCGCCGGCCAGGTGCGCGGCCAGTCCGCTGTCGGTGAAATGCAGCTTCGGTGACTTCACAAGACGGGAACTGCGGTTCCGGCGGAAGGCCGGCAAGCGCCGGACAAGGAACGACGCCTCCAGCAGACCCAGGTACCGTGATACGGTAGCGGCATTGAGCCGGGCGTCGCGGCCGAGAGAACTCATCACCAGCATCTGTCCGGTCCGCAGAGCAGCCAGTTGCGCCAGATTGCGGAAGGCCACCAGGTCCCCAACCTGCGACAATTGCCGCACGTCGCGCTCGACGTAGGTCTGCACGTAGCCGCGGAACCACTCGGCAACCTCTCCGGCCGGGCTCAAGGCTGCGGGTGGCAGGCCGCCGGTCAGGACTTCACCATCGGTGACGGACCGGGCCCGGCCGTGGGGCGCTTCCGGTGAAGCCAGGAAGTCCGCAAGAAACGGCCGGTCGCCAGTCTCCCCGCGGATCTCCCGCTGGGTCATCGGGTGCAGGGTGAAGTACGCAGCGCGGCCGGCCAGGGTCTCGGAAACGTGTCCAAGCAACGCCAGGTTGGCCGACCCGGACAGAATGAACCGGCCGGGCCGCCGGTGCTCGTCAACGTTCTTCTTGAGCGCCACAAGGAGTTCCGGGCAACGCTGCACCTCATCCAAGATGGCCGGCTCGGCCAGGAGCGACTCAGGATTCGAGCGGGCCGCGGCCAGCGTGGCGAAGTCGTCCAGCGTGCGGTAGGCGTAGCCGCGAATCAGGACCGCCTCGTTCTGAAGCAACGTACTCTTGCCTGACTGCCGCAGCCCGGAGAGCACCACCACCGGCAATTGGCGCCGGGCACGCGCCAGCCTTGGCGCTATTTCGCGGGGGACGTATCCTGTCACATTAGCCTAGAGTATAGTGGCAATTTGCCACCTGTCAATCGGCCCCCGCCTCTTCCCCCCCCAGACAGGAAGACCGGTGACGCCAGGGCGTTGACCCGTAGCGCGCGGTCGCGGACGGGCCGACCTACATCATCTTGGGAATGCTGAGCGGGGAGCGTTTCTGGCAGCAGGCTAGCCCGGGTCGGGAATAGTGAACTGAGAATGGTGAAGGGTGAAGACCCGTTGAGAGAATGGTGAATAGTGAATGAAGAAGAGTGAAAGGGGACATGACCGAGACTAGGGAACCGGCTGCTTCGCCTTCTTCACGATAGTAGTCAGGATGGCGACAAGTTCATCGCATTCGGACAACAAGTCCGCCAAAGACGAAGCTGAGACAATTCCGGAAGCTGCCAGCAGGCGCATCCAGTAGCGCGTCTCGCGAGCTTCCTTGCACGCGATCGAACATTTGTTGGCGAAATCCGCCCGGCTGTGGCTTGCCTGGGCCTCTTCGACATTGGCTCCGACTGACGTACCCGCACGGACCAGTTGGCCGAAGATCACCCGCGCCGCGACGTCCATCCCTTTCTCAGTACGGCACAGAGCAACCACTCTCTTCGCGAACTCAAACGTCCGCTCGGAGATATCTCTCGGATGACCTGTTCTCAATTGGCCCTTTTCACTATTCACAATTCACTCTTCACCATTCCGCCGGGACCTTGTCCCGGCGAGGAGGCTAGTACTCGGCCGGTAGCTTCTTGAGGTCCGCGTAGGAGAACACCGGACCGTCTTTGCAGACGTACTTGGGACCGATGTTGCAGTGGCCGCACTTGCCGATGCCGCACTTCATCCGGTTCTCAAGCGAGAGGAAGACGTGGTCCGGTTTGAGCCCGAGCTTCTCCAGCACCGGGTGCGTGAAGCGAATCATGACCGGCGGACCGCAGACCAGCGCCACGGCATTGGTTGCTGACGGCGCGACCTGTTCGAGCACGTTCGGCACCAGGCCTTCGGTCTTGGGCCAGGATGCACCCGCGAGACGGTCCACGCAGAGATGCAGGCTCAGGTCCGGGTTTGCCTCCCATGCCTTGATCTCGTCCTTGTAGAGCAGCTCGCCGGCAGAGCGGGCGCCGTATACCGCAGTGATCTTGCCGAACTGTGACCGGCGTACCGGGTCGAGCAGATAGACGATGGTCGAACGCAAGGTCGTGAACGAGAACCCGCCGGAGACGATGACGACATCCTTGCCTTTCATCAGGTCGAGGGGGTAGGAGTTTCCCCATGGACCGCGCATGCCGATAACCGCGCCCGGCTCGAGTTCGTGCAGCGCCGTCGTGAAAGTGCCGACGCCCTTGACCGTGTATTTGATCAGCTCCTCAGACGGAGCGGAGGCGATGCCGAAGGGCGCTTCTCCCACACCCATGATCGACAGGAACCCGAACTGACCGGGAGTGAAGGTGAATGCCTTGCGCGCCTCGGGATCAGTGAATGAGAGGTCGAAGGTCTTGAGGTCACGAGCGTCGTTTTCGATGGTGATGCGCTCGACTTTGACGGGAACAGGGAGATATGGGTTCATGGGGATGCAATGCAAAAGGCAGAAGGCAAAACAGGCAAGGCAAAACCGACGGGCCGGAAACCGCGTGAGGAGGCAATGCAAAAGGCAAAAGGCAAAACAGGCAAGGCAAAACGGCGGTTCATTTGGACCTCGACTTCACCGTCAGGACGGACTTGGCTATGATACGCGCGAGTTCGTCAGCCTCTGTAACGGACGGTTTCGCGTCTTCCGCGGACAACAGGCCGGCACGGCCAGCCAGCCTCAACCAGTACTCGGTTTCCCTGAGTTCCTTCAGAACGATTTGCAGCTTGTGGGCGAAGTCTGCGCGGCTCTCTGCACCGCATGCCTCAAAATAGTTGGCTCCAGATGACGCGCTTGAGCGCATGAGTTGACCGCCGATGTATCGTCCAGCGGCAGTGCGGCCCAGCTTGGTGCTCAGTCTCAGGCAGTTGGTGGCGAAGTCCAGTAGACGCTCTCCGATGTCCCTCATTTTGCCTTTTGCATTTTGCACTCTGCAGTCTGCATTGCGTCAGACTTTGAGAGTTGCTTCAGGAGCACATCGACCGTCTCTCGTATATCAATCCCTGCCGGACATTCGCGTATACAACGGCCGCAGCCGACGCACGACACTTCGCCAATCATGTCCACGGTGTACTTGAACTTGTCCATTGCCCGGTTCCGGAACCGGGAAACAGCGGTCTGACGCGGGTTGTGGCCGGAAGCATGCTGCGAATAGAGACAGAACTGGCATGTATCCCAGACCCGGAGTCGCGCTCCCCTGCCTTTGCGCGTTTCATCCACAATGTCGAAGCAGTGACATGTAGGACAGACAAAAGTGCAGGCACCGCAATTGACGCAGGCGAGGCTCAGGTCTCCCCACACCGGGTGGCTGTTGCCCGAATCCAGCAACTCCTTGAGCCGGGCCGTGTCGATGCGCTGCGTTATGGCGGCCGTAGCCTTGTCACTGGTTTCCTTCTTCTTCGTCAGCTCGGCAGCTGTGGCCTCCGGCAGTTCCTTTACGACCGCCTCGCCTCTTTCGGTCAGCGGCTCGGCAACGTAACTCCCGCCCAGGTCGGTAAGCAGAAGGTCGAGCCCGCGCGTTCCGGCCGGCGCACCGCCGACCGCAGTGCAGAAACAGGTCTCGTCGGGAGTCGAACATGGCAGGCCAACCAGCGTCGTCTTCTCGCGGCGTCGCCGGTAGTAGGTGTCGGTCTCCCCCTGGCCGGAGAAGAACTTGTCGAGCACGGCAATGCCCGCGGCATCGCAGGGCCGGACGCCAAGGACAACCTGCGCCTCCGGGGTCGCGGTCTCCTCTACCTTGTCCGGCCGGCCCGTTTCAAAACGGAACATGGTCTCGCTCTGGGGGAAGAGCAGGCCGCGGGCAGAGAGCTTCGCGTTCACCTGGGTCAGGTCGGCTTCGGCCAGCGACGAGATACGCCTGTACTCGGTCCAGCCTTTCACTTTCACCGGGGCATAGACAGCGGCGCTCTTCGCCCACACGGCAACAAGCTTGTCCAGGGCGGCAGAGGTGATGATCCGCTGCGTCAACAGCAACTCCGAACGCCGAACGCCGAGCGCCAGACCGGAAGGCGTCGGCGCGACAGTCTGCAATCCACAATCAGCAATCTGAAATCTGAAACGGTCAGCGTATGAACTCCTGTTTATCGCTCGGGTCAAAGGCTGCAAGCGCAGGCAGCTCTTCGGGGTTCAGTCCCGCGACCGCGCCGAACCGCTCCTTCACGACCTTCGCCACCTTGCGGTTGAACCTCATCAGGTCGATGCCCATCGGGCAGCCGCGACTGCACGAACCGCACTCCACGCAGCGGCCGGCCATGTGCATCGCTCGCATCAGGTGGAACATCATGTTGTCCGAACCCGCGGTGGTCTTGCCGACCCACTGGGGACTATTGGTGTCGACAAAGCACGTGGGGCAATAGCAGTTCGGGCAGACCTGGCGGCAGGCATAGCAGCGGATGCAACGGGAAACGTCGGTCATCAGCGCCTGCCAGCGCTCGTCCGGGGACAGCCTCTCGAAGTCATCCAGCGGGTCGGGTGCGGGCGTGCGCTCCGCGACCTTCTCCCCTATCATCTCGTCGCAGATGACCGGATTGGGATGGATACAAGTGGTGCACGAGTCGCTGAGCCGCCCCTGCTCCTTCACGCCGTCGCAGCCGACGCCGAGAATCACAAGTCCGCCGCGGTCAACCTGTTTCTCTTTGAGCAGGGCGACGACTGACCGCGAATCACAACCCTTGGCGACGATGGCGATCTTGCCTCGGTGCTTGACACGCGGCAGGTACGCGGCCAGGTTGGTACCGCAGCGGTCGTCGAAAATGAGGACGTCGGCGTCTTCCGGCCGCGTGACAAACGCGGGCGTGGCAGTGCCGGGACGCTTGCCGGCACGATAGCCGATGACCATCACGACGCCCTCTTTGGTCAGAAGCTCCTTCGCCCGCCTGCGGAGCTGGTCTTCGCGGCTCACGCGACCTCTTCCTTCAGCAGTTTGCGATTCGGTCCCAGCAGTCGCACCTTCTCGGTAACCTCGCGCACCACTTCGGCGAAGCGCTCGCCTTCCGCGGCCGAGACCCAGGAGAAGCTGACCCGTCCCGGGTCGATGCCGGCGAACCCCAGCAGGTCATTCAGCACGGCGAACCGGCGCCGGGCCACGTAGTTGCCGGTCAGGTAGTGGCAGTCGCCGGGATGACAGCCTGAGATGAGCACGCCGTCGGCCCCGCTCTGGAGCGCCTTGAGGATGTAGAAAGGGTCGACCCGGCCGGAGCACGGGACGCGAATCACCCGGATGCTGGGCGGGTACTGGATGCGCGAGATTCCGGCCAGGTCGGCGCCGGCGTACGAGCACCAGTTGCAGAGGAAAGCCACGATCTTCGGCGAGAATTCGCCACCGGCTGTCATGTCAGTCGCCGCGCCTGGCACCCGAGACTCTCCCATGCTCTAGTCCAGCAGGGCCGCTATCTCGCGGCTGATGTTCTCGGACTGGAAACCACGGATATCGATAGCCAGCGAGCGGCAGTTGGCCGCGCAGGCGCCGCAACCCTTGCACAGGGCCTCGTTGACGACCGCGGCCTGCTTCCGCGTCCTTTCGTTGATGGTCTTGACCTCGATGGCGCGGTAGGCGCAGAGCCCCTCGCACATGTGGCAGGCAGAACAACGGTCGGGATTCACCGAAGCGACGGTCGCTTCGGCCTCGAGCGTATCGCGGGAGAGAATCGTGGCTACTCGTCCGGCCGCGGCCTGGGCTTGAGCGGTTGCTTCGTCGATAAACTTGGGGAAGTGACACAGGCCGGCCATGAACACGCCCTCAGTCGCGAAATCCACCGGCCGCAGCTTCATGTGTGCTTCGAGAAAGAAGCCCTCGGCATTCAGCGGCACCTTCAGCATCTGGGCCAGTTGCTCTGATCCCGCCTGCGGCACGAGACCGGATGAAAGAACGAGCAGGTCGGGAGCAAACTCGATGGCCTGGTTGAGAATCGGGTCGAATCCCGTCACCAGCGGTCTCCCCGCTTCGATCCTCACCTCGGGCTTCCGCTCCGGCGTGTAGCGGATGAAGACCACGCCCTTCTGCCGCGCCTGCCGGTAGTACTCCTCGCGCAGTCCGTAGGTCCGAATGTCCCGGTAGAGCACGTAGACTTCGGTATCGGGATTGAGTTCCTTGAGTTTGAGAGCATTCTTGACCGCCTCAGCGCAGCAGATACGCGAGCAGTACGGCCGCTCGGGCTCGCGCGAACCGACGCACTGAACCATGACGACGGACCGGAAAGAAAAGGGGTCTAGGGGTCCAGGATTCGAGGATTCTAGTGCCTGTTCCAGCTCCTTCTGGCTGACGATGCGCGGGCTCTGTCCGTAGCAGTACTCGGTTGGGGTGCGGTACTGCGCGCCAGTCGCTACCACGACGACGCCATGCTTGAACGACTCCTCCTTCCTCTCTCCTCCCACGTCCCTCTGTATCGTCGTCTGGAAGTTCCCAACAAAGCCATCGATTGCCTTGATTCCGGCGCCGGTAAAGACCTTGATGCGCGGGTGGCATCCGGCTTTGGCCGCGAGGTCCGCGAGGCGCGCTCTGACGTCATCCCCCTCTACTGTCCTGGCAATAGACCGAGCGTTGCCACCGAGCGTCTTCTCCTGCTCGACGAGGAAGACGTCGAACCCCTCGCCGGCCAGGGCCAGTGCCGCTGTCATCCCGGCTACGCCACCGCCGATAACGAGCCCGGCTTTGGTAACCGGCAACTTCACCTTCGGCAGCGGCTTGAGGCGCAGGGCTCGCGCCACCGCCATTTTGACCAGGTCTTTCGACTTCTCGGTGGCCCGGTCCGGCTCTTTCATGTGCACCCAGGAACACTGGTCGCGGATGTTGGTCATGGCGAACAGGTGCGGGTTCAGGCCGGCCTCGGTAACCGTGGCCTGGAACAACGGCTCGTGGGTCCGCGGGGAGCACGACGCCACCACGACCCGGTTGAGCCGGTGCTCGCGAATACGGTCCTTGATCTTGTCCTGCGTGTCGCCGGAACAGGAGTACAGGTTCTCCTCCGCGTACACGACATGGGGCAGACTGCGGGCGAACTCGGTGACTTCCGGCACGCGGACTATGCCGCCGATGTTGATTCCGCAGTGGCAGACAAAGACCCCGATGCGCGGCGCGGCACCGCGCACATCGGTCTCCGCCGGCATCTCCTTGACCACGGCCAGCTGGCCCCGCTCCGCCGAGAGCATCTCCTCGGCCGCGGCGGCAGCGCCCGAAGCACCGGTCACGGTCTCCGGTATTGCCATCGGCTGCGCGAAGCTGCCGGCGACCCCGATGCCGGCGCGGCTCGTAGCGGTCGGTGACCACGAGTCGGTGGTGGCGAACCCGAAGCGATCCAACTCGATGTCGAGCCGCTTCGACAGCTCCGCCAGTTCCGGCGGCGGCACGAATCCGCAGGAGAGCACCACGAGGTCGAATTCCTCTGAACGCTGGCCCGAGTCGCCGGCGAAGCGCAGCACGAGGTTCCTGGTCTGCGGGTCCTCGCGGACCTCCGCGACCCGCGCCCGCAACAGCCTGACTCCGTACTGCTGTTCGGCCCGTTCGACGTACTTGTCGAAATCCTTGCCGTAGGAGCGCATATCCATGTAGAAGACGGTCGGCTCTACGTCCTTCGCGTGCTCCTTGGCTATGACCGCTTCCTTGACCGCATACATGCAGCACATCGCCGAGCAGTAGCCGCGCTCGACCGAGTCGTCACGCGAGCCGACGCACTGGAGCCAGGCTATGCGCTTCGGTTCCTTGCCGTCTGAAGGCCGCTTAACGTGACCGGAGTACGGTCCCGAGGCCGAGAGAATTCGCTCGAACTCGAGGCTGGTCACCACGTTTGGATAGCGCCCGTGACCGTACTCGGGTCGCAGCACGGTCGGCGCTATCTTCGAGCCGGCGGTGACAACGATTGAGCCGACCTCGACTTCGAACTCCTGGTCCTGCTGGGTGTAGTCGATGGCACCCGCCTTGCAGGCTTTCTGGCACGCCCCGCACTTGTCCTTCGTGAACTTCAGGCACTGCGCGCGGTCGATCGTGGGCGCATTGGGCACCGCCTGCGCGTACAGGCGATAGATGGCGCGCCGCTTGTTCAGACCGCCCTCGAAATCATTGGTCAGGTCGCGCACCGGACACTTGGTCAGGCAGTCACCGCAGCCGGTGCACTTGGCGAGGTCCACCGAGCGCGCATGCCGTCTCAGCTTCACCCTGAGATTGCCCGGTTCACCGGTGACACCGAGCACCTCGGTCTGGGTCAGGAGTTCGATATTCTCGTGCCTACCCGCAGCGACCAGCTTGGGCGAAAGGATGCACATCGAGCAGTCGTTGGTCGGGAACGTCTTGTCGAGCATCGCCATCACGCCGCCGATGGCCGACGCACGCTCCACCAGGTAGACCTTGTAGCCGGAATCCGCAAGATCAAGAGAAGCCTGGACTCCACCAATCCCGCCACCGACAACCAAGACAGCACCAACCTTGCCGGTCGAGGGCTCAGGCATAGCAGGGCTCCGGAGTCAAGCCAAAAGCCAAAGGCCAAAAGCCAACACGCAAAGCCGCCGACAGAACGCTTGCATAGCCACACGCATCCGCATTCCCGCGCCCGGACGTGGGAGTCAAGTCAGAAGCCAAAGGCCAAAAGCCAACACGCAAGAACATCATCTGCGCCCTTTGGCGGTAACGACCGACTTGGCAAGGATTCGGACTAGAGCGTCAACCTCGCCGGAGAGCACATCGGCCGCCCCAACTGGCAGCAGGTTCGCCCGGGCAACCAGCGCCAGCCAGTACTGCGACTCTTTGGCTTCCTTGAGCGCCACTTGCAGTTTGTGGATGAAGTCAGCGCGGCTCTCAGCCCCACGGGCTTCCATGTAGTTGGCCCCGGCGGAGGCGCTCGAACGCATCAGCTGTCCGGCAACGTACCGTCCGGGAGTTGTCCTTGCCAGCCGGCCACCAAGCTTGAGGCAGGCAGCAGCGAAGTCAAGAAGCCTCTCACGCAGGTCAATCGGTTGTCCGCAGTCTTGGCTTTTGGCTCTTGACTGTTGGCTTTTGACTTCGTCAGTCACGAGACAGGTCCACTCTTTCAAGTGCCGCCAACGATATCGGGTAGGTGTACCCGTCCTCGACGGCACACCGCTTGATGGCGTCCATTATCCTGCTGATCTGCACGCCCTGCGGGCAGCGGGAAAGACAACGATAGTGGGTTGCGCAGATGTCCTTGAATTCGTCGGCCAGCGCTTCGTCCCTCAGGCCAAGGTTGACCCTGCGGATGAAGCGGCGCGCATCCTTCTCCGGGTCGAAAAGCGCCTCCGGGCAGACGGCGGTGCACGACCCGCAGGTGAAACAGGCAGTCACACTCTCGGCCATCTTGCTCACCTTCAGCTTGAACTGGTGGTCGAGGTCCGCCGGCTTGACGTTCGGTTGAGAACCGCGGGCTCCGGCCTTGGCTACCTCTTCGGCCATGCGGGATACTACGTCCGCGACCTCGCCGATATTCACGCCCTGGGGGCAGCGGTGCAGACAGGTCGTATGGTAGGAGCACATCCAGATGAACTCCGACTTGTAGACCTCGTCCTTCATTCCGAGGATTGCCATGCGGATGATGCGCCGCGGGTTGTACTTCTCCTCCAGCTTCCTCACCGGACAGGATGCCGAACACGAACCGCAGGAGAGGCAGTGCATGAACCCGGTGTCTCCGTACTTCTCAGCCAGCCGGGTCTTGAACTCGGTGTCGAGGTCGTTGACCAACAACTCGGGCGCTTCAGCCAACGCTATT
>Ga0194112_10007048_pt1 | contig 14691 bp, 13 predicted proteins | sample TA2MahC400mmetaG_FD_146191 | JGI IMG/M metagenome (GOLD analysis project Ga0194112, IMG submission 146191) | Freshwater microbial communities from Lake Tanganyika, Tanzania - TA2015016 Mahale Deep Cast 400m | ecosystem: Environmental > Aquatic > Freshwater > Lake | place: Tanzania: Lake...
AGGAGTTTTTGGTGCGGGCTCAGTTTGTAAGTTTTGATGAAGCCAGAGAGAGGATCCGAAACTGGGTGCAATATTATAACCACAAGCGGCCACACCAGGGGATTGGAGGATTATGTCCTGCGGATCGATTCTTTGAGATTCAGGCGGAGTTGAAAAAGACGATGGAGCAAGGGATTGCAGACAATGTTTTGGAGATGGCCTTGCGGGGGAAACCGAAGGAGCCCTTTTACATGGTGGGGCGGATGGAAGGACAGTCCGTCGTCTTACGAGCCGAGAAAGGAAAGCTGCGGTTGAGGATCGATGATGAGGAAGTCGGTACGACTCGATTCCGAGGTGGCGGAAAGCAGGAGATGGTCTATGACGTTGTTGGTGCAGAAGAAGAGACAAAAGACAAAAGAGCTTGTCCTATTGGAACGATTCAAAGGGAGGAGACCGATGGAAAAGACAGAAAAACCGAAGGTGGAGAGGCCGGCGATGGAGGAGGGCAAGAAAAAACGGAAGGGGTCCGATCATACGGCGGAGCAGAAGTGCCGTGCGGTTCTGTCGGTATGGACGGAGAAACGCAAACCCGGGGAGATATGCCGGGAACTGGGGGTGGCGTGGAATCTATTGAACCAGTGGCAGGAGCGGGCGATGGAGGGGATGCTGCTGGCGCTGCAGACGCGGAATCCGGTGATGGAGGAGAAGACAGTAGCATTGAACTCGCGTCTTGCGGTATTATTGGAGCGGAAGAGCAAGAGAGGAGGGATGAAAGGATTGGAGCGGCGTTTGGCCCGGCTCCAGTCGAAGGCCCGGCACGACGAGGGGAGTCGGGTCAATCAAGGGCAACGGCGGGAGATTGTAGCGGAGAACAAGATTTGAGGATCTTCAGGGAGCTTGAGAATGGAGCGAAAGGGAGGACGGCACAAGAGGCAGAAGGTCCAGAAACTCGCACGGGAGCGGGCGATAGTGATCCTCGAGGTTCGAAGCGGAGCCTTAACGGCCAAGGAAGGGGCGAAGCTTCTGGGGGTGTCTCGCAAGACGTATTACGAGTGGGAGGAGCGGTCCCTGGAGGCCATGGCTCTGGCGTTGGAGAATCGCCCTGCGGGAAGGCCGCCTGCGTTTGTAGACGAGGAGAAGGAAGCGCTTCGGGAGCGGGTTCAGGAGTTGGAGAAGAAGCTCTACCTGGCCGAGAAGACCATCGAGGTCAAGGAGATCCTGGCGGCTTATGGGGAGTTTCGGGGCAAGGGGAGTAAAAAAAACCGTTAGACCGGCAGGGAATGATCAGAAGGGCTATGGAAGTTGTTGAGAAGATGAAAGAGCAAACGAGGATGCCTTATGAGGCTATTTGTAGCACGCTTCATCTGCCATTAGGAAGCTTTAACCGATGGCGGGAGAGGATTCGGAGAGACAAAGATTTAATCAACCCTCCGGGTCCCAAGAAGGTGGAACCTTTCGATCCATCGGTTCTTGACACAGAGATTCGATTATTAGATCATGGAGTGAAGCGAAGCGCAGGAACCACCGAGCTGTACCAACGGCACCGCTTCAGCATCTCACGGCGTGAGCTGGGACAGATGGTAGAGCGGGTACGGCAGGATCTTGAGTCCAACCGACGTGCTCACCTTCGACGGATCGAATGGCTGACGCCGGGAGTGGTGTGGGCTATGGACCATACGAGATACGATCTGGGAGCAGCAGGCGACATCTATCTACACAATATGCAGGATCTGGGATCGCGCTACAAGTTCTTGCCGATGGCCGGAGGCTATCCGGTAGGAGAAGAGATCGCGGGGTATCTGAGCGAGAAGTTTGATCGCTACGGTGCTCCTCTGGTGCTCAAACGCGATAACGAGGGGAACATGAACCATGGCGTCATCAACGATCTCTTATCTGAATCCTTTGTGCTGCCTTTGAACAATCCTGAGTATTATGCACCATACAACGGAGCGATCGAGGAGTCTCAGCGGGAACTCAAGAGGTGTTTGCGGGATAAGCTTGCGCTGGACCTGCCTGCTCCCGGGGACCACATCACTGCATATGCGGAGGCTGCGGTCAATGATTTGAACCATCGCCATCGGCCTTGCCTCAACGGAAGGACCTCCTGCGAGGCGTTCTTTGTATCAGCCGATAGGCCGGCTTTTAGCAAGCGGGAAAGGAGGGGAATCTATGATTGGGTGATGGAAAGGGTGGAAAGGATTTTATCGACCATGAATCAACCTGGACAAGCAGAAAGGGAATCGGCATGGAGAATTGCAGTCGAGTCCTGGCTCAAATCCAAGGGATTTATCAAGGTCCACATCAACCAAAAGTGTCACCCAATTTTACCCCCTTTTTTATCTCATGAATAGGTAGCCTGTACAGCGTTGATTTTTGTATTCTGTTACATCATAGCCGATAACAACTCGATTGGCTATCCTGGCCTTTTTTTCCACAACATCAGTGAGAGTAACTGTGTAAGTAAACTCATCGCCTTCTAAAATCGGCTTAAACCACTCCCAATCATTCCCGCCGATCAAACCATGTATGCCGGGCATCTGCGATCCCTGAGCGATAGGGTAATAAACGCTATAGAGGAAACAGCCGGGAGCTACCAGACGCCTGTATTTGGTCTTCTGAGCATAAGCAGGGTCACGGTACAAAGGATTTTTATCACCTATCCCATCGACGAAATGCCTTATCGTGTCTCTTGTTGCTTGCGTATTGAAAAAGGGCTCAGAGGGCGTCCAAACTTGCCCTATCCTGCTTCTTATTTTGGCTAACATCTCATCAGTTATGACTGCATGGCGCTCACTCATCCATCATCCCCCCTTTCACCTTTTTCTTTCCGCCACCCCTTTTGTATGGGAGCCCGGAGCTCGGACGGTGTTCGAGGTCGTCGCTTCATCATCTCGGGGGAAGCTATCCCAATTACTCCCTCGTTTTTTAATGCATCAATGTCATTTTCCGTGTAGCCTAATTCTGAAAGTATTTCCTTAGTATGTTCCCCAAGAATGGGTGGCGGCTTTGCCACCAACTTGGCAATCCCCTTAAACTTTACCGGCGAGCCAAGCAAGGTAAGTACACCGTCTCGCGGGTGCATTACTTCGATCAGCATGTCATTTTCTTTGAACTGGGGGTGGTCAATAAACTCAGCATAGTCCAGTGCCGGGTCACAGCGCAAGCCATGTTGCCGAAATACCTCCTGCCATTCTGCACGGGTTTTCTTACTAAAGGCTTGGTCTAAAATGGGATATAGCTCAAACTTGCGGGCGACCCTCTTTTCTTGGGTATCATACCTCGGGTCATTCATTAGTTCTTCGAGCCCCAGGATTGAGCAAACAACGGGCCATTCATCATCATCCTGACCGAAAATAGTAACGACATCCCCATCCTTAGCCTTGTAAGCGCCGAAGGGGAATAGCCCCCGGAATCCCCGGCCTACCTTCTTGTGTAGTTTGCCGTCAACCAGGTAATCGCTGATCTCAGGCTGTTGCAGGAAAGCCCCGGTATTCAACAAATTGAGGGTAATTTCTTGTCCCACTCCAGTCCGTTCCCTTATCAGGAGGGCAGCCGTAATACCGAAGGCGCAGAGGGCACCCCCGACATGGTCAGTAACCGCGGGACCAGCTAAATATGGAGGGCCATCTGGACTTCCCTGAAGCCCCACTATTCCGGTCATTGCCTGAGCCCAGGGGTCCCCACCGCGCCGGTGAGCTAATGGCCCCGTTTCACCGTACATATAAGCTGAGCAGTAGATTATCCGCGGGTTAACCTTACTTACCGAGGTATAGTCCAAGCCAAACTTCTCCATAACGCCAGGTCGAAAGTTCTGGACTATTACATCCACCTTTTCGATCAACTTTAAAATGATTTCGATGCCTCTATTATCCCGAAGATTAACCGCCAAACTCCTCTTGTTGACATTGTTTTGCAAAAAGCTGGCGCTATCGCAGCCTTCACGTGCAGTTAATCGGGTCAAGTCACCTTCTATAGGCTCTATCTTAATTACCTCGACTCCCAAATGTGAAAGAAGTGCGGTCGCCGCCGGGACAAAGAAAGCCTGCCCAAAATCAAGAACCTTTATGTCTTCCAATATTTGTCTTCCCCATAGAAATAAATTATATAGCCTTGTAAATAAGGGACACTTCCCTATTTTATCCATATCGAGGGGTTCCGCTCATGGTTCGACATGCCTGTCCTGAGCGAACCATTCATTCTTCGAGAGCCTCAGGATGAACGGTAAGTCGAAGGGCTTGCACCAAACAGATTATAAATTGATTATTGACGCACTCCACTATTTAGGCATTTTTTGTTTGACAAAATAAATTTATTATGGTAATTCAATAATGGAAATTTAATAATTGTTTTACAATAATATGAGGTTGCCTATGGCCAATCCGTTCTACTTGCAGGAAGTCCCAGTGGATGCACCTTTCTGCAACAGGGTGAGGGAGATAAAGGAGCTTCAATCCTATGCTGAGGCGGGAAGCAATGTCGTACTTTTTTCCTCAAGGCGTTTTGGGAAAACTTCTCTGGTCAAGAGGATTCAGAAGAGGTTAGCTGAAAAGGGCTTTGTGACCATATTTGCTGACTTTTTTGGAGTAGCCTCTGTAGACGATTTCGCCATGAGATTGGCTAAGGCCGTCTTTGCAGTGACCCACATCAAAGAACCCCTTTGGAAGAAGGCACTCAAAACGATCCGTTCCTTCCGACCAGTGTTAAAGCCGGATCTTGAAGGGGGGATATCTCTCAGTGTGGAGCCATCCTCTGCTGGGAGAAGTGGTCTTATCCTCCTCGAGGAGACGATGGATTCATTGGGAGATTTTATCAGTACCATTCAAGGCTCTGTCCATGTGGCCCTTGATGAATTTCAAGAGATTGTAATCTTAAAAGAAGCGTTACAAATAGAAGGAGTGATGAGGTCTCGCATCCAACAACATAAAGCTTCCTACTTTTTCATAGGTAGCCGCCGCCGTATTCTTCTTGGAATCTTCAACGAGCGACAGCGCCCTTTTTTTCAAACTGCAATCAACTACCCTCTAAAGATTCTGCCGCCCGATGAATTGGCAGAATTTATTTTTGAGCAGTTCAGAAGGGGGAGAAGAAAGTGCAATAAACAATTGGCAGTTAAACTATCTTCACTCGTCGGATACCATCCCTACTATACCCAGAAACTGGGCTTCTTCATTTACGAACTTTCCGAAATGGTTACAGAGGATTTGATCATTCGGGGGCTTGAAAAACTTCTCTTATCAGAAAAACCAGTTTTTGAAGCCATCATTCAGGGGCTATCATCCCATCAGCGCCTTCTTTTGCAGGCATTGGCTAAGGAGCCAATTCAAAAACTTTTGGCAAATGCTTATATTCGAAATCACAGGCTTGGATCTGTGGGAGGTGTGCAGCATTCAGCAAGGCAGCTTGAAGATTTAGATATTATAGAAAAGGATGAAGAGACAGGTTTTTGGAGGATCGTAGATCCGGTCTTTGGCTTGTGGCTAAAAAGACAGACAGAGGAGAGGGTATAGAGAGGACTCCTCATGGAAGGTTAGGAAAATTAGGGACACTTTAAAATCAGGGACACCGGACACTTCCCTATTTTACTCCCTCAAAATTTAAGCTAAGGTGTCATCAATCAAAAGGAGGTAAACATTCTCCATGGTTTCTGAAATCGATCTGACTAAAGATCTAAGGGAGTTTGCAGTCGAACAATTGGGGTTTGATCTATTTGGTGTAGCGCCAGTGAGGCGTCTTGAAGATGGCCCGGAAGGGGGACGCCCTGCAGATTACCTGCCTAATGCTCTGTCTGTAGTGGTAGGTGCAGCAAAGATACCAGATGCAGTGGTCGAGGTTGCAGGACACTATGATGAGCCAGGTAAGACACTTGGGCCATATATGTGGTATGGCTATGTCATATTGAATTGGAATCTTTCCTTAATGGCGAGCAGGTTAGTGAGATTCCTTGAGACAAGGGGTTTTAAGGCTTTGCCCTTTCCACCCACCGGATTGCTCTACAAATATGGAAACAGAGCGGACTTCTCACATCGACATGCGGCTGTAGCTTCGGGCCTTGGTGAGTTCGGTTTCAGTGGCCTTATACTGACCCCTGAGTTTGGACCAAGGCAAAGGTTTGTCTCAGTGATCACTGATGCACCTCTTAAGGCATTCCCTATGTACAATGGGCCGAAGCTTTGCCGCCCAGATGTCTGTGGATATGCATGCATCAAAGCTTGTCCGACTACGGCGATGAGTGGAAAGTTATCTTTGACTATTGACGATAGGACGTTTGAGCATGCCAAGCTTCACACCGTTAAATGCAGGTGGCAATTTCCTGAGAAAGGCTTCCGTAGAACCAAGGTACCGATGCCACCCAACCCGACGGATGAGGATTGGCAAGAGGTGTTGAGATCCACGAAGCCCCACCCATATGATGCCGCCTTGAGTCAGTTTACTTTTGTTCCACAATGCGGCGCCTGCATTTTTAGCTGTCCATCGCCACGTTTTGAGAGTTCAAGCCCTTAATTGGGCAAGTATCAGAGGCTAAAGATAACAAAATCCTGAACCTTCCATGATTCAGAGCCGGGAGTTACAGGTTAAGAAGATTTTATTGACCTAATCTATGTATTTTTATAAAATTGCATAAACTCATACTGAATTGGGGTTCTTTTCCGGAGGTTGCTATTCGGTCACGAATTTTACGCTTAAAGAGAGAGCTTTTGTGGAAAAAGAGTTTACCCCGTTAGAAAGCTCCGCCATTTATGGCGGGCAAAATATAAATAAAGCCTCAATCCCTAACAGAAAGGGCGGGGTTAAAGCACCGTCATTTCTAACAGGGTTTACTTTGAAAAGGATCCAGTTTTTAAAAAAGGATTATTCCCAGGGGTTTATCGCAGATGTTGGTTATAAAGCAGTAAATTATCAAAGGGGGTATCTTGAATCACGATTGAAGATTTTAAGCCGCCACCGCCAACAAGATCATTACATTCATGCTGGAGTCATAGCCACCATGGCTGACCATACAGCAGGATACGCAGCTTTCAGCCTTGTTCCTGAGGACCATCGCATATTGACCATTGAATTTAAGATCAATTTTCTTCAGCCCGCCTATGGCAATGCACTTGTTTGTAAATCAAGGATCCTCAGAGGGGGAGGACAGATTCTGGTAGGGGAGTCTGAGGTTTTTGATCGAAGGGGAGACAAAGAGGAACTGGTTGCTAAAGCCATTGTGACTTTGAGATCCATCCATCAAAGTAAAATCAAACCCGTCCCTCATTTAAAGGACTGATCCTTTAAGAATGGATTTAATTAGGGGCCGATACTTGATCATCCATTACAAAGGGCAGATGGCGAATGCCTTTGACGGAGTTAACCATGATAAAAGAACTCAGCGAAGTAGTCTTTACACCCTTCAATCCCGCAGTCAAGGCATGGAAGGAACAAGGCCATAAAGTTATTGGTTTCCTTTGCTCTTACGTGCCGGAGGAGATCATATACGCTGCCGGCATACTCCCGTACCGTATAAGAGCAACAGGATGCACTAAGAGGATTCAGGGAGATGTCTGGATGTCCAATTTTAGCTGTAGCTTTGCTCGTTCCTGCTTGGAATTCGCTCTGGATGGGACATACGACTTTCTTGATGGTTTGGTAGCTTCGGATAGCTGCGGTCAGGCTCATCGCTTATACGATAACTGGAGATTTAACGCTAAGCGTCCTTTCATGCATTTCCTTAATGTCCCGCATAAAAATAGTGAATCTGCGATTTCTTGGTATCACGATGAGATTATCAATCTAAAAGGGAGCCTGGAGAAATTCTTCGGGATTTCAATCACCCAAGAAAGTCTGGAAAAGTCAATTCAAACTTACAATGAAACCAGGAGGCTTCTCAGAGCACTCTATGAATTTCGAAAAAACCCACATCCACCTATCTCCGGGTTTCAAAGCCAAATCCTGGTATTGGCTGCTATGTCTATGCCAAAGGAACAATACAATGGCATCTTGAGTGGATATTTAGATAAGATCAGGGGCGAAGAACCTATAACAAACTATAGGGCCAGGCTTATGGTCATTGGCAGTGCCCTTGACGATCCGGCTTTTATAAAGATCATTGAAGACCAAGGTGGACTGGTGGTCACTGATGCCCTTTGTTTTGGAAGCAGATATTTCTGGGAGCCGGTAGAGATAAAAGATGACATCATGTTTTCCCTGGCTAAATCGTATCTCAGCCGTGCAAATTGCCCACGGATGATGGACCAACATATCAACATATCCAATTTTATAAAAGATATGGTCCAAAGTTTCAAAGTGGATGGCATTATCTATCAAAAGATGCAATTCTGTGATCTTTGGGGAGGAGAATCCCTATTTCTCGAAGGGAAGTTGAAAGAGTTAAAAATCCCTTTTTTCCCTCTTCAAAGAGAGCATATAATAACGAATAAGGCACAGATTGCCACAAGGGTTGAGGCCTTCATAGAAATGATCCACGAGGTGATCGAATGAAGAAAGAAAATGATGTCCTTCAATATGTATCAAACTCGCTTAATCAAATATCAGCTTACATCACAAAAAAATATCCTGAGCGAGAGTGGATGTACCGGGCACAGCGACTTTACTGGGAAAAAGTATATCAGGCCAATGAAAAGGGATATCCTGTTGTCTGGCATAGTCTGAGCGTCAGCCCAGAATTGCTTAATGCAATAGGAACGGTTCCAGTCTGTTTGGATGGCCTTGCCTCCACCCTTGCTGCTCTCAATATGGGGGCAAATAAATACATTGATATCGCACAGAAATATGTGCCTGACCAGATATGTGCTGTCAATAAAACTGGAATTGGATTGGCCCTATCCCGGGATATTCCCAAACCAAATGCAGTGATCTATACATCAACGCCATGCGATTCTGCGAGGACTGCCTATCCCCTTATTGCTGAGCATCTGAAGGTTCCTCATTTTTGTATTGATACGCCCATAGAGGAAAATGAACGCGGCTATGGATACATCGCCAATGAAATCAGAGGGGCCGTCTCCTTCTTAGAAGATGTGACCAGACAGAAGCTCAATTGGGAGGTTCTTGCCAAGGCCATATCATACTCAAATCAAGCCTATGAGCTGATTAGCCAAATTGGGGAGCTGAGAAAGGTCGTCCCATGTCCTCTTTCAAGCAGACTTTTAGTTCTTAATGGAATCTTCCTCAACATGATAGGGAGCCCCGAACTCGTGAACTTCCTCAGAGCAGAATACAATATGGGAAAAGAAAAGGTTGAAAGGAAAGAGGGGCATCTGGCAGAAGAAAAAATCAGGATCGCATGGATCCAGAATCTCATATTCTTTGACTTAGGGATCTTAGACTGGATGGAGAAGGAATATGGAGCCATTGTCCCCATGGATGCCTTTGGATTTAGGGAGTCATGCCTCATTGAGGACACTTCGGATGAGGAAAAGGTTTTTAAAGGACTCGCAAAGAGGTTGCTGAGGATACCGATGATCCATGGGACTTCATGTCCTGCTGAATGCTGGATGGAGAGCGTTACCGAGATAGTGAGGGAGTATAAATGTGATGCGGCCATCTTTGCAGGGCATGTGGGTTGCAAGCACACTTGGGCAGTGGGAAAACTGATCAAGGATATGATCTTCGATAAATTCGGGATTTCGACACTGGTTTTCGATGTGGATTCCCTAGACCCCAGGTATACAGGGCCAGAAATCATTAAATACCGAATAAAGAATTTCCTGGAAATCATCCAATGAAAATTAGAGGGGCTAATCACTCTTCGAAAGTGGACGGGTTTTCTCTCAGGGATGGGAGAACGATTGCCGTAACCGGCAAAGGTGGGGCCGGAAAAACGATGCTTGTTGCACTGATGATTAAAATTCTTTCTGAGAGCGGAAACTCAAAGATCCTTGCCGTGGACGCTGATTCTGCTACAAGCCTCCCATACACGCTCGGAATGAAGGTGGGGAAAACCGTGAGTGAGATTCGCCAGGAAATCATTGAATATCCGGAGGTAAAGCGCAGGCTAACTGATGAGCATATTCGCACGGTGATGGCAAACATCCTTGAACATGGAAAAGGCTTCGATCTACTGGTGATGGGACGTCCGGAAGCGCCTGGCTGTTTCTGCACCGTCAATGACCTCTTAAGGTACGGGATTGATACACTTTCACAGGATTATGATACCACAATTATTGATGGTGAGGCTGGTCCCGAACAAATTAACCGCAGGGTCCTAAAGAGTATAGATACCTTATTGGTTGTCTCAGATACGTCGTCTAGGAGCTTCCAAACGGCAAACACTATCATGAAGGTGGCCCAGAGCTATGGAGATATGAAGGTTGGCAGAACCGGCCTTATCCTAAATAGATTCCGAGGCAAAAAAAGTCAACCAAAGGAAATTACCCGACAAATGGGTTTAGAAATTTTGGGTTACATCCCGGAAGATGAGAACATAAACCATTACGACGCCATTGGCAGGCCTTTGCTAAAGCTTCCAGCGGATTCACCTGGTCTTATGGCCGTTCGCCAGATCCTGAGGAAGATTATTTAAATAGATCATTTTTGTCTGAAGGAAAAATTTATGATAAGTAAAAATTGAATCTCAATTGTTTGAAGGAAAGGAGAAAACAATGGAGAGAATCGTATTTAGTAAAGAACCTGAGAAATTCATCAAAAGAGTCATTGCCAAATTTGTTCAGGAGAGTCCTTCCAATCGCCGAAAAGTTGATGGAGGGAGATACTGGGAAACACCCTTGGTTGGGTTCGCTTCAGGTGAAGATCCTCTTTTCAAGCAATATAAAAAGATCATCGGGAAATTTCACTTTACTCCCGAGGAGATCTTTAACTTGACTTTCAGAAAAAATAAACCTTCCAAAAGGCTTTCAGTTATCTCTTGGGTTCTTCCGGCATCCGAAGATATCCGCAGGAGCAATCGTAAAGAGACGAAGTATCCTTCCTTGCTCTGGGCTCATGCCCGAAACTTTGGCGAACAATTTAACGTTAATCTGAGAAATCACCTGGTCTCCATACTAAAAAGGAGAGGGTTCGAAGCTGTTGCTCCAATGAACTCTCCTCACTGGAGATGGATTCGATCTCCCAAGGTTGGCATAGCCTCCAACTGGTCTGAGAGGCATATAGCTTATGCCTGCGGTCTCGGAGCTTTTGGTTTGAGCGATGGACTGATAACGGCAAAAGGTAAAGCCTTACGCGTAGGTAGTGTGGTCACAGACCTTTCCCTCAAACCTTCTGAAAAAATTTATCCCCATCGCCAGGCCAATTGCCTTTATTATTTTAATAATACCTGCAAGACCTGCGCGGCTCGATGCCCGGCCGGGGCGATTACGGAAAAGGGTCATGACAAAGATAAATGTTTCGAATACAGCTTTTCCATTGTCAACCAGTCTAAAAAGGCCGAATACGGAGTCAAGATCACGGGTTGCGGGCTCTGTCAGACCAAGGTTCCATGCGAATTCGAGATCCCGAAACTGATCCAGAAAGCGCGAGGGTATAGAAGGAACAAGTTAGTGTGATAGCTTCACATTTCTCATTTTTAATTAAAAGGAGGGAGCCATGCCGACGATATTTTTCTATGGGCCAAAATTGGATAAGGAGAAGAAAAAAGAGATGATCAAGTCATTTACAGATATTTCGGGCAAGCTGACGGGAATAAGAAAATCAGCTTTTGTAGTTTATCTGAGGGAATCAACTCCTGAGAATGTTGGAGTGGGCGGAGAACTCTTGGAAGATGTGTTAAAAGCAGGTCAATAAGAGATTTTTTACCTCTGCTCTGCCCCAAAGATCTGCCAGAACTTCTGGATCATGTCGGACTCTAAAGAAGGAGGGTTTTCCTCCTGATAGCGCTTCACCATTGCAAACCTCAAGGGTAATCCACTGGGAACGGTCCTTTCTTAATTTGACAAATAAAATAGAAATTTGATAAGTTAAATAAAATTTTTATTTCAATATTATACGAGGAGGAGGATGAAGATGATAAAAAAGGAGAATAAAAAAGGATTGAGCCGGAGGGATTTTTTAAAGAAGACCGCCCTCGGAACTGTAGCATTGGGTATGGGCGGTTTAGTAGGAAAGAAGGTTTTTGCTCAGACAAAGCCTCCCATTAAGATTGGGGTGGCCATCTCCCTGACCGGGGCATGGGCCCGTGAAGGAGAATTGGAGGTGGGAGGATATAAATTCTGGGGAAAGGTCATCAATGAGAAAGGTTGTACCTTTGGTGAGGTGGAGAAACTTGGATGTCCAGGTCCTGGACTTCTCGGAAGGCAGGTGGAATTCATCGTCTATGATGATAAGAGCGATCCCAGTGAGGCGGTTAAATTGATTCGAAAACTGATCGTTTCCGATAAGGTCGATTTGATATTGGGCCCTTATGGAAGTGCGACCTCCAACGCCATTGCCCCATTGACAGAGCAATATCAATTCCCTATCATCACCCCCTTAGCCAACGCACCGGTCATATGGGAGGGAAAAAAGAGGGAATGGTTTATGGGTGTCCTTCCTCCGGCCTGGAAGAATCTATTTGGTTGTCTCCAGATTGGCAAGGAGAAAGGGGTAAAGACCGTGGCATTCATCTATTCTGATACTGCATTTCCCATTGGAGCGACGAAACCTCTTGTGATTAAAGCAAAGGAAATGGGAATGCAGGTCGTGCTCGATGAGGCTTACCCTAAAGAAACAGCAGACTGGGAACCCATCGTATCTAAGGCTTGGTCTCAGAGACCCGATATGATCCTGGGAGGAGGTTATCTCCCTGATTCAATCGGATTGGTGAAGGCAGCCAAGGCCATCAATGCCACACCCAAATTATTTGGATTCCTTGTGGGGCCAGCCATTTCGGATTTTGCCAAATCCCTGAAGAGTGATGCCACATTTGTTACAGGTGAGACCTTCTGGGAACCTTTTGTGAAAACACCTGGGAACCAGGATTTTTACATGGCATATCTAAAAGAGTATAAAGGGGAGCCCTCTTACCATGCTGCAGCCGGTTTTGCTGCAGGACAGATCTTGGAGAGGGCGGTTAAGGAGGTTGGAAACATTGAAGATAAAAAGGCCCTGAGGGATAAGCTTTATTCGATTAAGACGACAACTATCTTTGGTGAATATGAAGTGAATCCTCTTGGCCATCCAGATTCTGGATGGCAGATGGGCAAGGCAACCAATCTCCTCCAATGGCAAAAGGTTGAAGGAAAGAAGCTCCTTCCAAATCAAGTGGCTATAGAAGGGATGGCAAAGCAGATCGTTTATCCAAAAGAGATAAGAACAGCAGATGTTATTTACCCCTTCCCAGGATGGGGAAAGTAACCAGAAACGTGGAATGATGGAATGTTGGAATGATGGTCGAAGGCGTCTGATTTTTGCAAATCAAGAGCTCTCATTTCATTCGTTAAAATGGCACGATTTTTATGAACCCAATATTCCACCATTCCATCCTTCCATTATCCCAAGGGTAACTCTGGAATGCTATGGTCAACTTTATTGAAACCCTCATTAGGGGTTTGATGTTGGGTTCTGTCTATGCCCTGGTGGGAATGGGTCTCACTCTGGTTTGGGGAGTGGTGGGGATTGTCAATATTGCCCATGGCGAGTTTGTCATGCTTGGAGCCTATTTTGCCTTCTGGACCTTTAGTCTTCTACACCTCAACCCTTTGCTTTCAGTTCTCTTCTCCATCCCTGTTTTTTTCATTGCCGGTATATTGATCCACAAAAGGATCACTGAAAGATTGATTAAGGAGCAAGAGCTTTCGGCCCTGATCCTAACCTTTGGGATGTCCATCCTGATTTGGAATTTGGCCCAGTTTTTCTGGACCAATACTTACCGTTCCGTACCCTATTTAACTGGTAACTTCCCCTTCCTGGGGCTGGTCTTTGCAAAGAGCAAGACGGTCTCCTTTGGTCTGGCCATTTTGATCACCGGAGCCCTTTTTACCTTTTTGAAATATTCTAAGTGGGGAAAAGGGATCAGGGCCACCTCCCAGAATTCAGAGGTTGCAATGGTCTGTGGCATCAATACGCTGAAGATGCGGGCCCTCACCTTTGGAATGGGAATTGGATTGGCTGGAGCAGCCGGAGCTATCGTTAGCCTTCAGTGGGTCATCTTCCCTCAGATGGGAGGCGGTTATGTCTCAAAGGCCTTTGCCATTGTTGTGTTGGGTGGATTGGGAAACATCCATGGCGCCTTAGCAGGTGGTTTGATCATCGGGGTGTTGGAGAGTCTCATCACTCAATATCTGAGCGCTAAAATGGCCCAGATCATCCCTTCGATGACTATCCTGATCATCCTCTTGCTCAGACCCACAGGACTATTTAAGAGATGAAAAAAAAATACTAAACGAATAAAACGAATGACAGCGAATTACTAAGGAGTCCATAATTGATTAGACATATTCTCCCAAAAATCTCCCCTCCCCTCGGTGCGAGGGGATTAAGGGGAGGGGGGACCTAAAAGGTCTTCATCTTGTCCACCCCCACTCTCGCCCTGGTTTATTTTTGTCAAGTAAATTATTCGCCGTCGTAGTAGTAATGAGGGGGGTCTGGGGGGAGACTCATAACTCCGGCAGAATGTGGATAACTCATGAACCCCTTAATACTACTACTGATACGAATCAAGTGTTTTGTTAGCTCTTATAGAGCAATTCTCTTAAAGGAAAAGCGTCTTGCCCAACCCTGGTGATTCGAGGGTCTCAACAGAGCCCTAACCTTGCTTAATCGGGGCTAAGGTGCAAGCGGGGA
>Ga0194112_10007051_pt1 | contig 14686 bp, 22 predicted proteins | sample TA2MahC400mmetaG_FD_146191 | JGI IMG/M metagenome (GOLD analysis project Ga0194112, IMG submission 146191) | Freshwater microbial communities from Lake Tanganyika, Tanzania - TA2015016 Mahale Deep Cast 400m | ecosystem: Environmental > Aquatic > Freshwater > Lake | place: Tanzania: Lake...
GCCCTGCACCGCGAGGGCCTTCCGCACAGCCCCCAGGATTCCCCCACCCCCGCATAGCGCGGGTCCAGGAATGGCGCGCCTCTTGAGAGGCGCCATTCCCGCCCCCTTTGCTCCAGGAGACCCCATGCCCCTCTGGCACGGCTTTATGGCCTTTATGGCCGACACCCCGCTGATGGGCCTGCGCCCACACCCCGCCTGGGCCCCCCAGGCCATCCGCACCCGTCCCACCACCGCGGCCGGCTGGGCAGAGGTCTACAACTGCTCGCCCAGCCACGCGGACCTGCTCATCGAGGCCCATGAATCGGCGGCCGAGATGCAGGCCATGCGCGCAGAGGACCGCGAGGACGACGCAGACGAGGACGACGAAGACCTCGAGGACGACGACGTCGATGATGTCTTCGCGGTCGCGGTCGATGACAGCGGCGCCCTGCACATCTTCGACACCGAGCAACCCGAGCCGTCGTGCATCTACACCGCCGCGCAGGTCTTTGCCGCCTATGGCATGGACCTGCCGCCCCTTGCCCCCTAACCCCACGGAGCCCCTATGAGCATCTTTGCCGCCCTCAACACCGCCATCTCCACCCACATGGCCGACCCGCATTCGGGGCTGACCGCCATGGATCGCATGACCCTGGCCGCCTTGGAGCGCCAAGGCGCCGACGGCGACACCACCGCCCTGGTCGGCTTCCTCACCCGCCTCTCGGAGCGCCAGCTCTCGGTGGCTGCCAAGCAGGACCTGGCCCAGGCCGCCGCCACCCTTCCCGGCGCCCCCTCCTTCGGGCGTGATCCGCAACAAGAGGCCCGCGAAGCCTGCACCGCGATGATCCGTGGCCGCTTCCAGTCCGAAGGCATGGCGCTGCCCGATGCCGACCCGGAAGAGCCTGAATCCGAAGAGGGCGCCGAGGACAGCGACGGCTGGTCGGACATGTCCTTCGGCGACGAGCCGGAAGCCGCCACGCCGCCCGCCGCCGAGGCCATCAACCTCGCCATCGCCGGCATCATGGGCACCGCCAGCCGCCACCCCAAGGGCTACAACGCCCGCCTCTTTGCCCAAGACCTGGGCAAGGTCTCGGGCAGCAAGGCGCCGGTCATCGCACTGGCCGGCGTGCTGGAGCGCCACACCGAGTTCCTGGCCATCGCGGTGCCGATGATGGCCGCAGACGCAGGCTTTGCCCAGGCCATCGACCAGAGCACCCTGCCCGACACCTGGAAGCAGGGCTTCCACACCGGCCTCGCCCAGGCCCGCGAGGCCCTGGCCGCCGGCCACACCCTGTCCGGGGTGCTGCTGGCCGTCGTCCTGGAAGCCGTAAGCCCGTGACACGCTCCCCCGTGCGCCTCCGGCGCACGGGGGAAAGCCGTGGCCACACGCACCCGGCATTTCCCTTTGCGCGCACGCCACCCCATCTGGGGCACACCAGTTGGAAAAGGAGTGCCCCCCATGCTGCGCACGATTGCCTGCCTGCTCGCCCTCGCCCCGGCGCCCGTCTTCGCCCAGGGCTTTTTGGATCGCATCGTGAGCGAGGTCGCCCCCGCTGCGGTCACCCATGACACCACCCCCACAGGGCTGGCCCAGCGCGGCGTGTTCGTCTACGACGCGCGCAGCGATCTGGCCAACATGGCGCTCGATTCCCTCGGCAGCGGGCCGCACCTGCTGGTCCTCACCCACCTCTCCGGCGGCGAGGCCAAGGCCTACATCGACACCGAATCGGGGCGCATCTGTGCCCAGCTGGCGATGTCCATCACCCGCACCCATGGCGGCGGCTGGGCCTATTGCCACCCCCACACCGCCCCCAGCGGCGCCGCCCCTGCCCCCGCGCCCCTGAGCGAGACGCCCTGATGGACGGCGCCACCGGCCTCGGCGGCCTCCTCGGGCTCCTCGTGGCCTTTCTCGTGCTGCGCTTCGTGGCCAGCCTCGTGCTGCGCTTCGTGCTCATCGCCCTCCTGCTGGCGGGGGTGGCCTTGATGGCAGGCCCATCTCTTGCCCACGCGCAAGGGGCAAGGCCCTTGGACACGCAACCCAAGAGTATCCCATGGCCCCCTACATCGTGACGCTCGCCGGGCAGGCCGACATACAGCAATTCGCGCGCGACATGGCCCGCCACTCCATCCCCGTCCCCCAGATATTGGCCGAAATCCACGTGGCCATGATCACCGCCACGCCCGAGCAGGCCGACCAGATCCGCGCCCGCGCCGATGTGCTGGCGGTGGAGGCCGAGCACGTCCTCCACACCTGTCGCCCTGGACAGGACGGCTAGACGCGCGCCAGCGGCCGAAAAACACACGCCCCCGCCTTGATGGGCGCGGGGATTGGGCCATATGGCCCCCAGAGGAGGCACCCATGGGCCAACACACCGCCATCGAATGGACATCGAGCACCGACGCGCACGGCGTCGTGCGCCCAGGCCACTCCTTCAACCCCTGGATAGGCTGCACCAAGGTGGGCCCGGGGTGTGATCACTGCTACGCCGAGCGCTGGGACGCGCGCTGGGGCACGCCCCACTGGGGCAAGGATGCGCCGCGGGTGCGCACCTCGCCCGGCAACTGGTCCAAGCCCAAGGCATGGAACCGCGCCGCGGGCCTCGCCGGCCGGCGCGACAAGGTCTTTTGCGCCTCGCTCGCGGATGTGCTCGACCCCCACGCCTCCATCCCGGCTCAGTGGCGGGCCGATCTCGCCGCCCTCATCACCGCCACCCCCCACCTCGACTGGCTGCTCCTGACCAAGCGCATCGGGCGGGCGCCCAAGACGCTGGCACAGATGTTCCCCCAGGGCGTACCGCCCTCGCTGTGGCTGGGCGCCACCGTGGTCAACCAGGCCGAGTGGGACCGCGACGTGCCCAAGCTGCTGGCCGCCAAGCGCGCACTCGGCGTGCGCGTGGCCTTCTTGTCCTGCGAGCCCCTGCTCGGTCCCATCGATCCCACCACCCTGCCCGAGGCCCTCGCACCCGGGGGCGTGGATTGGATCATCGCCGGCGGGGAAAGCGGCCCGCAGGCCCGCGTGATGGATCCCGCATGGGCGCAAGGGCTGCTCGATGCGCGCGGCGCGGCCGCCTTCTTTATGAAGCAGATGGGTGGCACGCGCAAGCCCTTCATCCCCATTCCACCCCAGCTGGATCTGCGCCAACAGCCGATCTGATGGCGCGGCAGGCGGCGGGCGCTGCCCGAACCGCCCCCTGCCGGCCCATCTGCACCACTATGTGACCGACAAAACAGCCCAGCTGCCCTGACCGGCCTTGCCCCACGCGGTTTTCCGGCCATATAGGCAGGCAGCCCTGCAGCGTTGAGAGCCCCCGATGATCCCCGCCCCCCTCCATGTCCGCGCCCCCGATGGCCAGTTCCACTACTCGGTCTCCTACCAGTGGCGGGGGGACAGGGGCGATGGAGGCCTGGACGCGCTCTACTTCCAAAGCGAGGTGCCGCTCAACAGCCAGCCCGCCATGGAGGGGCTGCTGGCGGCCCTGCGCGGGCGCCATGCGCTGTGTCGCCACGTCGTCGTCCTCCACCTCTGGCCCCTCTCGCACGGCGACGTGCTCGATCGCCCCAGCGCGCCCGTGATGGGCGATCCCCCCACCCAGACCCTGAACTGACGGCCCGCGTCCCGGGCCGCGCCCGGAGACCGCCATGCTCGCGTTCCACAACAGCCTCACCGGCACCCTCGAGCCGTTCCGCCCCCTCGATCCCACCCGCGTGCGAGTCTATGCGTGCGGGCCCACCGTCTATGACCGCGCCCACCTGGGCAACCTGCGCGCGGCCGTGGCCTTCGATCTGATGGTGCGCGTGCTGCGCGACGCCTACGGGCCCCAAGCGGTGGTGTTTGCGCGCAACCTCACCGACGTCGATGACAAGATCACCACGGCCGCGCGCACGCGCTTCCCCGATCTGCCCATCCTCGAGGCCCTGGCGCGGGTCACCGACCCCGCCATCGCCCAGTGGCATGCCGACACGCACGCCCTGGGGGCACTGCCCGCCGACATCGAGCCGCGTGCCACCGCGCACATCCCGCACATGCAGGCCATGATCGCCACGCTGCTCGCGCGCGGGCATGCCTACGAATCGGACGGCCACGTCTTCTTCTCCGTCCAAGACGCCCCTGTCCTCGCGCTCGGCGCCTTGGGCCGGCGCCCCGACAGCCCGGAAGACGCCCTCCTCTTCTCGCGCACCGGATCCCAGGTGGCCAAGCGCCACCCCCAGGATTTCGTGCTCTGGAAGCCCTCGGACGCCGCCCAGCCCGCCTGGGACAGCCCCTGGGGCGCCGGCCGGCCCGGCTGGCACATCGAGTGCTCGGCCATGGCCGCCCACCACCTGGGCGAGGATTTCGACATCCACGCGGGCGGGCGCGACCTGATGGTGCCCCACCACGCCAACGAGATCCTCCAGTCCGGCTGCGCCTGCTCGGGCGCCCCGCGCGTGCCCGCCCACACCTGGGTGCATACGGGGATGCTCGCCATCGATCGCCAGAAGATGTCCAAATCCCTGGGCAATGTGGTGAGCATGGCCACCCTCACCGGGATCGCCCCCGTGGTCGTGCGCCTCGCGCTCCTTTCGGCACGCTACCGCGCGGGCCTCGACTGGACGCCAGCCTTGCTGGCACAGTCCGATGCCCAATGGCGGCGGCTGTGGGCGGTGGCCCAGCACCAGGACCCGCAAGGGCCGGTGCCCGAGGCGGTGCGCGCCGCGCTTTATGGCGATCTCAACACCCCCCTCGCGCTCTCGGCCCTGCAAGCCGAGGCCGAAACGGGCGGGCAAGGGGTCGCCGCCGGGCTGCGCCTGATGGGCCTGCTCGACGCCCAGGCCAGCGTGGCCCTGGACGCCGAGACCCGCGCGCGCATCCAGGCGCTCGTGGACGCGCGCAGCGCCGCCCGCGCCGCCCGCGACTGGGCCGCCTCGGACGCGCTGCGCGACCGCTTGGCCGCCGCCGGCATCGCGCTGCGCGATGGCGCGGGCACACACTGGGACATCTTGCCGTCCTTCAACCCCCAGGCCCTGGACTGATCCAGGGCCTGCCCCTATGGAGGCATGCCCATGCCCGCCCTTCTTCCCACCCTCGCCTTCGCCCTGGGCCTTGCCATCTGCACAGGCCTGTGCGCCACGATGCTCTTGATGTTTGGCGTCTCCTGGGCCAGCACCCGCCTGGGCGACACCCCAGAGGCGGCCAACGCGCACCTCCACACCGCCCGGATGCTGGCGGCCCACCTCGTGGGCCACGCCCGCATCCCCAACGACGGCCAGGGTGTCTACAAAGGCCCCGGCGTGGGGGTGGTCCACCCCGCCCTTGCACGGCCCATCAAGATCCCCGGGGCCCTCTTGGGGCAGATCCAAAAACAGGCGGCCCATCACAGCCTCTCCACGCCTTGGACGCGCTTCCTCTATGGCTTTGTCGCGCTGCCCACCATCGCCCTGCCCGCCCTCTCGGCGCATGAGCGCCTCCGCCTGCACCCCCACGCCAGCCCCACAGGACAGCCCTCCCCATGACCCCCGCGCGCGCCCTGTGCATCCTCGCCAGCACCATCCTCGTGAGCAACACCACCGTTGCCGCCCTCCATGCATGGCACACCCACAGCCCCACCACCACGGCCCTGGCAGCGCTGGGGGGCGTAGCCTGCCTGGGCGCGCTGCTGGCATGGCTGCACGCCACGCTGCTGGGGCACGCACGCCTGCGCATGCGCGCCGATCCGGCCCTGGCCACCCACCATGCGGGCTGGGCGCGCGCCCTGTCCGCGGCCCTGCATGCCCAGGGCGTGCTGCCCAACGACGGGGCCGCCTACTACGATCTGCGCTCCGGCACGCTCCACCACCCCCACTGGCGCCGGCCCTACCGGTTTCCCTTGTCCGCCTTTGTGCGCCACGCCCAAGAGCGGGTGGCCCACCAGGCCTTTGCGTCCCATTGGAAGCGGCGCGCCTTTCTCGACACCCCCACCGACACCCTGCCCCTGCCGGCAGTGAGCGCGCATGACACGCTGGCGGCCCGCCGGCTGCTGGGGACCTTCCCCCATATGCCCCCGCCCCCAAAACCCCTCCCCCTGACGCCGGGGCGTGGCGGGCTTATCACCTATTGAAGGCCGCACGCGCCTGTGCATCCTCCCCGCACACGGGATGCGGCGCTGGCCTTTCCCGACAAGGCGCCCCCAGAAAGACCGCCCTACAGGAGGCCCCTCATGGGATACCCGCTCTATTTCATCGCCCTCGGAATGTGTGCCCTTGGCACCAACGGCCTTTTCTTCACCGCGGCATACATCTGCTGGATCACCCCCACGCCTCTGGCCGCATTGGGACTGGCACTGCTCGGGGCCGTGGCCTGGGTGGCAAACCGCTGGGTGCTGGACAGCCTGATGATCACCATCCACACCATGCGCCTGCAACACCACCCAGACACCACGTTCCACACCGCTGTGTGGGCACAGGCCGTCGCCCTCCACCTCACCACCGCCGGCGTGATCCCCAACGACGGGCAGGGCACCTACCACTGCACACACCAACGCCTCCACCACCCAACCCTGCCACGCTCGCTCTGGGGCTATGCGCCCCTCATAGACCACCTCCACCAGCACATCGCCACACAGGCCTTTCCCGGCCGATGGAAGCGGCGCGCCTTTTTGGCGCTCACCCCCTACGCGCTCCACCTGCCCGTCCTGAGCGCGCATGACCTCCTGCGTGTGGCCCACGCCCTGCGCCATATGCCCGCACCGCCCGAGCCCCTCTCTTCGTGACCCCACAGGGGGCCCAAGGGCCAGCTTGCCGCCCGCGGCCGGTCTTTCTCCCGCATACGGATTGCTGCCTATGCCGCGCTGGCCCGCGCGCTCCATCTCCATCCTTCCATATCCCCGGCGCTGGTGCTGAACGGCCTCGCCCTCGTGGTGTGGGAAGGCCAGCCCTCACCACCGCCCTCCTTGCCCCCAACAGGACACGCCCATGACCACCCGCATCACCCACCCCGCCGGGCCCGATCACCAGGTCGTGGAGGTCCATGGTACCAGCGGCGCTTACCGGCGCAAGGTGTGCAGCGACTGCCCGTGGCGGCGCGATGCCGTGGGCATCTTCCCCACCGAGGCCTTCCGCCATTCCGCCCATACCGCCCACGACATGGCCACCCACAAGTTTGGCTGCCACCAGTCGGGCACCCACAAGCCCGCCACCTGTGCCGGCTTCCTGCTGCAAGGGGCCGACCACAACCTTTCTGTGCGCTTGGCGCGCATGCGCGGCGAGATGCTCGACGTTGAACGCCCAGACACCGCCCTGTTCGACGGCTACGCCGAGATGGCGGTCGCCAACGGTGTCGATCCTGACGACCCCGCCTTGGCGCCCATCCCCCCGGCGCGCCGCTAACCCTTTGCCTTGGGAGACTCCATGAGCGCCCCCACCCCTTATTTTTACAGCCGCGCGGCCACCCTGCCCGCGCTCTCCGCCTCCGGCACCCAGGCCGGGCGCCACCTCACCCTGCTGGCCTTCCCGATGCTCTCGCTGCTGGTGGTGGTGATCATCCACCCCCACAGCGCCGTCCCCGCCTGGATGGCCACCCCCTTGATGGGCCTCTATGGGCTGTGCGCGGCCCTGGTGGTGGCGCACGCCTATGCAGAAAGGCGCGCCCGCAACAGCCCCCACCACGCGGCCATCTGGTCATCCTTCGGCCTGCTGCTGGCCCAGGTCTTGGCAGACGCGGATCGGCTGGGGCCGGGGGAGACCGCCACCTACACGCCCCGCTCCCGAGTCCTGTCCATCCCGCGCCATGGGATGTCCTGGCCCCACATCCTGACCGACGAGCCGGAGGAGCGCGCCCTGGTCTATACGGCCTTTGCCCAGGCCGTGCGCGCCCATGAGCCCAGCCGATGGGCCCGCTGGGGACTCTACAAGGCCCTGCTCACCATCCAGGACGCCCGCCAGATCACCTGCACCGCGCCCAGCGCACACCAGCGCCTCCAGGCCCGCGCCCTCTTGCGGCCCGCGCCCTGATCCCCCCCCTACACCACCGCCACAATCTGCTCGGTTGCGGCACAATTTTGCACGGGATGCCTTGCCCCGTCCCCAAGGCGATCCATATCCACCCCAGGGACCGGCTGCCCCACGCCCCCCTAGGGAGGGGCCTGGAACAGCCAAGCCCTACGGACAGTTGGCCGAGTGGTCGAAGGCGCTCGCCTGGAAAGCGGGTAGACGGCAACGTCTCGAGGGTTCGAATCCCTCACTGTCCGCCATTGCCGTCGTAGCTCAGTTGGTAGAGCGTCTGATTTGTAATCAGGGGGTCGGGGGTTCAAGTCCCTCCGGCGGCACCACCCTTCCCCCCGCCCATGTCAGCAGCCACCACGACGACTACCACGGCCCCTTGTCGGCATAAGCCGGCCCCGATCTGCGCCGCCGCCTGCGTGTGGCTTGCGCCCCTTGGCCGTCAACCCCATCTTTGGCCACAAGGACGGGCGGGCAGCCCGTGTCCCGGCCGTCCCGGAGGCTTGCATGATCCACCGCCACACCGTCCTCTTTGCCGCCCTTTCCGGCACCGACGATTGCCCGTTGAGCCGCCTGCGCGCGCTCGAACACACCCTCGCCGCCCGCCGCCGCTTTGTCGAGGCCACCCAGGTCTCCCAGCTCTGCGATCGCTACACCGCGGCCGAGTCAGCCCTCTCCCAGGCCGCCGAAGATGGCGTGCCCGCCCGGGTGCGCCAGGCCGCCGTTGCCGACCACCGCGCCACCCTCACCACCATCCACGCCACCCTGGCCCAGTTCGAGGACACCCCCGCATGACCGCCACCACCCTGATCGCCACCACCGCCCTGGGCACCGAGCGCAGCCCCGCCCCCGCACTGCGCGCCGCCATCCTGTCCCAGACCGGGGCGGAGCAAGAGGCCTCCATCGCCGCCTATTGCGCCTACCTGGAAGCCGAAATGGCACTGTGGGACGGCGCACGCACCAAGGTGCGCCCCCATGAGGCGGCCGGGCTCATCCACCAGCACACCTTGGCCCTGGACGGCGCGCACGCCCACCTCGCCACCCTGATGCCGCGCGCGGCCTGATCCCCTTTGCCCCTTTTTTCTGCCCGCGCGCTGCACGGCGCGCGGGCTTTTTCGTCCCAAGGCACCTCCCCATGATCCCCGCCCGCTACACCATCTTCGCGCTGTGCGCCTTCCTCGCCCTGCTCGCCACTGCCCTCGTCTTTGCCCACCCCGCCTGGCTGCTCGCGGCCGTGCCGCTGTGGATAGGCACAATCCAGGGCGCGCGCGATCTCACCCAAAAGCGCCACAGCATCTTGCGCAATTACCCCCTCGTGGGGCACCTGCGCTTCCTCTTCGAGCACTTCCGGCCCGAGATCCGCCAGTATTTCATCGAGAGCGATCGCGACGAGGAGCCCTTCTCGCGCGAGCAGCGCGCCCAGGTCTACCAGCGCGCCAAGGGCGAGGAATCGGCCAAGGCCTTCGGGACCACCAAGCGGGTCTACGATTCGGGCTACGCATGGCTTACCCACTCCATCGCCCCCAAGGCCCCCGCGCGCATCGAGGACATGCGCGTCTCCATCGGCGGGCCCGGCTGCACCCAGCCCTACCTGGCCAGCCTCTACAACATCTCCGCGATGAGCTTTGGCTCGCTCTCGGCCAACGCCATCGCCGCCCTCAACCGCGGCGCCAAGAAGGGCGGGTTTGCCCATGACACGGGCGAGGGCAGCATCTCGCGCCACCACCGCGCGGGCGGGGGCGATCTCATCTACCAGATCGCCTCCGGCTACTTCGGCTGCCGCAACCCCGACGGCACCTTTTCGGAGGAAAAATTCGCCCAGCAGGCTGCCGACCCGCAGGTGAAGATGATCGAGATCAAACTGAGCCAGGGCGCCAAGCCCGGGCATGGCGGCATGCTCCCCGCGGCCAAGATCTCGGCCGAGATCGCCGAGGCCCGCGGCATCCCCATGGGGGTGGATTGCATCTCGCCCCCCGCCCACAGCGCCTTCTCCACGCCGCGCGAGCTGGTGGCCTTTATCGCCCGCCTGCGCGCGCTCTCGGGCGGCAAACCGGTGGGCATCAAGCTCTGCATCGGCCATCGGCGCGAGTTCTTGTGCCTCGTGAAGGCCATGCTGGAAGCGGACACCACCCCCGATTTCATCGTGGTCGACGGCAAGGAGGGCGGCACCGGCGCCGCGCCCCTGGAGTTTGCCAACCGCGTGGGGATGCCGATGCTCGAGGGGCTGACCTTCGTCCACAACGCCCTGCGCGGCGCAGGCCTGCGCACACGCATCCGCATCGGCGCGGCGGGCAAGATCACCTCCGCCTTTGACATCGCCCGCGCCATCGCCTTCGGCGCGGACTGGTGCAACTCGGCGCGCGGCTTCATGTTCGCCATCGGCTGCATCCAGGCCCAGGCCTGCCACACCAACAAGTGCCCGGTGGGCATCGCCACCCAGGACCCCAAGCGCCAGCAGGCCATCGACGTGGGCGACAAGAGCGATCGCGTGGCGCGCTTCCACCACGCCACGCTGCACGCCCTGGCCGAACTGGCAGGCGCTGCAGGCCTCGACAGCCCCAGCGATTTTATGCCCTACCACTTCATGGTGCGCCAAAAGGACAACGAGTTTACCGACGGCAACGCCGCCTACCCCTACCTGCCAGAGGGATTCCTGCTGGAAGACGACGGCGACGCGGATCTCGTGGAGTGGCGCGACCGCTGGGCCCGTGCCAGCGCGGACACCTTCGCCGCCCCCGTGCTCACCCGCGCGCCCGTGAGCGGGCACATCGTGCCGCGCGCCGTGCGCCCATAACAGATCCCGCGGGCGCCATCGGCGCCCGCGGGATGTCCATGCTTTTCTTTGGCCAAGCCGGTCCCACATGGCCCGCAGCACACAGGAGCACAGCATGGACACCCCAGCAGCGGCCACCTTCCTCACCCGCGTAGGCCAGGCCTTCGCCTGCACCACCGTCGCCTTGATCATCCTCGGGCTTGCGGGGGCCGTCTGGGTGGCACAATCGGCCAAAAACGCCCGCGAGCGGGGGGACTTTGCCCTCACCATCAACGAGAAACAGGCCATCGACACCCTCACCCCCGAGCGATTCACCCTGCCCCAGGGGCGCGCCCGCACCACCATCGCCCTCTCCGACATCTCCCGCCAGGGCGCGCGCCTCGCGTTGGCCACCACCAGCCTCAGCGATCCGGTGCTGTGCGCGGTCGATCCCCAGGGCGGCGAGCACCTCCTTTTTGTGCGCACCACCACCCATGCCACCCGGACCGGCACCGCCTACACCCACGCCATCCACCCCATCACCACCTACTCCCGGCCGGGGCTGTGCACCGAGGCGGTGGAGGCGGCCTATGCCCGCGCGCGGGCCTGGTCGACCATCCCGCTCGAGTGACCCCCACGCCTGCAGGCACAACGGCCGCGCGGTGTTCCGCGCGGCCGTTTCTTGTGGTCCAAGGTGGCGTGATCAGCGCGAATCGTCTCCACGGGTCCGTTTGGCTTTGGTCGCGGCCTCCGCCGCTTTTCCAAGAGGGGTATTGAGAATGGCCGCCCGCTCGCGAATGACCGCCCCGCGCACCGCGTCCTTGATTTCGCGACTCGCCCCCATCCGGACCGCGTACTCGACGGCCGAGTACTGGTGTCGACGCATCTCTTTGTCATAGCGCGTCGCGGCATCGGGGTGGTTGGGATCCAACCGGCGTTCGGCTTTCTTCAGGGCAGCCTCGTCGGTGCGCAAGAAGGAGGTGAAGGAGCCCCCGTTCGCGGCCCAGATGTCGATAGGCACCCGGCTCTTGGAGGCATGGGCCAGATCCACGGCGTAGAACCCGCCCTCAAACGGCGTGGTATGGAGGGGGTTCTTGCGGTCCACCCAAGGCGTATAGCCCAAAAAGTCCGCGTGCTGGCGGTGGGCCTTCTTGGGGTCGTCGACGCGCGCGTCCATCGCCGTCAAGGCCACCGTGGCCGCATACACCGCCAACGCCTGAGAGGGGCCCGCGTTGGTGCCAAAAAACGCCTCCCCATCCTTTTTCCCCAGCCCCTCGCCGCCCGACCAGGAGTGTTCGGGGAAATACCCGGCGAGCTGCTTGGCGATGTGCCCGGGACCAGAGTAGTTGACCTCGCCGTCGTCGGACAGCACCAGGATGCCCTTGGGCCCGCCGTCCGGCCGGGCGCGGTAGCGATCCACCACCGCGGCGGTGCGCGCATGCGGGCAGCGCACCACCTTCAGCCCATCCGGGCTCGCGATGCCGCCGTTTGCATCCGCCCGTTCTATCGCACGCTCGGCCTGTGCCTCCTGCTCGGGCGTGATGCCTTGAGCCGCGCGATCACGCGCCCGGATGGCCAGGATCTCCTCCGTGGAGGCCCCTTCTCGGCGCATGGCGTTGATGTAGCCCGCGTCGTTGGCGGCCACGAGGCGCTGATCGCGCGTCAGATCCGCCCCGATCAGTTGCGCCACCTGGATGATGGAGGCCGGCTCATGGGCACGCGCGCCGTGGTGATCGACCATAACCGTCTGCGGCGGCACCGGCGCGTCGGGAGTGAGCTCGATGGCCACGGGGATCTTGCCCTCTGCAGCCACCTGCGCCATGCGATCCGCATAGAGCGCGGTGCCCGCCCCCCAGCCTGGCCGGGCGTCGTCAAAAGGCTGGCCCTTGGCCTCCAGCAGGCCGCGGATCTCCTGCATCTCCAGGTCCTGTCCGCCCAGGAAAAAATGGAATTGGTTCTCGTTGGCCATCCGCCGCACTCCTTGTGTGTCTCCTCCCCATATAGCGCCCCGTCCTGGTGGGGGCCGGCCGCTTATGGCGAACCGGCCCAGCCCCCACCAGGAGCCCTTATGCCCTACTCCATCTTGCGCGATCCGGCCCATCCCCAGTTCCGAGGGATGCGCGCCTCCACCTTGCTCCGCCACATGGCCTACCAGGCCGAGGACACCGGTGCGTTCCGCTGCCTCACCCAGGCGGAGATGGATCCGGCACGTCCCCTCTTTGTGCTGGTCCACCCGGGCGATATGATCGAGACCTTCGACGCGTGGAGCGATCCCAAAGAGGCACAGGCCGTGGGCGCCTTCTGGGCCCACAACGCCCACGGGCTGCACGGCGAGCTCAAGGCGGCGCGCAAGGCGGGCGCGGACATCGTGGTCTTGCACCGCGAAAGCTCCACCGGGTTCGTCGACACGCGCCGGCTCTATAGCACCGCGGGCACCTTGTGGAAAACCCACCTCTCGCCCCTCTTTTCCAAGGCCACCGCGCTCTGGGGCGACGACCTGGACGCGGCCGTGGCCTGGCTCGCAGCCCACGCCACGCCGATGCAGCGCCCCTCCATCCACCTGGCCGGGGCCTATGCCTGTCCCAAGTACGGCTGCCTGACCGCGGTGGGAAAAGGCCTGCTGGCGCAAGGGGTGGACCCCGACCACCTCACCGTCTCCCCCTATGCCCCGCCCGGCAATGGGCCTGGCCCCGTGTGGCGCCCCAGCGGCGTGGTGGAGATGGACGTGCCCGCCCGCATCCATGAATTCTATGCCGCCCTTCCCGCCACGTGAACACGCACAGGAGGGAAGCGGGCCGCGCCCTGCCCCCGTGCCCGGTGTCGGGCAGGCGCGCCGGCCCCTTCCCCTTGGAGGTTTGATGACCCAATCCACCGACCGCATCTGCTTCATCGCCGACCCCCACCGCCCAGGGCTGGCCCAGGCCATCTCGGGGGAGGCGATCATCGCGGCCGAAAAGGCCGGCCTCCCGCTCTATGGCACCCTGGCGGGCTGTGTCTTATACGCAGGCGTGCAGGCATCCGCCTTCGACGGCCCCATATCCAGTGAGCCCGTCTGGGACGGGGCACGCATCATCGCCAACGGCTGGCGCACCACCGGGCTTGCCCCGGACGGGACGCGGGCCCGCTACAAGGTCGTCGCCGTGCCCGGACAGGCGCTGTTGCACCCCCCGCTGTTGCCGGGCGACGCCCGGCTCGGCGCCTTCTAGCAAAGGACCGTGCCCATGTCGGCCCTGTTGGACATCCTGCGCCTGTTTGCCCCGCTCCTCATCGGTCTGGCCACCACGCTGGGCCTGGATGCGTTCGACATGCTCCACAATGGCGCCCCCGCACCCTCTTGGATGGAGATCTGCATCTCCACCCTCTTCACCAGTGCCGTCGCCTGGGCCGCCCTCGCCTGGCTGGCCCGCGTGCGGCGATCCCTCTACTGAGAAAATTGCTGCACCGCAGCATTCGCCCCATATCCCCCTAACCCACAGGAGACAGACCCATGCTCGACGCCGAACAGATGGACGCCCCGCAGTTCCGCACCACCCACAGCCAGGCGCAACCCGCCTCTGGCTTCAACCCCTTCTCGCCCATGGCCTGGGCGCTGCTGCCGCTGCGGCTGAACCTCTCCTTCTACCAAGAGGTGGCGAAGTCCGCCAGCCAATCGAGCACCCTGCGCCACCACGCCCGCCGGGCCGCCGAACAGCGCGCCGGCGTGGGCCAGCACGCCTGACCCCTTGTCCCCTCCAAAACGGCGCCCATATCTCTTGACGGTATTCTTCACTTGACACAAGTGAAAAAGATCCCATATCAGGTGTATGACCCACGCCGCGCCCGCCCCTCGTCCCAAGACATCGCTCTCCTTGCGGGAGTTCCACGCGCTGTTCCCCGACGAGGCGGCGGCGCGGGCGTGGTTTGAGGCGGCCCGCTGGCCAGACGGGCCGGTGTGCCCGCGCTGTGGCGCCACCCACCAGGCCTCTTGGCTGGCCTCCCGTGAGCGGTGGACGTGCCGGGATT
>Ga0194112_10007053_pt1 | contig 14684 bp, 13 predicted proteins | sample TA2MahC400mmetaG_FD_146191 | JGI IMG/M metagenome (GOLD analysis project Ga0194112, IMG submission 146191) | Freshwater microbial communities from Lake Tanganyika, Tanzania - TA2015016 Mahale Deep Cast 400m | ecosystem: Environmental > Aquatic > Freshwater > Lake | place: Tanzania: Lake...
GGCGTAAGTCCTTGCCATGCCTATGCTGAGGGAGGTAGAAGGGTTCCTCGGCTTGGCGCCCCCCTTGTGGGCACCCACAAGAAAGCCCGGAGAGCCATATACATGGGCAGCTTCTCGTCGCGGGTGGCGTCGGCGGTTCTGGGCAGGCCGGATGCCTGCGTCGGCGGAGGGGTCAATCAGTACTACGAATCGCGGGCGCTCTGGGAGGGGGCGGAGGCCCACGCGGAGTTCGTCGAGCGCGCCTTCGGCATCTCAGTGGGCCTGCCCTATCAGGATGCGGCGTGGCTGATGGCCGTGGCGTTGCGGCCCGACCTCATTCGTCGCTATCTCGATGCGCAAGGAGACGCTGCGGGCGAACCGATAGCCGCGAGCTACGAGCGGCGAGCCGCGGTCGCGCCTACTCCTCCTTCGCTTGCGGCTTCTCCTTGGGGGCGACGAGTTGGATGGTCGTGACGTCGTCGGTGCCCAGGACCATGACCTGGAGGGTGCGGCCGCCTTTCTTGAGGGCAAACATCGTGCCCGTGGGCATGGTGGCCGAGGTCTCCTCCTCCCAGCCCTGGGCCTTGAGGACGGCGGCGTAGGCGGAGCTGACCTTCTTCGCGTCGTCCTTCGTGCGCAGTTGCACCATGGTGCCCTGGGGCGTCTCTGCGGCCATGAGAACCTGCGCGCCCGGGTAGAGCGGCACGTCCTTGGGGAACGTAGCGGGGATTTTCGCGGCGCCGCCCGCCGAAATCGTGGCCTCGCCCTCCTTGCTCTTCACGTGCCAGGTCGCCTCGGGCACCGTCTCGTCCTCGCCAGTGCCTCGGCTGGGCTTGGGGAGGGCCACCTCGACCTCTTCGCCTGTCTTCGGGTCCTTGAAGCGCATCTTGCCGCCGGACACCGTGACTTTGCCCCTCTGGGTGTCCTTCTCCTCGCCGCAGGCGCCCAGGAGCAGCACGCTCGCGACCGCCACAATCGCCACCACGACGCTTCGCATTGGTCGTCTCCAATCATGTTGTGCGCCGGCGACGCGTCCCCTACGCCGGCGCGGGTGCTACAGGCCCAGTATAGCAAAAAAGCCGATGAGGAGGACGAAGAACAGGAGCGCGATGAGGTTGAAGTAGCGCTCAATGAAGCGCTTGACGGGCTGTCCGAAGGCGAAGATGAGGCCGGCGACGAGGAAGAAGCGCATCGAGCGGCCGATGGCCGAGGCGAGGAGGAAGGGAACGAGCTGCATCTGCATCAGGCCGCTGAGGATGGTGAAGACCTTGTACGGGATAGGGGTGAAGGCGGCGGCGAAGACGATCCAGAAGTCGTACTTCTCATAGAGCGCGCGGGCCTGGTGATACGTGTCGGTCATCAGATAGGCCGTGCCGTTCTCCGCCAGGGGAGCAGTCGTCTGGTCCACCTCGTACTGCCAGTCGCCCACGGGGGGTGTGGCCTTCGGCTCGTCGCGGTGGAGCAGGGCGCGGTGGACCTGTGCCGTGGCTCCCTCGTCAGCGGCCGCAGGCCTGACCAGGCCGAGCCATTGGGACCATTTGCTGGCGTGGAGGGTGACGCCCTTGGGAGTGCCGACTGTGAGCGTGCCGCCCTCCGCGCTCCGCACTAGCACCTGCTGGTTGGCGGGGGTGAGAAGGCGGAGCGAGCGGAGGATGGGCGCGCCCACGGGGTTCCAAAGGGCGAAGCCGATGAGGTAGCCGAACAGGCCGCCGAGGACGGAGGCGATCGAGCACACGGTGGCATAGTAGAACGACCGCTTCGGCCGCGCGATGCCCAGGGCCATCAGCAACACGTCGGGCGGAATCGGGAAGAACGACGATTCGGTGAACGCCAGCACGGCCAGGGCGGGCGTGCCGTAGCGCGTGTGCGCCCAGTGGAGCACCCAGTCGTAGAGGCGGCGGTGGAAGTGCCACCAAGGCACGCGCTTTGGCTCGGGGGTGGGGGCAGGTTGCTGGTCAGTGTCCGTCAACTACGCGATTCCTTGTTGCGTGCCGCGTCCTGCGTGCCGCGTGCCAGGAACAGGGGCATCTCGCCGGGCCATTCGTCTCTAGGCACGCGGGACGCGGGACGGGGCACGGGTTTCACATCTGCTCCGGCGCCTCGATGCCCAGGAGGGCGAGGCCGCGCAGGAGGACGGCTTGCGTGGCTCGGCACAGCTCGAGGCGCGCAGCGACGAGGCCGGGGCTCTCGGCCTGGAGCACAGGGCTGTCGTGGTAGAACTGGGCGAAGGCGCGGGCGACCTCGAGCAGGTGGCTCGCGACCCGCTGGGGGTTGCACGATTCCGCCGCGTCGCGCACGGCGGCGGGGAAGCGCATCAGCAACAGGCCGAGGGCAGTCTCGGCGTTGTTGCCGAGAGCGGAGAAATCGGGAAGACTCGACGACGAGGACGAGGACGATTGAGGACCAGAAGCCTTGCGGAGGATGCCGCAGATGCGGGTGTGGGAGTATTGGACGTAAGGGCCGGTGTCGCCCTCGAAGCTCACGCTCGCCGCGGGGTCGAACGTGATGTCCTTCTCCAGGTTCACGTTGAGGAGGTAGAACTTGATGGCTCCGAGGGCGATCTGGGCTTTGCGGCGGACCAGCTCGTCGGGCGCGATGTCGGCGTGCTTCTCGCGGACGGCGTCGGCGGCCAGGGCCTCCACCTCGTCCAGCAGGTCATCGGCGTCCACCACCTTGCCCTCGCGGCTCTTCATCTTGCCCTCGGGGAGGTAGACCATGCCGTAGCTCACGTGCCGGCAGTTGTCGGCCCAGGCGTAGCCGAAGCGGCGGAGGAGGGCGAAGAGGACGCGGAAGTGGTGGATTTGCTCGCTGGCGACGACGTAGTACATGCGGTCGAAGCCCAGCTCGTCGTGGCGGGCGACGGCGGTGCCGAGGTCCTGGGTGATATACACACTCGTGCCGTCACGGCGGAGGAGAATCTTCCTCTCAAGGCCCTCGGGCTCCAGGTCGGCCTCGACCGCTCCGTCGGGCAGGCGGCGGCAGCGGCCGTCGGCAAGGGCCTTGAGCACGATGTCGCGCCCGTGGCGATACGTTTCGCTCTCGTGGTAGACGCGGTCGAACTCGACGCCCAGGCGGCGATAGGTGGCGTCGAAGCCCTCGTAGACCCAGCCGTTCATCGTCCTCCAGAGGGCGACGACCTCTGGGTCGCCCTGCTCCCAGCGGACGAGGAGGGCCTGGGCATGGTCCTTGAGGCTGGGGTCCTTCTCGGCCTCCTGGGCGAAGCGGACGTAGTAGTCGCCGACGAAATGGTCGCCCTTGCGGCCGGTGGATTGGGGCGTCGCGCCGCCGCCCCAGCGCTGGTAGGCGAGCATCGTCTGGCAGATGTGGACGCCGCGGTCGTTGATGAGGTTGAGCTTGACCACGCGGTGGCCTGCGGCCTCGAGGATGCGGGCGAGAGCCATGCCGAGCACGTTGTTGCGCACGTGGCCCAAGTGCTGCGGCTTGTTGGTGTTGGGCGAGGAGAATTCCAGGGCGACCGTCTGGCCGCTTGCGGCCGCGTTGCCATAGGCCTGGCCCGCCTCCGCGATCTCGCGGCAGAGCGCGGCTAGGAACGCCCCGCGGTCGAGGAACAGGTTGAGGTAGGGGCCGACCGCCTGCGCCTTGCGGAAGGGGGCGGGGAGTTGGATGGCCTCGGCCAGCTTCGCCGCGATGTCGTGCGGCTTGCGACGCAGCGCCTTGGCCAGAGGGAAGCACCCGAAGCCCAGGTGGCCCACCTCGAAGCTCGGCGTCGGCACGAGCTGGACGGCGACGCTGCTCAGGTCGGCCTCGCCGAACGCCTGGCGCACCGCGGCCCCGAGGGCGGCGGCGAAGCCGTTCGAAACCTGTTCATCGAGCATTCGGGCCACTCCGATCCCAATCCCTCTATTATCGCCAGGCGGCGATTCCTTGCAAGTGAGCGACGAGTCTGGCCCCAGACCCCGGAGTTTGCTCGCAGGTGCCCACTCGTGCTCGTCGTCGTCCTCGTCGTCGTCGAGTCCGATGGCTCTCTCCATCATCAGGGGATTCGACAACGAGGACGACGACAACAACGACGATTGGAAACCCCATGGGGCCTGCGGGGCGTGTGGGATTGGTGGGACGGCTATGCCTGCCAGCGCACCCTCGGCGCATCGCCCCAGAGCATCTCGAGGGCGTAGAAGTCACGGGCCTCGCGGCTGAACAGGTGCACCACCACGTCCACGTAGTCCAGCAGCACCCATCCGCCCGCGGCCTCCCCCTCGACGCCGAGGCAGTGGGCGCCCGCCGCCTTCAGCTCGCGGTGCAGCCGCTCCGCTATGGCCTTGAGCTGCCGCTCGCTGGCCGTGCTGGCCAGCACGAAGAAGTCGGTGATCTGCGTGAGCTTTCGGACATCCAGGACGAGAATGTCCTCCGCCTTCATCTCGTCGGCGAGGCGGGCACAGGCACGAACGGTCTCTTCAGGACTCAGGGCCTCTCTCCTACTCCCCGGAGCAAATGCTCGGCGTCACGTCGCCCTCCCTCACCGGCGCTTGCCGCAAGATGAACTCATTATGGCGGGGCGCGGGACAGAAGTCAAGCGAACTTGCCGGCCCCTCCCCTCCAGGCTAGAATGGCGTCCACAGATCACCCGGCGGGGCCGCGGGCGTTCCGCCCGCGGCCCCGCCGGGTCCTCTGTGCTACAAACCCGCAGGATCTTGTTTTTCTGCAAGAAATCCGGGAGAAGAGTCGAGGACGAGGACGACGACGAGGACGAGGACGATTCTTGGCTGCCGTCTGTCGTCTGTCGTCTTTGGCTGCGGCTTGCCGCGATGGGCCCTCTGTGGTGAGCCTCCTATGTCTTTTCTTCTCAGCGTCCGCGACCTCAAGAAGCACTTCCCCGTCCTCGGCGGCGCCTTCCGCAAGGTGGTCGGCCACGTGCGGGCGGTGGATGGCGTGAGCTTCGGCCTCCAGGAGGGCGAATGCCTGGGCCTCGTGGGCGAGAGCGGCTCGGGCAAGACCACGGTCGGCCGCTGCATCCTGCGCGCCATCGAGCCGACGAGTGGCCAGGTGCTCTTCCGGGTCGGGGAGGAGACGGTGGACGTTCGCGGCCTGCCGCCACGCGAGCTGAAGGAGCTTCGGCGGCACATGCAGATGATCTTCCAGGACCCCTACTCCTCCCTCAACCCGCGAATGACCGTGCTCGACATCATTGGCGAGCCGCTCTTGGTCCACGGGATGCGGCGGCGACGCGAGCGAGAGGAGCGGGTGCGGGAGCTGCTGGATCAGGTCGGCCTGAAGCCACAGCACCTCCGCCGCTACCCCCATGCCTTCAGCGGCGGCCAACGCCAGCGCATCGGCATCGCCCGCGCCCTGGCCCTCCACCCCAAGCTCATCGTGGCTGACGAGCCGGTCTCAGCCCTCGACGTCTCGGTCCAGGCCCAGGTGCTCAACCTGCTTGCGGAACTTCAGGAACGGCTTGGACTTACGTATCTCTTCATCGCCCACAACCTGGGCGTCGTGCGGCACATCTGCGACCGCGTCGCCGTGATGTATGTCGGCCGCGTGGTTGAACTTACGGCAGTTGACCGCCTCTTCGCCACGCCCAAACACCCCTATACTGAGGCCTTGCTCTCCGCCGTGCCGGTGCCCGAGCCGGGCCGCCGACGCGAGCGGGTGCTCCTGACGGGCGAGGTGGCCGACCCGAGCAATCCGCCGAGCGGCTGCCACTTCCATCCCCGCTGCCGCTACGCCGAGGCCCAGTGCCGCGAGGGGGTGCCCGAACTCCGCGAGGTCGCCCCCGGCCACTTCGCCCGGTGCCTGCTCGCCGAGCGTCTGTCGCTCGGAGGGCTGCCATCCTAAGTGACTGTCTTCCAACACGTTGGGCTTGGGAAGCGGGGAGGCCCGGGCGAAGGAGGCATAGCAGCCAAGGGACCCAAGGGACCCAAGGGACAGAAGGGACACATCACCCGGCCGCGATGTCCCTTTCGTCCCTTTGGTCCCTTTTGTCCCTTCTTCCTCTCTGCCCGGACTCTCCCCGCTCCCTTCGCCCTCTTGGGCGGCGGGAGTAGTGTAAGTGCCGAATTGTCAAGGAGCTACGCGGGCCTCGCTCCGGCCTTCGCCCATGCGGTGAGGCTGGATGCGAGCCTTTCGCTCGGCCTTTCCGCGTCTCCACAGGCGGGACGCCTGTGCCACCAGGCCGCCCCGGGGCATACGCATCTCTCCTGCGGGCGCTCCGGTGGCCCAGGCATCTTGCCTGCGCTGCTGGAACGCCGCCGATGGGGGCAAGGCCGTCTGGGCGCTGAATCTCTACGACAAGTACAAGGCGCCGCAGCGGCCCAACGTGGGCGGGGGGCGACGCGACTATGGCTACCCCACGTCGCCCCTCGTCCGCGGCGGCTTGGTCATCATCGAGGTCGGCGCGCCGGGCGGCACAGTGATGGCCTTCGACAAGCGGACCGGCGAGCGGCGCTGGGCCTCAGAGTTCACCGGCCCCGCCGGCCACACGGGCACACCCGTCGAGCTGAAGATCGGCGACGTGCCTTGCCTCGCCATCCTCACGCTCCAGCACGTCGTGGTGATGCGCCTCGATGGGGGCCACGAGGGCAAGACGGTTGCCACCGCGCCCTGGCACACCGAGTTCGCCTGCAACGTGTCCACCCCGGCCGTCGCCGGCAACCGCGTCCTCATCACCTCCGAGTACAACCATTCCGTCTCCACCCGGCACCTGCTACCCCCACGTGACGCTGGCCGATGGCGTGCTGTGCTGCAAGGACCGGGATGGGAACCTGGTGTGTTTTTCGGTGCGGGCGGCGGATTCGACGGAGGCCCCTTGGCCACACGCCGTCCCGCCGTGTCGCGTGGCGCTGGCGCGGGAGGGAGAACGCGACACTATGATATGCGGGTGGGAATCGCTCCCGGCGACATCGTCCTGGTGGAGAAGAAACCCGTCTCCACGGCACGCGCGGGCACGAGCGGCAATGAGACGATGTCTGAAACAGCGGAACGCCACTATCTGCCAGGCGTGGGCCTCGTGCGCGAGACCGTCATCACTGCGCGAGGCGGCCGGCTTCACACCCGCGTGGAGCTGGTCCTCAATCGGGCAAGCATCCCCGACACGCCTGCCACAGGTCTGAGCGCGGCGCCGGGAGCCGCGAGCCCGCCTCCCGCCGCGGCGCGCATCAACGTGCTGTGCGGGTAACAGGCCCAGTGCTTTGAGCAAGTCGCGGGTTCGTGTATAATCGCGTAAGGGCCAGTCAGTGCCGGACGACGGCTCGGCGTGCTCCGCACCTGAAGAGGGTAGCATTGATGCCTGTTCCAGCGCGCATCCTATACTGCGATTGCGCCTATGCCGACATGGTGTCTAGGGAATCAAAGGCAGGGGCGCTCGAACGCCTGCAAGCGGCAGGTGTGGACCTCGAGGCGGTGCCCGACCTCTGTGAGCTGGCGGCGCGCCGCGACCCAAGGCTGAAGGCCATTGCCGAAAGCGGCGACGCCCTCATCATCGCCTGCTACCCCCGCGCCGTCCGCTGGCTCTTCGCCTACGCCGGCGCCCCCCTGCCCGATTCCGCCCAGGTTCTCAACCTCCGAGCCGAATCCCCGCAGCCCCTCCCCCTCAAGGCCCAAGAGTCTCACGCAGAGGGAGCAGAGACAGCAGAGAAGAGCGGGAACCGGGCCGAAGCCCAACCCCCAACACCCAACACCGAACACCGAACACCTTCTTGGGTCCCGTGGTTTCCGGTCATTGACCGCTCCCGCTGCACGGGCTGCCAGCAGTGCCTCAACTTCTGCCTCTTCGGCGTTTACGCCCTCGACGCCGAAGGCAACGTAGAGGTCAAGAATCCGGCGAACTGCAAGACCAACTGCCCGGCCTGCGCCCGCATCTGCCCCCAGGTCGCCATCATCTTCCCCAAGCACAAGACCAGCCCCATCAACGGCGACGAGGTGACGGCTGAACACCTTGCGAGCGGGCGTGTGCGTGTGGACCCCAGGCGTCTTGGGCGCGGCGACGTCTACGCCGCGCTCCGCAAGCGCAGCGCGCGGGCGCGCGCGGCCTCCGAGCAGCCTGTGACCGAAGGCGACGCCGCGAAGCTCTGCCCCTGCATGACCGAGCAGCTCGAAAAGGAACTCGGCATCCCGCCCGAGGTCCTCAAGACCCTCTCCCTCAGCGACATCCAGGCGAGACTGCGGGCAGCACGCGGTGAGGGAGCCTGAAGTGTCACATCCTTCTTGGCTCGTCGGCCTGAGTCGAGAATGAGTCTGACATCACAGAGGGTTGCGCGCGAGCGGCGCGCGCGGTAAGCTGGGTACAGGGGGTTGAAAGGAGGTCCGCCATGACTGCCTGGAAGTGGGCGATCGCGCTGGCCGCCACTCTCTGCCTCGGAGCCGCCGCACAGGGCTGCTACGCCTGGCCCGACTACTACGGGCCATACTACGACTACGGATACGGTCCGCCGACCTACACGTACTGGGGCTACTGGCCGACATGGGACTACGGCAGCCGCTGCTACCCCCCGCCGCCGAGGCACCACTGGCGGCCCGACCCCGGCCGACACGGCCCAGGCCACTGGCACCGCCCGCATGGCGGGGACCACGGCGGACGCGCCCACTCCGGGCGTTCGCGGCCGGGGAGGTAGGCGCCTACTCGGCCTTCGCCTGCGCCGCCACGGGCCTGACCCGCAGGTTCCGGTAGGCCACAGGTCCGTGGTCGCCCTGGAACATCAGCGGCCCGGTCGCCTTCTCGTCCCCAAACGCCGCCGCACGCGTCGGCCCGGTGAGCTCCACGTTCTCGTGGACCACTTGGCCGTTGTGCACGACCTTCACGAACTTGGCGTTCGCCACCTTCTTCCCCTCCGCATCGAAGCGCGGCGCCAGGAACACCACGTCGAACGTCTGCCACTCCCCCGGCGCCTTGCTCGCGTTCACACGCGGCGAGTGTCCCTCGAAGCCCGGCGGCTTCCGCTTCGGGTCCCATCGCTCATAGATCCCGCCGCACTCGATGCCGGGGTACGCGCCCTTCTCCACCCCGAAGCTGTCGTAGACCTGTATCTCGTACCGCCCCATGAAGTAGACGCCCGAGTTCGACCCCTTCGGGACCATGAACTCGATATGCGCCTCGATGTCTCCGAACTGCCCCTCGGTGAACAGATTGGCCGTCCGCCCCTTCGGCCCGTTCACCAGGATGCCCTTGCCCTCCTTCGTTGCGATTGCCTTCTCGTTCGCGGGGTTCTTGGTGGCCTCGCCCACCTGCGCCCACTCCCCCGCCGGCTTCTTCCACCCCTCCATCCCTTCGCCCTTGACCAACTCCTCCCACTCGCCCGCCTCGCGGCACAGGCCGCTCGCGCACAGGAGACCGAGTAGCACGACCGCACTGCCCAGCGCCAGTTTCATCGGACGACCTCCTTTCTCTTGGGCCATCGGCCCGCCACGTCAGGCCGGCATTTTATCCGTCCGCCCCGACTGAGGCAAGTGTCCCCCACGCTCCGAGCATGGCCGCTGATTCCGGTAACGCCTCCCAGATTCCCCGGCTTTCACCCTCACCCTACCCTCTCCCTTCAAGGGAGAGGGGTCCGGACCCCCCTCCCTTCCAGGGAGGGGGTAGGGGGAGGGTTGGGGCCTTGAGCGACCCGAGGCGCCAAGACTGGGATCCATAGTCGCTGGGCGAGTACGGCCCCCAGTTCAGGTAAGAGCCCGACTTGCCTCTTCTCGTGCTCGTCGTCGTCCTCGTCGTCGTCGTCGAGCCAGTCGGCTTCTCCCGCTCGGAGATTCGGCGACGAGGACGACGACAACGACGACGATTGGCCGAGCCGGCAGGCGCCAGGATTGGGGGCCATACTCTCGCTAGGCATCGCGCTTGCGGAGCCGACAAGCCCCGGGGTACAATAAAGAGGCGGCCCGCTCGGCGTTCGAGGCGCCTATGAAAGTGCTTCTGCGGCACTCACTCCCCCTGGCCTTTCTGTTCACCTCGTCGGGGTGCGGCATGCTCCTGAACCTGTTGGGGAAGCCGAAGGTCGAAGCAGTCCGTCCACACATCGAGGAGATCGGCTGGGAGAGCGTGGCATTGAAGCTGGACGTGCGGGTTCGGAACCGCTGGCCATTCGCCATCAGGGCGCCGCTGGCACGCTGGCGCGTCGAAATCCAGGGCCGCGAGTTCTGCCGGTCCGAGGCGGCGATGAACGTCGCTCTCCCCGCGCGCGGCGTCGGCACCCTCCACGTCCCCGTCCGCATCTCCTACCCGGCAATGTGGAGCGCGTACCGGGACCTGCGCGAGGCCAGCGAGGTCGAGTACTGCTTCCGCGGGGCGCTGGCGACCTCCGTGCTCGGCATCCCGGTCAAGCTGCCCCTGGTCTACAGCGACAAGTTCCCCGTCCTGCGCCCGCCGCGGTTCACCAACATCCGCTTCCGCATCGGTGAGGCGACCCTAACGCGGGCCACGCTCATCATCGAGGCCACCGTGACCAACCCCAATACCTTCGAGATCGACATTCAGGGTCTCGGCTATGAGTTCAAGGCGGGCGAGGTCCACCTTGGCGACCTCAAGGCGTCCACGTCCGGGGCCATCAAGCCTGGCGGCACCGGGCAGTTGACGGTCCTGGGCGAGGTCTCGGCCGCGCGGACGGCCTTCCAGCTCCTCAAAGGCGACCGCCTCGACAAGCCGACCCTTGTGCCCACCGGCACGCTCAAGACGCCCCACGGCACGGTGAAGCTCGACCGTGCCGAGGAGAAGTGAGATGTGGGCGACCCATAGCCGGCCCCTGTCCCGGCGCGGCTTCACCCTCGTCGAGCTGCTGGTCGTCATCTCGGTCATCGCCCTTCTCTCGGCCCTCCTGTTGCCGGCGGTCCACAAGGTGCGGGCGCAGGCGCGGCGGACCCGCTGCCTCAACAGCCTCGACCAGCTTGGCAAGGCCATCGGCCTCTACGTGAACGACAACGACCACTGGTATCCCTGCGCCACGATGATGCCGTCCACCGAGCCTAAGGGCGGGCTGCCGCGGCTGTGCGACCTCCTCTCGCCGCGCTACGTGCCACCCGAGGTCTTCGAGTGCCCCGACGACCGGCCCACCGACCCCGCCTATAAGTTCCCCAGCTATTTCGAGGGCGAGGGGTCGAGCTACGAGTGGGCAGAGCTCCTGAACCACCAGAAGGCCGGGCGCCCCATCGGCCACCACTTCATCCGCATCGAGGACGTGCCGATCCTCCGCGACTACGAGCCGTTCCACAAGCCCGGCGGCGGCTCGCGCGTCGGCATCAACGGCCTGTTCCACGACAACCACGTGGAGTCCCTCTGATGCGCCGCAGAGCGCTTTTCATCGTGGCGTGGGCCGTTTGCCTGGGCACCGCCGTCTGGCTTCTCACGAAGTACCTGGGGCGGGAGCCCAAGCCGAGCACGGCCGAGCAACTGGTGGACGCGCTGGCGAAGCTGGACCCTGCCGAGATCACGGAGAAGGAGGCCGAGGCCTGGCTCAAGCAGGTGGCGGAGCTGACGGAGCGGCTGCCGCCGCACGAGATGCAGAAGCTCGTCGAGCGGGCGCTCAGCGACCAGAAGCTCAAAGAGCGGTTCGAGTCGCTCCGCCCGGAGGACAAGGAGAAGCTGATGAGCCTCGTCTCGGAGGAGCAGCGCGCTCGGATGATGACCACGATGGCCACGGGCATGGTGGCAGTGCTCAAGGCCCTGCCTTCGGCCGCGCGGAAGGCCATGTTCCAGCAGATGCGCGAGCGACGCGAGGAATACAAGGGCAAGGGCAAGGAGGGCCGCGGCCAGATGAGCAAGGAGCGCGTCGCCCAGTGGCTCGCGGCCACCACGCCCACCCAGCGCGCCCAATTCGTCCGCGCCATGCGCGAAATGCGCGTGATGATGCAGGAGGCAGGGATCAGGGAATGAGGGCGCGCTGCCCCGACCGAGGCCCCAGTTCGGAGTGCGGCCTTTAGGCCGTATCTCGCGCCCCTGTGCGGTGAACTACGGGCTGAAGCCCGCACTCCGAACGGCCCGCGCTTGCGCGCTCGACTTGGGCAGCGCGCCATCGAGTTCCGCCACCTCGTCGGCGGAGAGGGCGCGGCTCCAGATGCGCACGTCGTCTATCAGGCCGCGGAAGTGGTAGGCTGGGCTGCCGCTTTCGCTGCACGCGCCAATGAGGACGCCCGCGGCGCCCAGGGGCATGCCCGCGGCCGTCTGCGCCTGCTCGCCGAGCGAGTCCTGCTCGCCGCCCGCGTTGCGGACCGCCTCGCCCTTCGCCAGCTTGCCGTCGAGGTAGAGCAGCATCCGCGGCCCCTCGCACACCAGGGCCACGTGGTGCCACTTGTCGTCCGCCACGGCCGCGCTGGAGAACCACGACATGTCGGTGCCCACGGCCTGAAGGCCGTGGAAGTAGGCGACCTTTCCATTCTCGAGCATCAGCCCGAAGTCGTGCGAGCCCCAGCCGCCGGTCGAGACGCCGATGAGCGAGGGATTCGACCAGAAGCGGGTCCGCGGGCTGCCCGCCGACTGCGTGGTCTTGAACCAGAGGGCGACGGTGAACCAGGTGAGGCCCTTCGTCACGGCTGGCGGCACGGCCACGCAGTCGCTCGTGCCGTTGAAGGCGAATGCCCCGCCGAGCCTGCCTTCGGCGACGGGCCTTGCGCCCTTTGCCGTCCCATCATTGCCGTTGCCGCTGGAGTCGGAGGCATCTTTGTCGAAGGCGTAGTGCGCCACGAGGCCCTTCTTGAGGTCGGGCGCGGCGGCCTCGGCGGCTGATCCGACGGATTCGACCGATCCGACAGATCCGACTGATCCGACCGAAAGCAACAGAAAGAGGCGGAGTCCCCGCCCCCTGCCCCCGCCGGCCCTGTGGGTGCTACTCTTCAATGCTCAGCAGCCTCGGGGTGTCAATGATCGGCAGCTCGATCGTCAGGGCGTCTTCGCCGCGCTCCAGCACCTTGACGGGCAGCGTCTTGTTCGCCAGGGGATCGTAGCAGGCCAGCTTGCACTTTGTCCCGGCCACCGGGCGAAGACTGAGGCGATACGGCGTGTCCTTCATCTCCTCGACGTTGTAGTTCGGGGTCATCTCGTAGAGGGCGATCACCCACTTCCTCTCGCTCACCTGGAAGGGCAGGACCGCAAACAGGTCGCTGTGCCAGAGCGCCAGCTCAGGCGTGGCACGGCTGGCTTGGCCAGCCGTGTGGCTGGCGCCCGCCGTGCCCACGGTTGGATGAGCCGGCCGTGGCACACTGAACACCTTGCGGTCGGGGGCCAGCCTGGCGTATTGGATGTCGAACTGCCTCGGCTTGGGCACGGGCACCGCGCCATCGAACGCCTTCACCGCCCGCCGCAGGGAGCGGAGGGCGGGTGAGAGCCAGGCCTCCACCTCGCCATCGGGCGGCATGGCCTTCAGCTCCTTCACCTTCGCCAGGTGGAAGCCCATGCCCTCGTCGTTCTTGTCGGGGCCGGAGACGAAGAGGGTCATCCTGGTGAGGCCCTTGTTGAGCCAGAAGAGGAGCGCCCGCAGGAGGAACTTCTCCTTGAGGCGTAGCGACGCGGCGTCGCCCTTCACCCCCGCCTCGGCGGGCACCACGCCGTGCTCGGTGATGTAGTGATGGAAACGCTCGACGCCCTCGGGCTTCACCGTGAGGCGCTTGTCGGGCCGCAGGTGGCGCATGAGCGATTCGGTCTGGATGAAGGTGTGCGCCCAGCCCTCGGCCATGCACAGGCGATAGGTTGGGCTGCCGCCCTCCTCGCACTTCGCCGCGTCGCCGCGGAACTGCTCGCGTTCGGGCATGTCGCGCCAGCCAGTGCCGTAGGGGTGGTAGCTCTGCCCGTCGGTGCCCGGCGGCAATTCCTTGATTGGGGTGTGGAAGAACGTGGTGTTCGACCAGCCCCAGATGCAGCGGGTGCCGGGGAACTCCTTCTTCGCCATCTCGATGGTGCGGCGCGAGACCTCCCAGGCGTGGCCGCCGGGACGGAGGAAGTCCTTGGTGAACTTGGCTTTTCCCGGCCAGTAGTTGTTGATCCCGTAGTCGCTCGCGAAGCGCGAGCCGAAGCTCAGCTCGTTCCAGATCTCGAGCTCGATGGCTATGCCCTCCTCCTTCGCCACCTGGGACAGGGAGCGAGCGTAGTCCACCCAGCCCCCCGCCGTGTGCTCGAACTCCGGCGTGCCGACCGGGTGGAAGGGCAGGTAGTAGAAATCAATGCAGCTCAGCTTGTCGCCCTTCTTCAGGTCCTTCGGCAGCGGCTTGGAGAGCTTGACGGCCTTTCGCGCCGCGTCAATCTCCGTGAACAGCACCTCGCCCGCCCAATAGTCGGTCAGGCCGTTGGTGCCGGAGTAGAGGACTCGGAAGCCCTCGACCGAATCGAGGAGCAGTTCAGTTGAGCCTTTCGGGGCATCGGCGGCGAGACGGCGCTCGAAGTGCTTCATCTTGCAGGGATAGCCGTGGTGGGCGTTCATGAGGATGATCGGCACGATGCCCAGCCTCTTGCACAACTGGAGCACCTCGCGGTAGCGCGTCTCGGAGTGCTTGGCGATGCCCTTGATGTCGGGGTCATAGTTGCCGAACGGCTGCTCCCAGCGGACGCAGCGGATGCCCGCCTTGGCCAGCAGGCCGAGCTGGGCCTCCATGCTCCCGCCGTGGAAGTGGAAGCCCATGCCGATGCCGTCCAGCAACGCCACGGCGGGCCTCGTTTCGAGGAACCCGCGCCACGGCTGCTTCACGTGGCTGTGCTTCGGCCACGGCACGTCGAGCTGCGAAGGGTCCACGCAGGGCCGCATCTCGACGGGCGCGCCCATGCAGCCCAGCGCCAC
>Ga0194112_10007056_pt1 | contig 14681 bp, 11 predicted proteins | sample TA2MahC400mmetaG_FD_146191 | JGI IMG/M metagenome (GOLD analysis project Ga0194112, IMG submission 146191) | Freshwater microbial communities from Lake Tanganyika, Tanzania - TA2015016 Mahale Deep Cast 400m | ecosystem: Environmental > Aquatic > Freshwater > Lake | place: Tanzania: Lake...
CGACGGCCGGTCCTGCCGCCGCTCACCCTTCGCCGGAGGTCATACATCTTGACGCGCGCCCGAATCCCCTCCAGCCCGCGGCGGCTCCGCTGCGCCCTGGGGTCGGCGGCCCTGCTCGCCGGCTCCCTGGCCGTGCCCGCGGCTCCGGGCCGGGCCGCGGCGCCCGACGATCCCCTGTGGCTGCGGGCGGTCGAGATCGCCGGCCGCAACGAGCACTGGGTGCCGGGCACGATCGTCACCAGGATCGAGGAGCTCGACGGCGAGGGTCGGGCGAAGCATGTCCGCGAGTCGTCGATGCGCCTCTTCCTCGGAGAGGCGGGCGAGGTCGAGAACGAGATCCTGCGCGCGGCCGAGGACGGCAAGGACACGACCGAGAAGGAGCGCCGCAGCGCCGCCGAGGAGAGGAAGCGCGCCGAGCGGGAGCGGGCCGCGCAGCGGGAGCGACTGGAGAAGAAGGCCCGGGAGCGGGGTGTCGATGCCGAGACCCTCGAGCGGGAGGAGGCCCGCGGCGGGCGCTCCGGGGGGAAGCGAGGCTCGAGTCGCTTCGGCGGACCGACGCCCTTCGACCCCGTCGTGCAGGACAGCGTCTCCGCCCGGCGCGTCTCCGCCGAGGATCCGCCGGACGGCGGGCCGCACGTCGCCTTCGAGTTCACCCAGCGAATCGGCGCCACGGGCGCGCTACGCGGCATCGCCTGGATCGAGGAGACGACCGGCCTGCCGATCGAGCTGCGCTTCGCCCCCGACCCCCTGCCCGGACGCGTCAAGGAGATGTCGCTGCGCGTGCGCTTCGCCGCCGTCGCCGACACCGCCTGGGTGCCGGTCGACATGGAGGTCCACGCGCTGGGGAAGATGCTCCTCTTCAAGAAGCGCTATCGCAGCTCGCTCTCCTTCGCCGACCACTGGTGGAAGGAGGGCGAGTAGCCGCGGGGACGCCTGCGCCCGGCGCGACGAGCGACTCCTCCCGGGCCGGCGGATCAGGCGGCGCTCACTCCCCCACCAGCGGAGGATCCTCGCCGAGAAGCTCGCGCGCGTAGTCCTGGAATGTCTCCCCCGGCGTGAAGTCCGGGGCCGGTCGTCGATAGCCGGAAGTGTCGATCTCGCCGCGGATGAAGAAGGCGGACACCGCGGCCTCGAAAGCCTCGCGCTGGAGCCTGACCACATCCATGTGGCCCATCCCGGGCAGGAGCACGACCGTCCCGTTCGTCAGGTGGGCTTCTAGCTCCAGGGCCTGCTCGGGCGGACTCGAGAAGTCCAGGCCGCCGTTCAGCACCAGCGTCGGGACGGCGATGCTCGCCAGCCGGCAGTACTCCTCCGGTATCGTCTCGATCGGCCACCCGCCGTCGCCGGCGGCCGCCCACAGCTCGTTTGCCGGAGATCCGAGAACGACGCCGGTGTCGGCGGCTCCCGCCGCGGCGCCGGCCGCCGGGAATCCGCCGCTGACGATCTTCGAGAAGAACTCCCCCCAGTAGCGGCGGGATGTCGATTGCACGTCTTCGTCGTAGCCCAGACAGATGACCGCCAGGCCGCCCATGTCGCCGCCGCTTGCGGCGACATAGGCATCGAGCACCGCGGCCGCGGTGCCGGTCTCATAGAGCAGGTGGAATGTGGCCAGCCGCAGCTTGTCCCTGTCGAGCGGGACGCCCCGCCACTCGGCCGGGAGCGAATCCAGCACACCGCGGATCGTGCCCAGCAGGTCGGGTGTGCGGGCGGCGGCCTCGGGGTCCGCGCGCCAGAGGTCCGCGTACCCCCTCAGCTGGCCTTCCACGGTCTCGACATCCCAGACGAACCGGCGCGCCCGGCTGCTGGCGCCGATCATCAGGCTCCTGTGCGTCGCTTCCGGGTAGCGGCGGGAGTAGATGTCGGCGAGTTGAGTCCCGTAGCTCGTCGAGAAGAGCTGGATCGAGTCGTACCCGAGGGCCTTGCGCACCGCCTCGACATCGTCCGCGACCTCGACCATGTTGTAACCGTCGATGTCGACGCCGTCGGCCGCCAGCTCGCCGTGGCACTCCCGCAACGCATCTCGTGTGCGGGCGATCCCCTCGGGCGACAGCGGCCGGGCCTCGGCGAGCGCCCGGCCTACCTGCGGGCAGATGAGCTTGACGCTCCCGTCCACGCCCCGGTAGCCGACCCTGACCAGATCGTTCTCGGCCCGGAAGACCGGCGGCAGCTCCGCCCACAGGTTGCTCTGCCCGGGGCCGCCGCCGAGCAGGAAGACGGGCGGCGCTTTCGGGCTCTCGACGGCGTGCTGGCGGATGAACGGCAACTCCAGCAGCCGCGAGCGAGGATCCGTCCTGTTCTCCGGAACGAGCACATACCCGAAGTCCGTACGGGCGCCGTTCCAGGTTCCGCTCTTCAGCACGATCTCGCCGACCCCGCTCCCCGCCAGTCGACCGGGCTCCGGAAAGGGAGACCCGTCCTGCGCCACCGTGGCCCGCGCCGCGCAGAGACCGCAGAGGAGTGTTGCCGCGAGCCTGACGGCCCAGCACTTCATCTCCAGCCTCCCCGAGTCCACCGCCGATGTCCGCGACCCGCCGGCGCCAGTCCCGGCGTGCCCCTGTTCCTCCCGCAGCCGGCCGGAAGGGCCTGCGGCGACGGCATCATCGGGCCGGCGACCGCCCCGGGTCCAGTACGGAAGCCGCCCCCCTACCGCCGCCCGAAGCCGAGGAGCGTGTGCTCCACGCTGAAGCGCTCCGCCAGCGCGAAGTCCTTGAGCCAGGCCCGGCGCCTCTCCCACTCCGCGGCCTCGAGCGCGGCGCGCGGCGGCCGCAGGGAGCCGTCGGCCGCCCGCTCGCGGAACTGGAGCCGGGTGGAGTGCACGGCCAGCCCGTTCGCGCGCAGGATCTCGCGCGGCCCGATGATCTCGAGCCCGTGGTCGGCCGCCCGCTCCGCGAAGGCGGTCCCGGCGAAGAGCACGAAACGGCTCGCCGTCATGATGTCGATCCGGTCGGCCAGCCGCTCGATCAGCCCGAACGTGAGGCGCAGATCTTCGTCGGTGCTCGTCGGGAGCCCGAAGATCATCATCAGCATGTTGGCGATCCCCGCCTCGCCGGCGGCCCGGATCACCCCCTCGATGACCGGCACGCGCGTGCCCTTGCCGACGAGGTCGAGCAGGCGCTGCGAGCCGCTCTCGACGCCCCAGCTGATCCAGCGGCATCCCGCCCGGCGGAGCAGGGCCAGGCGTTCCGGCGTGTGCTCGCCGTCGGGACGGCCCATGGCGTGGAAGCGCAGGTCGAGGCCCTCGGCGAGAAGCGCCTCGGCGATCCGGGCCAGATCGGCGCCGCCGACGTACTGGTCGGCCAGATAGACGTGCCGGGCGCCGCTGCGCCCGCGCTCCTCGGCCAGCTCCCGGGCGAAGTCCCCCGCCGCCTTGCTCCGGTAGTCGCCGAAGGAGAAGTTGTGCGCGCAGAAGCGGCATCGCCGCCAGCGGCAGCCGCGCGAGAAGAGCGCCGGCAGGACGGGCTCGGGATTCCAGTAGGCGGCGAGCGGCAGGTCGCCGAAGTCGGGGCGCAGGGCGTGCGTGGCCGCCATCTCGAGGCCGGCTGCCGGGACGGGCGCGTTGCGCCGCACGCCCCCGGGCGCGGCGCGCGCCAGGCCGGGCACCTGCTCCCAGGCGACGCCGCGGCACAGCGCCTCCGCGGGCAGCTCGCCCTCGCCGGGGACGGCGGCATGGACCGCCGGGAACGCGCGCAGCAGCTCCTCCAGGTCCAGCGCCGAGATGGCCGCGCCCCCGAGCACGACGCGCGGTCCCCTCCCGCCGCACCGCTCCTCCACCCGTCGGGCGATCGCCAGCGCCCAGGGGAGCTGCTCGAGGTACATCACCGAGAGGCCGACCCAGACGGGATCCCCGCCCAGCAGCCGCTCGACCAGGCTGTCGAGCAGCGCGGCGAAGTCCTCGCCGGAACCCGCGCGGCCGATCTCGTCGCCCCCCTCGGCGTAGCGCCGAGCCTCCCCGCACAGCGCGTCCATGGTCCGCCAGGCCCCATTCCAGGAAGACCGCCGGGCGGCGTAGCCGCACGCATCGAAGAAGCGCGACGGATCGCGCATGAACGCGCGCACTCCCCCCAGCGGGGCGTGGCGGAGCGCCAGGAAGTCCCAGGCGGCGAGATTGCCGTCGAGGAGGGCGAGGGCGACCTCGGGCATCGCCCGCCGCAGGTGCGCGGCGAGCATGGCCAGGCCGAGCGGCGCGTAGCTGGGCGCGGCGGGGGGAGGGAAGAGCAGGGCGACCCTCACGGCGCCCTCCTCTCCGGCCCCGGATGGGGCGCGGGCCGCGGAGCGCCGGGCGATACTCGGGGATGCGGTGGCAGATGACCTCCGGCGGCGCCGGCGGATCGCCCCGCACGGGCGTCGAGCGCCCGCCGGCCCGCGCCGCGCGCTACTCGGGGATGCGGTAGCAGACGACCTCCGGCGGCGCCGCCTCGTCCTCGCCGGCGGCGCCGCCGGCGACGCCTCCGCCCACCGCGGCCATCGCCGCCCCGGCGTAACCCTTGACCAGGAGCGCGCGATCGTCGCCGAGGAAGAAGAGCCGATCGCCGCGGCGGCCCTCGCAGGCGATTGCCGTCTGGAGCACGAAGCTCCCGTCGGGATCGAAGATGTCGTAGGTCTGGAACACACCCTCGGGCTGATCGTGGCCGCTCCGGCCGTGCAGCACCCAGAGCCGATTGGCGCCGTCGACGCGCATCTGCAGGACCACCGGATCGTCGTCGCAGGCGATCCGGTCGATCTCGCGGCCGAGGACGATCATCCGCCGCGACTGCTGCGCGCGCTCCTTCTCCTCCGCCGTGCGCCGGCGCGGCTTGAAGGGCCGGGTGATGATGAGCTCGGGCGTCCCGTCGGGCCGATAGACGCGGATCTCGTAGCGATCGCGCACCGGCGCCGCGTAGACGCGGCCGTCGGGGCCGAGGGCCCAGCCGCCCAGGTGGACGAAGTAGTCCACCGCCTCGTCCCACACCGCCGTCGAGACGTCCTGGGTGATCGTCCTCTCCAGGTAGCGTACGACGGCGCCACCGGTCTCGTCGACGCGGGCCAGATAGCGATGCTGCGAGATCTCCCCCGCCCGCGGGCTCATCGCCTCGGCGCAGACGACCAGGCTGCCCCCGCGGCAGGCGGCGCCGTAGGCCATGTGCCGCCCTCCGGCGAGCGGATCTCCCGCCCCGAGGATGATGCTCCCGGCCGGCGTGCCGTCGCGGGCGAGCTTGACGATCATCCCGGGCGACATCTGCAGCACGCCGATCGCGGCGTCGGGGAGGAGCACCAGGTCGCGCGGGCGGCGCAGCTCGCCCGGCCCGTCGCCCTCGCGGCCCAGCGTGCCCAGGAGACGCCCGTCGGGAGAGAACACCTGGACGTGCGCGAGCTGCCGGTCGAGCAGGTAGACCTTCCCCTCCTCGTCGGCCGCCGCCTGGCCGATGGCGCCGAAGAGGATCTCGTCCTCCTCGCCGCCCGCGCGCCACAGCTCGCTCAGGCGCAGCGTCCGCACGCCCTGCTGGGGCGTGTCGCCGTTGCGGACGCGCGGCACGTCTGCGCGCGCCCCCCCGGGGAGAAGCGCGGCGGCGACGAACAGGACCGACAAGCGCGAGAGGAAGGGAACGGCGAGTCGCTTCATGACACCTCCCGCCGGCGGCGGCGCCGGCTTGCCCACGCGGGCCGCGGCGATCCGCGGCGCCCCGCGGGCCGCGCGCGGGAAGTTCCTACCCATCTTCCACCATGGATTGATGTTGGAACGCCTCGGTCGGAGCCGATCCTTACCAGAGAGGACCCGATTGCCGCAAGCGACGATCCCGGAATCGGCCAAACGGCCGCCCATGGCCCTCCCTCGCGCGGCCCGGAGACCGACTGCGCCGGGGCGAGCGCCTCGCGGGCTCGCAGTCGAGCCGGGGGTCTTGCCCGCCCCGTTCCGACCAGCGGCGCACGCGACGAGTCGGAGACGCGCGTGCCGGCGCCGGGCGTCCGGCGCGGCGGCGCCCCGGAGTGATGCAGTCCCGCCTCGGAGCGGGCCTGCCCCGGCCGCAATCTAGTGGCGACCGGCCCGCTCCACGCTTCACTGGACGCTCGCGCGCCGCTATGCTGCCCGCGAGTCTGATCCTCGACAGTCGGACCGAGCCGGCGGCGGCCGGCGGAGGAACGCGATGCTTCCAGCGCTCGTCGGCGCCCTGCTGTTCTTCGCCGCGCCCTCCGGGGCGCAGCCTGCGGGGGGGGACTCGACGGCCGGAGCGATGCCTTCCCCCTCTCCGGTCGCGCTCGCGCCTTCGTCCGCGACCACCGAGGTCGGCGTCGACGAGCACCTGGGGCTTGCCCTGCCGCTGGACCTGGCCTTCCACGACGAGACGGGCCGCCCGGTGCCGCTGCGCGAGATCATCGACCGGCCGACGATCCTGACGCTCGTCTACTACCGATGTCCGGGGATCTGCTCGCCGCTGCTGAGCGGGCTTGTCGACACGCTGGACCGCCTCGATCTGGTCCCGGGCACGGACTACGAGGTCCTGACCATCTCCTTCGATCCCTCCGAGACGCCCGACCTCGCCGCGCGCAAGCGCGCCAACCACCTGGCCGCATTCAGCAAGCCCTTCCCGGCCCCGGCCTGGACCTGCATGACCGGCGACTCGGCGTCCATCGCCGCCCTCACCGACGCCGTCGGCTTCCGCTATCAGCGGGCGGGCAAGGACTTCACCCACCCCGGCGTGCTGACCATTCTCACACCCGACGGCCGGATCGCCCGCTACCTCTACGGGATCTCCTTCCTGCCGTTCGACCTCAAGCTCGCGCTCGTCGAGGCCGCCCGGGGGAAGACGGGGCCGAGCATCAACCGGCTGCTCTACTACTGCTTCAGCTACGATCCCGACGGGCAGAAGTACGTCTTCAGCATCGTCAAGGTCGCCGGAGTCGTGATCCTCTTCTTCGCCGCGATCTTCGTGCTCTACCTGGTCGTGACGGGACGCCGCGCTCGGCGGGGGGACGCCTGAGGTGGCCCGGACCGCGGCGCCGCCCGCCCCTCTCGCGTGCAGCTACCTGCATCCGGGCGGGGGCCGCGGCGGGCTGCTCGGCTGGGTCCTGACGACCGACCACAAGCGCATCGCGCTGCTCTACCTGTACAGCATCCTGGGCTTCGTCGCCGTCGGCGTCGCCCTGGGACTCCTGATGCGCCTGGAACTGATCGCCCCCGGACGCACGATCGTCGGCGCATCGACCTACAACGCCCTCTTCACGCTCCACGGCGTGATCATGATCTTCCTCTTCATCATCCCCGGGATCCCGGCGATCTTCGGCAACTTCATCCTGCCGTTGCAGATCGGCGCTCGCGACGTCGCCTTTCCGAGGCTGAACCTCCTCTCCTGGCACTGCTACATCGCCGGGGCCATCCTCGCCGTCACCGCCCTGTTCACCGGCGGCGGCCCCCCCGACACGGGCTGGACCTTCTACGCGCCCTACAGCATACGGACGACGACCAACGTGACCCTGGCGGTCTTCGCCGCCTTCGTGCTCGGCTTCTCCTCGATCCTCACCGGCCTGAACTTCATCGTCACGATCCACCGCCTGCGCGCGCGCGGCATGGGTTGGTTCCGCCTGCCGCTCTTCGTCTGGAGCCTCTACTCGACCGCCTGGATCCAGCTCCTGGCCACCCCGATCCTGGCCATCACGCTGCTGCTGGTGATGATGGAGAGGCTCTTCGGCCTGGGCCTCTTCGACCCCGCCCGCGGAGGGGATCCGCTGCTCTACCAGCATCTCTTCTGGATCTACTCCCATCCCGCCGTCTACATCATGATTCTGCCCGCGATGGGCGTCGTCTCCGAGATCCTGCCCACTTTCGCCCGCCGGACGATCTTCGGATACAAGGCGATCGCCTTCTCCAGCATGGCCATCGCCCTCTTCGGCTACCTCGTCTGGGGCCATCACATGTTCACCAGCGGGATGAGCGACACTTCCCGCTGGATCTTCTCCCTGCTGACCTTCCTGGTGGCGATCCCCAGCGCCGTCAAGGTGTTCAACTGGACCGCGACGCTGTACAAGGGCTCGATCGATGCCTCGCCGCCGCTGCTCTTCGTCTTCGCCTTCGTCTTCCTCTTCATGATCGGCGGACTGACCGGCCTGATGCAGGGGGCCCTGTCGGTCAATGTCCACGTTCACGACACCGCCTTCGTCGTCGGCCACTTCCACTACGTCATGTTCGGGGGGGCCGGCTTCGGCCTGATGGCGGCGCTGCTCTACTGGTTCCCCAAGATCTTCGGCCGCCTCTACCCCCGCCGCCCGGTCTACATCGCCCTGGGCGTGCTCTTCGCCGGCTTCAACCTGCTCTACTTCCCGATGCTGGTCCTCGGCTGGATGGGCCAGCCGCGCCGCTACTACGACTACCTGCCGCAGTTCCAGACCGGGCACCTGATCTCGACGATCGGATCCTGGGTCCTGCTGGTGGGACTGCTGATCCTGACCGTCACGCTGATGCGCGCCGCCCGCCGCGGTCCCTGGGCGCCGCCCGATCCCTGGGGCGGAACCACGCTCGAGTGGCGGACCGCCTCGCCGCCGCCCGTGGAGAACTTCGCCGTCGAGCCGGCCGTGACCGGCAGGCCCTACGACTACGGCGCGCTCGGGCGGGGCGCCGCCGCGCCGGAGGGGAGGTGAGCCGGGGCATGGGCAGCACCCTCGCCGCACCCGCGCAGACGGCCCATCATCGCGACGCCGTCGGGGCGAAGCTGGGCATGTGGCTCTTCCTCTTCACCGAGCTCCTGCTCTTCGGCGGGCTCTTCCTGCTCTACGCCGTCTACCGCACGCGCTTCCCGAGCGACTTCCACTTCGCCGCGACGACGCTCGATCCGCTGGTCGGAACGGTGAACACGCTCATCCTGCTGACCAGCAGCCTGACGATGGTCCTGGCGGTCGCCGCCCTGGAGCGCGGCCGCCGGCGCGCGGCGCAGGCCTTCCTGGCGGCGACGATGGCGCTGGGCGCGCTCTTCCTGGCGAACAAGGCTTCCGAGTGGGCGGCGAAGATCGGCCACGGCCTCTTCCCGCGGTCGGGCCTGCTCCTCGATCGGACCGACGGCGAGAACCTCTTCTACGGCCTCTACTACGGGATGACCGGGCTCCACGCCCTCCACGTGCTGGTCGGCCTGGGGATCCTGGCGGTGATCTGGGGCCTGCTGGCCCGCGGGCCGCGCCGCGGGGGAGAAGCGGCGGCCGAGCGCGGCACTGAACGGCTCGGGAGCGAGGCGGCGGCCGAGCGCGGCACTGAACGGCTCGGGAGCGAGGCGGCGGCCGAGCGCGGCATTCAACTCGAGAACGCCGGGCTCTATTGGCATCTCGTCGATGTCGTCTGGATCTATCTCTTTCCGCTCTTCTACCTGATCTCGTAGTCGCGGACCGGGGGCGTCGCGTGGAGCAGAGACCGCTGAACGGCTACGGCACCTACCTGCTGGTCTGGAGCGCGCTCGTCGTGCTCACCGCCGTCACGGTCACGGTCGCGGGGCTGCACCTCGCCCGCTGGAGCGCCCTGGCGGCGATCCTCGTCGCCACGATCAAGGGCTCCCTCGTACTCCTCTACTTCATGCACCTGCGCCGCGAGGCGGCGATCATCAAGGTGTCGCTGCTCGTCGCCCTGCTCACCTGGACCGTCACCCTGGCGTTGACGTTCGCCGACGTCGCCTTCCGGTGAGGTGGAGCATGTACGGCCCGGTCACCAGCTACCCCGCATCGGTCGACGCGACCTTCTACTTCATCGTCGCCGTGTCGCTCTTCTTCCTCCTGCTCGTCACGACGCTGATGATCGTCTTCGCCGTGCGCTACCGCCGCAGCCGCCGCCCGCGGGCGGAGCAGATCGAGGGGCACACGCTGCTGGAGATCGCCTGGACGATCATCCCGCTGCTGCTGGTCCTGGCGATGTTCCACTTCGGCTTCGAGGGGTTCCGCGCGCTGCGCAGCGTGCCCGAGGGGGCCATGACCGTCAAGGTCACGGGCCGCATGTGGGACTGGAGCTTCCGCTACGAGAACGGCAGGGAGGCGGCCAAGCTGTACGTGCCGGTCGACCGTGCGATCAAGCTGTCGATGACCTCGGTCGACGTGCTGCACAGCTTCTACATTCCCGCCTTCCGGGTGAAGGAAGACGTCGTCCCCGGCCGCGAGACCTACCTCTGGTTCAGGCCGCAGACCACGGGGCCGGCGGACATCTACTGCGCCGAGTACTGCGGGCAGCGGCACGCCTACATGATGTCCGAGGTCGTCGTCCTGGAGGCGGAGGAGTTCGAGGCCTGGCTCGCGGCGGGCGGCGAGGAGGGGGAGAAGGAGGGCGTGCCCGCCCTGCTCGCGCGCCACGCCTGCCTCGACTGCCACAGTCTGGACGGATCGCCCGGCGTCGGGCCGACGCTGCGCGGGCTCTACGGCCGGCAGCGCGCCCTGATCGTCGCCGGCCGGGAGGAGACGCGCGTCGCCGACGAAGCCTATCTGCGCCGGGCCATCCTCGAGCCCGACGCCGAGTACGTGCGCGACCACGAGCGCAACATGCCCGCGCCCGTGGGGCTGAGCGAGGAGGATCTCGAGCGGATCATCGCCTACATCCGGGCGCTGGAGTAGGCGGCGGACGGGGCGGCGCGGGCGGAGACGGCACGCACGACCGGAGGCGGGCGTTCAGGGGCGGGCGGCAGCGGGCGCGATGACGGGACTCGCGGGCGGCAGGCGCCCTCGAGACGGAGCGCGATCGCCGCGACACGCGGGAGGCGACGATTGCCGAGGCCGGGCCACACGAGACGGGGAGTCCCCGGCGCGCGCCGGGAGGGCCTGTGGCGGCTCTTCCGCCCGCCGCTGGCCTTGCTCGTCGGCCTGTCCGCGGCGGCAGCCCACGCCCTCGCGGCGGGCGGTCCGACCGCCGGCGCCCTCGTCCCCGGCGCCGCCTGCCTGCTCCTCGCCGCGGGGGCCTCGGCGGTGAACCAGGCCCAGGAGCGCGAGACCGACGCGCGCATGGCGCGCACGCGGCACCGCCCCCTGCCCGCCGGCTCCCTGGCGCCCGCCGGGGCGCTCGCCCTGGGGGGAGGCGCGATCCTCTCGGGCCTCGGGCTGCTGATCGCTCTCGCCGGCCCCCCCGCCGCCGGCGCCGGGGCGCTCGCCGTCGCCTGGTACAACGGCCCCTACACCTGGCTGAAGCGCAGGTCCTCCTTCGCCACGGTGCCGGGAGCGCTCTCGGGCAGCCTCGCGCCCGCGGTCGGCTGGCTGGCCGCCGGAGGGGATCCGTCGGCCCCGGGCCTGCGGTTGCTGATGCTGATCCTCTTCCTCTGGCAGGCGCCCCACTTCTGGCTGCTTGCGCTCCGCCATGGAGGCGACTACGAGCGGGCCGGGCTGCCCTCGGCGCTGCGCGCGCTGGGCGGACCCTCGCTGCGGCGGGTCACTTTCGTCTGGATCCTGGCGACGATCGTGGCGACGCTCTGGATGCCGCTCTGCGGCCTGATGCGCAGCCGCGGCCTCTTCCTGGGGCTCGTCGCGCTGGCGGTCGTCCTCGGCCTCCTCTCGGCGCCGCTCCTGCGCTCCGCTGCGCCGAGCGACCGGTGGCTGCGGGCCAGCCTGACGCGGCTCAACGTGTACCTGCTGGCCGCGCTGGCGCTGGCGGTGATCGACGGAGGCGCCGGGCCGTGACGGGGGAGCGGCGGCCGGCGGCAGGACGCCGCGAGCCGCTCGCGCGGAGGGGGCGAAGCGGGAGTCGGCGGGCTGAAGGGCGGCCGGCCGCGCGGCGGCGGGCTGCGCCGCTCGCCGGCAGGGAAGCGGAGACTCGGAGGTAGCGGCTCGTGGGAGTTCTGGAACGGATGATCCTCGCCCCGCTGCCCGCGCAGCTTCCCCTGCTGCGGCTGCTCATCCCGCTTCTCGCCTTCGCCTTCCTCGCCTTCGCCGGCGTGATGATCGTCTCGACCGGCGCCTCGCTGCTCGCCCGTCCCTGGAGGCCCTCCGTCGCCCGGCGGCTGCGCGAGCTGCCCTTCGGCGGACCCGCCCCCTGGATCGTCTTCGGCCTCGCGCCGCCGGCCGGCCTCGTCTTCCTCCTCTCCGCTTCCCTGGCCGGAGCGGGCCTCGATGCCGGCGCCTATCTCGCCCGCATCCTCGCGCTCGCGCTGGCCGCCTTCGTCGCCCTCCGCCTGCACGCCCGGCGGGGCCATCCGGCCGCCGGCCTGATCGGGCTGCTGTTCCTCCTGGGAGCTGCGTTCCACTTCGTCGCCACGCTCACGCTGGTGACTTTCCCGGAGAAGTGGGCCCGGCACGCGGCGCCGCTGCCGTTCCTCTACTCGATCCAGCCGGCCGTCCAGTTCAAGCTGTTCCTGGCCTGCTCGGCGTTCCTGTCCGGGGCGGCGATCCTGCTCTCCCGGGGCGGCCGGCCCGATCCCGAATCCGTCGCCGATCGCGACGACGAGGCTGCCCTGCGCCGGGTCGGCTGCGGTCTGATCCTCGGCGGCGCCCTGGTCGCCCCCCCGCTGCTCGTCTGGGACCTCTACACGGCGCCCGACATCTCGCTGACGCTGCGCGTCTTCGGCTCGGCGCTGCTCATGCTCGGCCTCCTCCTCGCCGGCGCCATCCTGGCCCTGACCATGCTTCGCCGCGGGCACGCACGACACGCGACGGCCGCCGCGATCCTGGGCCTCGCCCTGCTCGGCACGCTCGCCTACCGCGGACAGGCGGCGCGGGCCGACGCGGCGCGCGAGCCGGAACGGATGGTCGCCGTCGCGGCGGAGGCGCGCTACGCCGCGCTCGTCGCCGAGCAGGAGAGCCGCTACAGGACCGATCCCCCCGACGAGGCGCTCGGCGAGCGGATCTACCGCGAGCGCTGCTCCTCCTGCCACGCCTTCGAGCGCAGGCTCGTCGGGCCGCCCTACGACGAGGTCGTCCCCAAGTACGCCGGGGATCTCGCCGCCCTGGCCGAGTTCATCCTCAACCCTCGGCGCGTGGACACGAGCTACCCGCCGATGCCCAGCCAGGGCCTGCGCGCGCGAGAAGCGCAGGCGGCGGCGATCTTCCTCGCCCTGCGCGTGACGGGCGAGGCGGACGCGTCCGTCTTCGGCCCGGGCGCTTCCTCCGAATCCCGCTCGGGGGAGCCCGGGGCGCCCGCCCGGACGGAGGAGGGGCCGTGAAGGCGAAGCTCCTGATCGGCGCCCTGCTCGCCTTCTTCGCCTTCTGCGGCGTGCTGATCGTGCTGCTCGCCCACTTCCGGGGCGCGGGCGCCGAGGGGCCGGCGCAGCCGATCGCCTTCAGCCATCCGATCCATGTCGAGACCGTCGGTCTCGACTGCGCGCACTGCCACGCGACGGCCGATCGGTCCCGGCGCCCCGGCATGCCGAGCGTCGCGCTGTGCATGGAGTGCCACGAGCAGGCCGCCGCCGACCGGCCGGAGGTGCGCAAGCTGCGCGAGCATCGGGACGCCGGGCGGCCGATCGAGTGGGCCAGGGTCTACGGGCTCCCCTGGCACGTCGGCTTCTCCCACAAGCCGCACATCCGGGCGGGCGTCGAGTGCGCCGCGTGCCACGGCGAGCTGCGCGCGCAGCCTCGCGTGCGCCGGGTGAGCTCGCTCGAGATGGGGTGGTGCGTCGGCTGTCACCGCGACCGGACGGCGGACACCGACTGCTGGGCCTGTCACCGCTAGGAGCGGAAGCGACGGCATGAAGCGCAGGCAGTTCGTCAGGCTCCTCGGGCTGGCGCCGGGCGCGCTGGCCGCGCCATGGGACGCGGCGCAGGCGCGGAGCAAGCTCCTCTCGCACCTCCTGCCGGGAGACCCGGACGACCCGCCGGACGGCTCCCGCTTCATCCCGGCGACGTGCACCGAGTGCCCGGCCGGATGCGGCATGCTCGTCGAGGTCCGTGAGGGGCGGCCGATCAAGCTCGAGGGAGACCCCGACTGCCCGCTCGGGCGCGGCGGCCTCTGCGTCCGCGGCCAGGCCTCGCTCGCGCGGCTCTACCACCCCGAGCGCCTGCGCCAGCCGCTCGAGCGCGCGGCGGACGGGGAGCTGCGCCCGATCGCCTGGGAGGCGGCGCTGGAGCGCGTCGCCGCGGCGCTCGGCTCCGCGGCGGGCGCGCGGGACCCGGGCTTCTACCTGGCGGGGCAGACGACGGGCGCGCTGGCCGATCTCGTCGACGCGTTCGCACGCGCGCACGGTCTGCAGGTCCTTCCCGGACTCGAGCTCTTCCATCATGGGGCCTTGCGCCGGGCGCACGAGATCCTCTTCGGCCGCCGCGAGGTTCCGACCTACGCCCTGGGCGGCCCGGACCCCGCCGACCTCCTGGTCACATTCGGGGCCGATCTCTTCGAGAGCTTCCTCCATCCGGTCCGCCGGGCGCGCGAGTTCGCCGAGGCGCGCGAGCGCGGCCTGCGCTGGTTCCACTGCGAGCCGGGGCTGTCGATGACCGGATGCAGCGCCGATCGGCGCCTCGCTCTCGCCGCCGGCGGCGAACCGGCTCTCCTGCTCCACCTCCTGGGCGAGATCGCCGCGGGCGACGGCGCGACCCTGCCCGCCGAGGTCCTGGCCTCACTGCCCCGGATGCCCCTGGAGGAGGCGTCGCGGAGGACCCGTCTCTCCGGCGATGCCCTGCGCGAGCTCGCCGGCGCGCTTCGCTCGGCGCGCCGGCCGCTGCTCCTCTGCGGCGGGATCGCCACGGCGATGCCGGGCGGCGGCGATGCCGCGCTCCTCGCCGGGCTGCTCCAGTGCGCCACGGGGCAGATCGGCTCGACCGTCGAC
>Ga0194112_10007061_pt1 | contig 14674 bp, 17 predicted proteins | sample TA2MahC400mmetaG_FD_146191 | JGI IMG/M metagenome (GOLD analysis project Ga0194112, IMG submission 146191) | Freshwater microbial communities from Lake Tanganyika, Tanzania - TA2015016 Mahale Deep Cast 400m | ecosystem: Environmental > Aquatic > Freshwater > Lake | place: Tanzania: Lake...
TTTTGGCTTTTCTTTATCTAACTCAAGCTTGCGGACAAGAAGATATCTTGGGTCTATATCCCTGATTATTTCAGGAGAAATGTAAATTTCATTGTTGAAAAATCTCAGAGTTCCTATTACAAGAACTGTGTTTCCTTGAGCAATTTCTGAAAATCTTTTTACATCATCTCCAAAAGCCCTTACTGTCATCTGCCCTGATGCATCATCAATTGTTAAAGATAAATAACTCTTTTTATTCTCGCTTCCTTCTGTCTGATACTTGTCAATAATATTTGCAACAACATTAACCCGGACAATGTTTTTATTTCCAAGCTCGAGAAACTTAAATCTTGCTATTTCTCCTTGTTCTATTATTGGTTTTCCTTTCAGCAAGTCTCCTACTCTTATCTTATATGCTATCTGCCTTTTTAGTATTTCTGCCATGTTTATATTTTTGTTTTTCTGAGTTTTTAATTATTATTGTGCCAAACCATATCTTTGGTTTAATGCTTCAATTTTCTTGTTAAATGTTTCCTCAATATTAATATTATAATCTGTTGCTAAATTCATAATCTGAATTAATACATCAATTAATTCTTCTGCTAATTTTTCTTTGTTAAAATCTGCTCTCCAGCCGTTTTTTTCATGCCCTATTTCTCTTGCTAATTCTCCAATTTCTTCAACTAAATGAGGAAATGTTATTTCTTTATCATGTTGCAAACTATTTTTTTTATTGTAATCTTCTATCACTTTATACGCTTTTTTTCTTAATTCTTCGATTTCCATCGCTCACATCCTCTGGACAAATCCCTTTCTCGGATGAAAAATATCACCCGAAATTGTCAATTTATCTATTGAATCATCAATGTCTTTTTCCTCTACTTTTCCTTGTAATTCTTTTTTTATTTCTTCAATTGGAATTAATTTTCCCAGCCTGGACTCTAATCTTGCCAAAGTTTCTTTTACAAGCATGATTTTTCCCCTTTGGCTTGTCGAGACACCTGTTGCAATTCTGTCTATGTCAAATGTTTTTGTCTCATAATCATATCCAACCTGCATAAGATAAAACTTCATTAAATTAATTGCGCGTTTTGCATCTTCTTTTGCAACTTTTCCAGAAAGTCTAAGTTTTGCGGCTGCTTCTGACATTCTTATCAAAGCCTCGAGCTGTCTGGCTGAAATCGGGAGAGGCTTTGTGGGCTGGTCAGAAGAAACAGCTGTATTTCTCAAATCAACATAGAATTTTTTTATTTCATTTATTGCTTCATCTGTAAGTTTTGGCTGGATTTTCTGCTTTGAATATGCTATATATTTTCTGAATAAATCTTTGTCAATAATTATTTTTTCTGTTATATGCTGGTGTTCTTGGAGAACGTGAGAGGCTATTGCTTCATCTTTGCTCCTGTCTGGAATATCTTTAAGAACAAAAACAACATCAAACCTGTTAATTAATGTAGGAGGAATGTCAATTTGGCTTGCAACTGTCTGATACGGGTCAAATCTGCCGAATTTTGGATTTCCTGCTGCCAGAACACTTGTCTCGGCTCGCAAAGTTGCCTGGACATTTGCCTTGCTTATTGTAACTGTCTGCTGTTCCATTGCTTCATGCATTGCACTTCTGTCCTGCGGGTCCATTTTTTCTATTTCATCAATACATACAATTCCTTTATTTGAAAGAACCATTGCTCCTGCTTCTAGAGCCCAGCCTCTTAAAAACTCGTCGCGAACGACAGTTGCTGTCAGTCCTGCTCCTGTTGTGCTTTTTCCAGCAACATACCTTCCTTTTGGCGCTATTGCTGATATAAATTTTAATGTTACAGATTTTGCAACCCCCGGATCGCCTACAAGAAGAATGTGCAAGTCGCCTCGTGTCTGAGTTCCATCGCTTCTTATTTTTTTTACTCCTCCAAAAAGCTGGAGAACAAGGGCTTGCTTGATTTCTTCATAACCATAAACAGATGTCGCGATTGTATCTGTGAATTTTTGCAGGCATGATGGATCAGCAGCAAGCTCGTGAATCTGCCTCTCATCTTCCTCTGAGATATCAAGCTCTTCAAATGTCTCTTCAAGAGGAATTATGTTATTTGCTTCTATTGCTATATCATATCTTGTCATTGTGCCTCCTGTCTGTGTATGTCGAGCAATTTCTTTTAATATTCCGATTATTGCAACCCGCGAGCCAGGAGTTGTCTTTTCCTCCATTTTTGGCTCTACTAAATCTTCTTTAAGCCAGATATTTATTCTTCTTGGCTGTGCTCCTCCCTCAATGCTTTCCGGGCTTTCTTCTACAACTAATCTTTGAGCATCAACCATTTCCTTGCTTATTAATCTAAACTGCCCTTTTCTGCCACATGAACATCTTACTGGCTCGCGGAATTTTGATTCAACTTGAAGCACAGAAATTATTGTTCCGCACGCAGGACATTCAAATTTTGCATTTACAACCTGCGGCCTTACTTCTGAAGCTTGGCGGACAATCCCTTCAATTTGTATTAAATGATTAAGGTGCTTGGCTCTAAGATTTCTGATTTTTTCAGAAAGTGTTTCTGGCAGTTCATCAAGCCTTACTCTTGGATTTTGAACAAGCCCTGAATCTTCAAGAGCTGTCTCCAAAACCTGAAAAATTTCCTCTGGATTTGAGACAAGAAGCTCTGACAATAATGGGGAAAAAGAAGCAAGTTCTGAAAAATTGATAAAAACAATATTTTTTCCTGACTTAATGTCTTTTCCTATTTCTTTTTTTATTGAATTAAAGAAATTTCTTGATTCTAACAATAAATCCTCTGTTTTTGGTTTATCTGCCATCTTTTTCCCCTCAATATTATTCAATTAATTTGCTTTTTATTCTTTATTATACTCAAGTATAGGGGTTTTTATATTGCTTGGAAGTATATTAAGTTATCTTACTATTTTTTAGTGAGAATTGGATTTCTGAGAATTAGTTGATTATGCAGAATATTCTGTATTATATCCTGGATTTGTTTTGGGCCTGTATTTGTTTGGATATGAAATATCTGTTTTTACTGCATGAGAAACTTTTTTAAAAAATTTGAATACTTCATATGGGTTTGTTATGTTACTTATTGTATATGGCTTTTGGACAGGGCCTCTTCTTGTATATGTGAATGTTCCTGCTGTTGAAATTAAAATGCTTCCTGAATTTTTTCCAAACATTTTGTCCATTACACCAACATTAACCTCTGCATTTGTTATTTGGTCAAAATCAACTATTTCAAAATCTCTTCCTATTACTCCTTTTTGTATTATTACTCGCTTGTTTGTTATTGCATAGTATGATACTCTGTATAAAAGAGCATTATATATGGGAATTCCAACAATTAATGCTATTCCTATCCAGAAATGAGGCATTAAAAAAACCCCCAATCCCCACAATTGTCCTTTTATTGCGCTCCAAATTCCAAAAAATATAAATGGGATAAGAAAAATCATCCATATTATTCCAAATATTGTTGTTATTATACTTCTCCCGAAAAAGAAGGGCCAGAATTGAGGGGAACCTTCCCACATAATTTTTTCTTTTTCATCAAGAACTTTTTCAATTTCTCTCATCTTAAAATCATTCTTCAATTCTTTTCATATAAAGCTTGTAAGCTTTGCAACATCATATTCATATTTATTTATATAATTTAACACCTTCTCCCAATTTCACTCGTGATAAAATATTAATTGCCTCGTGAAATTGCTCGCTAAAGGTGTAAGAAAAGAATTGAATTCATTATCATTCTTCAATTCTTTTCATGGCTTCTTTAATATTTTTTATAAGCTGTTTTATGCTTTCATCCAGCTGCTGCTTGTTTTTTGTTCCAGTGCAGACTAATTTTCCATTGCTGAACAATAAGAATGTTGCTGTTGGCTGAACAAGCTTGTATACAAGCCCTGGAAACTGCTCTGGCTCGTATTCTGTATTCTCAAGTTCAAGAGCAAGGACATTTAAATTTAATTGAATTTCAATGCTTCCTGAAGCAACAATATTCTGAACATTTATTCTTGGTTTGTCTGTTATCTTGACATTTATTTTTTTAAGCTGTTTTATAACCAAATCTATTACTTGTTTGACTTGCTGTATGCTTTTTGTTCCAGTGCAGACAAGATTTCCAGAAGTAAATACAAGAACAGCTGATTTTGGCTTTTTAATCCTTAAAATTAATCCAGGAAATGTTTCTGGATTATATTCTGTGTTAGATTGTGTGCGGGCAAGCTTTGTCAGTGAGATTGGCTTTCCAAGAGAAGTTGTGGCAACAATATTCTGAACTTTTAAAGAAGTTTTAGCCATATCAAAAATTTTAATTTTATTTTAGTTGAATTTTTGTGATGATCAAAAACCCATAAAAGATTTTTGACATTTTTTAGTTGTAATTTTTTATACAGGGTTTTTAAACTTTGTGGCTTTATAAAGCTTTCGATTTTTTCCCTCGAGAAAAATCTAGTTTATAAAGCAGAATTTTGGTTCTGCATATTTTGAGAATAGGTTGGATGAAAAGAAGCATACTGCGGAGGGGAATAGGAAGGAGAGGGAGGAATTGGCGGCTGGGAAAAATTTGAAGAAGATAAATTATCCTCGTCTTTTCTGCTTAAAAAATAAATCAGAAGAATTACAATAATAATTATCATAAATACAATTCCTATTATAATTGAAATAATAGTCCAGTTATATCCTTGTTCTTCTGCTTGGCATTGTTGTTTTATGTTTGGCTTTCCTGATGCGGTATTGCAATTATTTAAATCAGAACACATTCGTGTTTGATTTCCATTTATGCATTTGCTCCAGTTTGTGCAATTCCAATTTGGTGTGCAAGATGTCAAGGAGCATGATTGGTTTAATGCGGGCATGTTAATGTTGCAGAAATTTAAATCTCTGCAAGTCCTGTTTTGTATTCCTCTAGAGCACATGCTCCAGTTTGTGCAATTCCAATTTGGTGTGCAATTAAATGTTGGACGAGAAGGCATTTCAATTACTCCGGAGTTTGTTAGTCCATCCACTTCAAAAAATCCTGTTGGCAAATTGCAAGTGAAGTTGTTATTAGAGCCAGGGCAATCAACTTCATACTCATTTGTTCCTGTGCATGATGAGCTTATTCCTGCTATTGAATTTAGCTCCTGGTCTTTCACACAGACACTTGATGAACTTGAGTTTAGTTTGTCTATAAATAATTTTTTTCTTATGTTCAGCCCTTTTACAATAAGATATCCTCTTGTTGCAGAAGACAGCTGCTTCTCGATATAAACATTTTCAAGATTTAACGGGACAGAAAAGTTCCAATCAAACTCTACTACTGAACTTGAACCTGATTTTAATTCTACTTTGTATCTTTTTCCTATATAATTTTCAGAAGTATTTATTGGAAGATAATTAATATATGTAGAGAGGGCTGTTCCTGATAAATTAGCAGTAGAGGTAATAATCCCATTATTGTCATAATCACAGCCAAAAGTGAGATTTGCAGGAGTTGATTGATTGCATGATTTTGAATCAAGATAGTATGCTGTTAATCTTTCATTTGACTGACAGGATGTGTTTAATTGCGCCCAGTTTGGAGAACAAGATAAATTACTGGATGTTATTTGAGAAAATGCATACATGTTAATAGTATAATTTGCAGAAACTTCTCCAATATCTGCTTTTATCAATACAGAAGGAGGATTTGATTCATTATTGAGAAAAGAATGTTTTATTATCCCGCCCGTAGAATTCTCACTCCAGGATGATGGACTTATTTTGTAAACTGATTTAAATTCAGTATCTGCTTGTGAGCTGCTTATTGTTCTTGTTTTTAAGTAAGATGAAGGTAAAATTGATTGAAGGCTTCCATTGAGAAAGGTATTGCTCCACGGGCTTGTTAAGCCCGTAATCATATTTAAATATTCTGAAGTAAAATTTCCTTCAGCAGCAATTATAGAAGTCATATTTATGCTGATTAGAATTAATGGCATATTTACAATATTCTGCCCCTGCAATATTTTTATTTTTTCTCCATTTATTTTATAAGCAAGAAAAGCATTGCAAACTCCTGCCTGGCTTGTATTTGTCAGAATTGTTATTCCATTTGAGCTTTCTTGAAATATTGAATCCCAGACTGCTTTTATGCTCGCATCTGAGCAGGAAGTTGGAATTGGAGGGGAGAAAACAGCTCTGCCAGTAATTCCGGAAAAAGAATAGAACAATAAAACTGAAACAATTAAAATTCCAAGTAATAAATTTGCTATTATCAGCCCTCTTTTCATTTTCTTAATCAGTTTTTTATATTTATAAATTATATTTATTTCTCTTTTTTATAATCTCTTTCTATTTCCTCTATTGTTGCTATATCTCTAATGCTTCTGTCTTCTCTTAATGCTGTAAATCTTGGAAATCTTAATGCAAATCCAGAGGAATATGACGGAGATTTTTGAATATCTTGATATGTAACTGTTACAACAATTTCCGGCTTAACTTGAACTTCTCGTTCGTGCTCACTTATTACCAATTTCTTTAATTTTTTTGAAACTTCCTCAAAACTTAGTCCTTGAGATGATTTTTCCTTCAAGCCCGTAGAAACTTTTCCTATTTCTAATAATTCAGAATCTTTTCTGCATGCTACTGTATAGCTTGTGAGCCAGCCTGCTCTTTTGCCTGTGCCATACTCTGCTTTTACAATAACCAAGTCAAACTCATTTTCAGATGGCTTTAATTTAACTCCATAACCAACCCGGGCTCCTGGCTTGTATGGAGCATTCAGAGATTTAATCATAACTCCCTCTTCTCCTTCTTTCAAAGCTTCTTGATAAAATTTTTCAGCTTTATTCTCATCATCTGTAATAATTTGCTCTGACGGGACAAGCTTGAATTTTTCAGGCTTGATTATTTTTCTCACCAATTCTGTTCTTTCCTTGAATGGCAGTTTTATAAGAGATTTTCCATTATAGTAGAGAATATCGAAGACGTTTATTTCAACAGGAAGCTCTTTTTCAAGTTTCTTGATGTCATATTTTCTTTTTATTCTCTGGCTTATTTCCTGGAATGGCTTGTATTTTTTTGTCTTGGGATTGAAGCCAACTGCTTCTGAATCAAGAATAAAACTCTCTCCTTTCACGTATTTTTTGACATATTCTGAAACTTCTGGAAATTGTTTTGTAACTTCTTCTAATCTTCTAGTAAATATCCGTATTTTTCCTGATTTTTCCTTGTTAATCATCATTCTGAAGCCATCGTATTTATATTCAATTGCAGCTGGCTTTCCTACTGTTTCAAATCCTTCTTTGATGTCTTTTACTTTAAGATAGAGCATGACTTTTACTGGCTTTCCTGGCTCGAGTTCTGATTCTTCCAGTGCTTTTTTTCCTTTTACTGCTCTTTCAAATACTTCTGCAAAATCTGTTGATGTGTCATACGCTTCTTGTACAAGAAAAAAATCCTGCTTGTTTTCTTTGTCAAGACAAGCCCAGACAATTGCATCTCTCAAAACCCCTTCTGCTGTTCCTGTTCTTAAGTCAGAGAGAAGAGTTCTTGTCAAATATTTTGCTTCCAGGCTTGATGCTGACGCGAGAAGTTCTGATATAAGGGAAATTTTTCTGTCTACAGTGCCTTTTCCTTCAAGTTCTGGAAGTTTTTTTAGATTTTCAAGAACTTTTTCTGTTGTCAGATTAGTTTTTAATAATGTTGATTGTTTTTTTCTTTGAACTAACTCAAAAGCCACCTCTCCCAAATCTCCTATTTTTTTCCATAATTTTATTATTTCCTCATCTGAAATTCCTGTTGATTTTGAAAGAGCTTTTATTGCAAGCTGAGTTGAAATTCCAATTTCTCTTGTGTCATAATCTGGAAAAATTCTTCCTTTTAGAAGGTATATTATCTCAAGATTTTTTTCTTGCTTGAGTTTTCTCAGAAATTCAGCTAAAATTTCTGTTTTTTTCAAACGAGATGGCTCGTTCTCGAGCTCTGAATAGAGTTTGGCTAGTTCGAGATATTTCATTTTAAAGGGTTATTATCAAAATCCTCCTTGCTTAATAGAATATACTTGTCAGCAGACTTTATTAAATCATTGGAAGTTGAAAATATCGAATTTCTTGATTTTTCATAATAAGTATATAAAACTATTTTTATACCTCTCTTTTTTAGATTATTAATTATTGGGACAAAATCGCTATCACACAAAATGAGGACTATTTCTTTTATTTGGGGGTAATTAATTGAAACAGATGTCAAATCCATGGTTAATAAGGTATCAACACCCTTCTGGCAGAATTCAAAATCTTTTTCACCTCTAATTCTTTGACACCTTCCTTCTCTTATTAATATATCTCTTTCTTTTGATATTGCTCTTATAAATTTGTCATAGTTTTCCTTTCTTTTATTTTCTATTTTATTTGGAATAGGACTTTGAAAAGGAGGGGCAGTATAATAAAATATTTTTTTACAGAAAAGATTTTGCTTTATTGCAAGATTTCTTGCAAAGTTTATGATGTCATAAACTAAATATCTACCTTTGCCAAAGTGTTTTGAAAGTTTTGATAAAAATCCTGCATCCATAAATACTAATTTTTCTTCCATTAATTATTATTTATAAAGGAAAAAACTCGTCCGGCAACCTTGCGATCACCGGGGTTCATGTTATAATAGATATTGCTTTTCACTTTATAAATCTTACCCCTGTTTAAATCAACTAAGAAATCCTGCTTTTTATATTTGACTTTTTTCTGTTTTTAAAACCGCATTATCTCAATTATCTGTTAACTTAACCTATTTATTAAATTAAAAATATTTTAAGGTTAGTATGAATAATTAAAATACTGAAAAAATTAAATTATAGCTAATAGAAGAAAATTATTTTCCACATCTATTTAAATAAGTCATCCAAATATTTTTTATAATCTCTTGCGCCAGCTCCTTCTTCAGTTGCAAGAGTAAAAATCATATATGCAACCATATCGAGAGGCAGTTGAGCATCTGTTTTTTCACGAACTAGCCTTCTTTCGGTTATTTCCTCATATCTGGTTCCATACTTTTTGTCTTCATCTTTGTTTGGATTTGGAATTGCAAATCTTTTGAACTCACGAAGTGTTCCTTTTACTGGAGACAATACTCTAAGTGCTTCCCGTGTTGTTTCTGCTTCAAGTGTAACTTCTCCTTCACGCAGCCCATCTCCCTTAGTTATTCTTCCTTCATCGAGGGTAAGGGTGCAGATTACTTTCTCCCCTTCTAATCTTAACACATAACTTTGTGGTTTTGGCATTTTTTAACTCAGAATTATCTGAGATGATTTATTACACCTCTTAACTATTTTCCGCGATTACCCCAGGCTCTCAGGCTTGGACGGACTTTTAACTCGTGGCTTTTACTTGATAATCCTCTGGATTTTTTTCCTGCGCTTGTTAATCCTCTGAAAGCTCTTTTTTGATTTTCCTTTCTTGTTATCCAAGCGAGATTTTTATCTGCTTGAATTTCTGGAGCTTTAGGATTAATCATTATTATCTCAAAGAAATAATGCTGCCCGTCTTTTCCGACTTGATATGAATTCAGAACTTCGAGATTTGTGTATTTTCTGGCTGCTCTCTGCTCTGCAACCCACTGATAGCTCATCTTGAGGGTTTTTCTGGCTGTTTTTCTCTTGCTTCTTCTTCTTTTATTTGCAACACTTCTTTTTCTTCCGCCTCTTATTATTTTAACTCGAATAATAACAAATCCTTTTTTATCTTTATATCCGAGATTTCTTGCTCTTCCTATATCACTTGGCTTTTCTAATTTTACAAAACTGCCTGCTCTTCTCCATTGAATCAGCTTTTCTTTCAAATTTTCTCGCAAATTTTGCTTGATATAGTTATAGGCGTTCATCTTCTTGCTAATTTTGAAAGGTTTTTAAATCTAATTGTTACAAAAACCTTATAAATCTCAAATTATTACAGGCTCATATGAGCCTGTAGCGCAGCCCGGTAGCGCACCGCTCTGATAATAAAATCAGACAGGCGGGGGTCCGCAGTTCAAATCTGCGCAGGCTCACTGAAAAGATTTAGAAAATCTTTTATCAAATATGGCATAAAGCCATGCATCAACCAAGGCAGTTGATGTTGAGCCTGCTGAAACAAATATACAGATTTGAACAAGGATAGCAGTTCAAATCTGCGCAGGCTCATTTTTTTATTCTCCTGCTTATTTGAACATATATTTTTTGATATAATAATCTTTAAAAAAGATTAAAATAATTATAAATAAAATGACAGACAAAGATAAAAATAGAAAAAGAAGCATCTCACTAGGTTTTACAAAGCCCAGGGTTTTGGAAGGAGATACTATATATGTTGATTTTGAATTTAATCCTGCTCTTTCTCAAGTTTCTGCTACAGCTTATTCTAATCAAGAGTTTATGTATCATACTCCTGCATTAGCAGGAAATATTCTCACATTAAATGAAAGAAATGCAACAACCCATACAGGGGACGTAGAACATTCATGGGAATTAGATTATAATCAATTTATACAAGATTTAGTTGACTCTAATAATGGATGGGTTGATAGTAGACGATTAATTGAAGATGGTTCAAGGCTTGTGAGAAAAATATTAGATGCTAGAAATCAATTAGAAATGGAGGTTTCCCAGCAAGCATGAATTTTAATTTAAAATATAAATTATAATTAATATTCAACTAAACCTTAAATATTGTTTACAATTAATTAAAATTATTGTTGTTAATTAAGATTAGTATATCCTGCTTAATCCTGCTGAATTTTTTCCTTTTGGATTTTCAGGAATGCAGAAAATTCTTGGAGAATCTCCCCCTATTGTCCTTTTTTGAAGAGTCACAAGCTTATTTTCAAACTGCTCATCAAACCTGTATCCTAGCCTGACAAAATAATAAGTTTGCGTTTCTGCATCAAAAAATATTCCTTTGATATTGTTTGCTCTTGCAAAATCAATAAATTTTGCTATTTCATCTTTTTTCTGATGGCAAACATCTGCTAAATTTGGCATATTATTTTGTTCCAAGCTCAAGAACTAATTTTTCATTATCAAGCTTGTAATTAAGAATAGGAAGATTAAGAGGAATTAGCTTGAAGTAAGCATTTTCATCAGAAAATGCTTTTATCTCTATGCTGTTTTCTAATTTGTTTATGATTATATCTTTTAGGCTTTTAATTCCTGGCAAATCAATTTCATAGATTATCTTGTTGCTTAATCTTCTTACGTCTGTTTTTGCCTCTTTTTTAGGCAGCTTTGAAAATTTTTTTGCTTGTTCGTCACTTATAATTAATTTTGGAATTTTCTTTTCTGATATTTCTTTCTGCATGTTCTTAAAATCACCTATGCCGGAAATTTTTATATCTGGGTTTTTTCCATTAGACATATTTATTGAGATGCTTATCCCGGTTTTTCTTATATTTTCTTTTGGTTTTCTTATCATTTCCTTATCAAGCTCGTGTAATTGTTTGTCAAATTCATTAAACAAGGATGAAAATAATTTTGAGTTAAATAAGCCAGTTAGATTCATAGCTGAAAAATCAGGCATTCCAAATGAATCTTCTTTTCCAAGCATTCCAAAATCCCTTTCTCTTTCCTGTTTTTTCTGCCACCTGAAATCAATTCCACAATAAGGGCAAAAATCATATTCTCTTTCAATTTTTCTTCCGCATCTCGGGCATTTTTTTCTGAACATAAAATTTTAATAGTCAAACACTTTAAAAATGTTGTGGAATTAATATAAATATGGAAAAGCAAAAAGAGGAGAAAAAGCACAGCATAGAAGAGCTTGCAGAAAAGTATAATATTGACATCAATAAGCTTGAGAAAGAACAAGAAAAACTTGCAAAACAAATTTCAATCAAAGATAGTATTGATTTTTCCAAGATTGTCAAGATAGGCGGAATTTCAAATGTTTTTTTTCAGAATAACATTATTTCTGCCGTTGTTGTCATAAATCCTGATTTTGAACTTGTAGAGCAGAAGTATTTTTCTGACAAGGCAAGATTTCCGTATATTCCCGGGTTTAGGGCTTACAGAGAGTTGCCTGCAATGGTTTCATGTTTTAATGAGATTGAAGAAAAGCCAGAGGTTGTTTTTATCTCAGGACACGGCATATCGCATCAAAGACTGGGGCTTGCATCACACTTTTCGCTTGTTGCAGGAATTCCTGCCATTGGAATTGCTGATTCTTTATTGGTTGGAGAAATTGAAGGGGAAAACATTGTTAAAAATGGAAAGATTGTTGGAAAAATTATCAAGACAAAGGAAGGAAGCAGACCCTTGTATATTTCTCCTGGCAATTTAATTTCCCTGGACTCGGCTGTCAAACTTGTGAAAAAATTTATTAAAGAGCCATACAAACTTCCAGAGCCCCTTCGCCTGTCACACAAATATTCAAGAGAAGTTATGAAAGAACTTTTTAAGTAAGTATAAAAAAGATTATTAAGATTATCTTTATTATTGTATTTTATTACATATAATTTTTTAAACTTGATTTCTGTTTGATATTTATGGCAAGAAAATGCCCTTATTATTCAGTATGCAAGGGTCATGGGGACAAAACTGAGGATCTTTGCACATTGAATGGCGGGAGATTTCCTTTAATTAGAATAGGAAACTGGGGACTATTTTATTGGAGAAAGGCAATATGTGTTGGACAATATGAAGAACATGAAAGAAAATATAGAGAATTTTGTGAGAGACAATATAATGAAACAACTAGTCAACAAAGGAAAAGAAGAAAGAGCGAGTTTGATGAACCTGATTGGAAAGATTAAATATTATTAAAAAACTCATTCTTTAATCTAATCAAAAATTTTGAAGTTATTTTTCCTGTTGGCTTTTCAAGAACCTGAGAATCTAGATTCATTTTTTTTATTATTTCTTTGGCTTGATTCTTGGTTTTTCCGTTTTCAACGAGAGAATAGAGAATTGCATTTTTTATTTTTCCTTTTTTCAGGAGAATATTTTTAATTATCTTGTTTTTATTATCATCTTTTCTTTCTAGCTTGACAAGCCAGGACTCTGTTCTTGGGACTGGAAAGAAATTTTCCTTTCCAATTTTGCAAATTGGTTTTATATTATAAAAAATTCCTGCAATCAAGCCGATTTTTTCCTGTGATAGAAGTTTTTCTTTGAAGCTTGAACTTACTATCATTATAATTTCTTTTATGCCAGAATTTATGGCTTTCTGCAGGATTGCTTCTGAGGCAGAGTAAGGAATATTTGCCACAATTTTATTATATTTGTGCCAGTCATATTCAAGAGCATTCCCATAAATAATTTCCAGGTTTTCATATTTCTTTTTTAGTTTATCAAGAAATTTTGAGAATTTTTCATCTATCTCAAAAGCTAAAACACAAGATTTTTTTGCAAGTTCTTTAGTTAGATTTCCTGTTCCTGCACCAATTTCAATTATTTTATCTTCTTTTTTTATATCTGCTTCTTCTATTTCTTTTTTTATAATTTCTTTATTTATTAGAATATGCTGGTCTTTTTCAGGCTGCAACATATTTTCTTGTATTTTAAAAAATATATAAATCTTTATATATAATTGCTTGAAATTAACTTTATGGCTAAACCAGAAAGAAGGCTTTACTGGCAGAGAATACTGCAGAATGGAAGTTATGTCTGGCTTTTTCTTGCTGTTAATGTTACAACCAACATTGATATTTTAAGAAGCAGAATTTTCAGAGTTTTTGAACCCGAGCATACTGAAGAAGACTTAATGGGAGACCATTTTGTTGGAACCCCTTTTAACTATGAGTTTTTCAGGGTAGTTTCAGGCCGGAGAGATATTGATTTGCACAGAGTTTACAGGAGAGAAGTTGTTTCCTGTGAAAAATTAGAGAAACTCGCATCTGCCTCAGGCCCTGATGAATTTAACAGAACTCTTCGCGAGATTATTTATTTCTGACTTTTTACCCGCAACTGTGAGCACTTATTTTCTTTTATTGCTTCTTTCAGGCTTTCAAGATTCAAATTTTTTATTATGCAGATATTTGCCAGAATTTTAAGCTGTTCTTTATTATGGGCATCTGAATTATAAACTTTTGGCAAATTTAACAAATCACAGCTGAAATTGTATTCTCCTTTATCATTAACATGGCATTCAACTGCATCTATGTCAAGATTTTTTATTTCTTCTATTTTCAAGCCAATTGTTTTTCTTTCTGGATGGGCAGGAATTGCTAGTCCGTTCTGGCTATGAATCTTTGATATTGTTTCTTCAGGAGACAATCCTTTTGGGACTGCCTCTTTAATGCCGATTGCGAGCATGTGTCCTTTTGTTGTTGAAATTTCCTCTCCCATTATGCACAAAATTCTTTTTTCTTGAGGACATTTTTCTTTTACTTCCTTTCCTATTGTATTGTGGTCTGTTATTGCTATAAAATCAAAGCCAAGATTTAGTGACTCATTTATTATTTCTTCATAGCTCATTTTTCCGTCGCTGGCATAAGTGTGAGTATGAAGATTGCCTGTGTAATATCTTTCTTCATTATTGACTGGCGAAGTTAGGATTGCAACTATTATGAGAATTACTGCGAGAATTGCAAGAAAAATTATTTTTAATTTTATTGATTTTTTATTCTTCTTTTTATTATGTTTCTTTTTTTTCATTACATTAGTCGCAGGATACCTGTGCTTTCAAGCACAGGAGGAATGCGACCACCAATATTTAATTCTTGAAAACCTATAGAAAAATGGGGATTGACTCTATCCCCATGAACTAAATTATCAAA
>Ga0194112_10007063_pt1 | contig 14671 bp, 17 predicted proteins | sample TA2MahC400mmetaG_FD_146191 | JGI IMG/M metagenome (GOLD analysis project Ga0194112, IMG submission 146191) | Freshwater microbial communities from Lake Tanganyika, Tanzania - TA2015016 Mahale Deep Cast 400m | ecosystem: Environmental > Aquatic > Freshwater > Lake | place: Tanzania: Lake...
TTCTGAATCATGGTTAACCCTCCCCGATTTATTCAATATCAGATTCTATCATAACTTCTGCTGGTTTCCAGGTTGTTTCTATCCCGGAATTATGATAAATGGCAGCATATTGCAGTTTAGCACGCTATGCGTTACAATTTCAGGACTCCCGGGTGAGGAGGATAAAAATGAAAACGTGGAAGCCAACCACCGCAGGCATATTAAACATCGTCACCGGAGCGTTTAATGCCCTGGGCGTTATTGGGCTAATCATCGCCATACTGGTTATCAGTGGTGGCACCTATATTATGCGACTGCTACCGCCTGCTGAGGCCCCTTTTCTGGCCCCCCTGATAAATACCATACTGGCACTTATCCTGGTTATCACCGTTATTCAAGCGGTACTGCCCATCATTGGTGGCATATTTGCCCTGCAAAGAAAGAAATGGGGATGGGCACTGGCTGGCTCCGTCACCGCCATACTGGGCATGTTCCCGCTGGGTGTAGCCTCAACCATACTCGTATCACTGGCCAAGGACGAATTCGAGCCAAAGTAGGCCAGCTCCTGGCTATGGCAGGTATCTGAAAGCTAACTGAAAGCCGAACTCAGCTTACTTACCCATTCTGACTTTACGATAGCATTCGCTGCAGTATACCGGTTTGTCCCCACGCGGCTCAAAAGGTACCTGTGTCTCTTTACCGCATTCATCACATATCACAGAGAACATCTGACGTGGTGACCTGTAACCGCTGGGGTCGGAACGCTCGGCCTTCCTGGCCCGGCGGCACTCGGGACAGCGCTTTGGTTCATTCTGTAAACCGCGAGATGAATAGAACTCCTGCTCCCCGGCCGTAAATGTGAACTGCTGTCCACAGTCAGAGCACTGGAGCTGCTTGTCCTGAAAGCTCATTGGACGACCTCCTCTCTTAAATATTTGGTTCGAGTTTCGGCCATCCAATACCTATTCGATTTTGTGACATCTACCAGTGTATTTGACAACCTAGCACTAAACCCACAGGATATTATATGCTAAACCACAAGGGTTTGCAAAAAAACCTTTAAAATAAGGAAAGCTGACATGACCGCTATTTTATTTGCCACTAAAGGCCCAGGTCAAGAAACAGCTTGCCCGCTTTGGCAATATTGTAATTCGGCATATCAAAAAAATTCACGGTCACCCTGTCGGCATCAATCTTGTAAACTTTTACGATGGTATTGGTAATCTCCTTGGCCACCTGTCTCTTCTGTTCCACGGTTCTACCCTCAAGCTGTCTGATAGTAACGATAGGCATTTTTGCTTTACCTCCTTTTATTTATCCCGTTCTTTTTTCCGCCCTATGTATCATATACCAGATAAAGAATATAAATAAAGCCCCGAGCACAGCCAATGTATACGTGAGCCAGTCGGGCATGGTGGCTACGGGAGCTATTTTTATTTCCGTCGCCTCCGTCCATTCTCCCGCGTTTGAGGCACCGTCCACGGCGCGCACCCTCCAGTAATATGGCCTTCTCGGGCGCAGCAATTGGCTGGTACTGGAATCAATCTGATACTCTGAATCGGACAACGCTGTCTTCTCCAGAAATACGCTCCTGGCCGAGAAATCGGCATCCTGGGCCAACTGCAGGTTATAAGTCATCGGCATACTCTGGTCAACCACGTCTTCCCAGTCAAGAAGTATCTCGTTTCCTTCCTTGACCACAATCAGCGCGCCCAGCAACAGGTTCGGCACTGCCGGAGCCTCCGATTCAACGGTGAACGTCATTTCTTTGGTATTGAGGCCATCGCTTATTATCATGACATGGTCACCGTGCCTGCTGATGGGGACATGGAAGGAGAGCAGGAATGCCCCCTCCGCATCAATGGCGGCCGACACTAATGACGCGCCATCGTATGTAATGGTCGCCGTCCCGCCAGCCACAAATCCGGTGCCGCTGACGACCACTTCCGCACCGACATGGCCCGCCAGCCGGCTGATTTCAATGACCGCCGGCGCCTGAGGCGGTGCCGGAGACGGGGGTGCTGGAGAGCTAACTATGGTAAATTTGGTTATTTGTACTTCTTCACCGTCATCTATGGCTACCTCATACAGCCCCGCATCCAGTGCCGGTATATTGAATACAGCCACAAAATCACCCACGCTATCGGTCTGTATGCTGGCCACTTCTGCATTAGCGAAATCTACGCTGATGTTTTCCCTTCTATCAAAGCCGGTGCCCAGAACCGTGACCAGCGTATCCGGTACACCAGATGTTGGATTGACGGTTACGTCAGGCCTCACGGTGAACTCGGCAATCACCTCGTTCTCGCCCTGAATAACGCTAATTTTGTGTTGGCCGGTGGTGCTCTTGGGAATAGTAACGTAAGCGGTGAATTCGCCGGAACTATCAGTCTCGGTCTCGCCACGGTCAACAATCAAATCGATGCCGTCATAATTGATAGCGATATCTTCATCGGGAAAAAATTCCGTGCCGACAATTTTTACAGAATCGCCCACCATGCCTTTATCCGGGTCAATGGCAACAACGCCCAGAATGACATTGAATTCGGCGACTGCCCTGATTTTCGGTGCCAGAACATTGCCAAGATAATGACAAACGTAGATATAATAGAGGCCATCATGCACTTTTTCTTTAGCGGCGCCGTCATTTAATGCCTCTGGCACCTCAAATGGGATGTCAAACTCGCCTCTTTCATTTAACCAGACTCCCTCGGCGACGAGCTTGTACCTGGTAACCTCCTCATTTATGTCGTCATCAGTGGTCGCTTTTTGGCTGGAAAAGAATACCGCGGCAAATTTATCGGAATCGGCCGTGCTTTTATTAAATCCCTCGCCGGCAACTCTAATGGCATCGCCTACGGTTCCTTCAGAGGGTAAGACATATATCTCCCGCGGCTCCTGAGCTATTGCTGGCAGCCCGGGCCGGGCGAAAAGGCAGAGGGCAAACGTCAGCCAGGCCACGAAAATTACTTTTAAAAAGCTCATGATTTCAGATTCTTACCAGCAGTTTATTTACCCTGTGAACTTTTATTATAGCCCTAATTGAGATGATGTCAATACCTTTGATGGTGGGTCAAACAATTGACATCACAAACCCGGAAAACAGCGGCATCATGAAATTATCATTGACCGGCAGGGGGACAGCCTCAATCACGGTGGCACTTATGGAGCCGACGATAATGACTGTCATATCACTGACCAGGCCGAAGAAGTAGAATATGAAGCCCATGGCGATGCAGCTGAGAAAACAGGCCATATCCCCCTCCAGCGTCTTCTTGAGGGACCTGGTCCGGCCCACGGTGTGGCCGACGATGGCCCCGGTGGCATCACCAACGGCCAGGAAAGCTATCGCCAGCATGGCAATGTGTGTTTCAAAGGCCAGATACGCCAGAAATGAGGCCATTATCATATACAGGGCGCCCGTGGCACTGGTGGCTTCCGTTTCACGAACATAAAACCGGAACACCCTGAAAAACCACCTGTTTACCGTCGGAACGGCAAATCTGGCCAGCTCAAAGGCCAGCCACACCAGGGCCATGACGCCGAGCGTTATCACCACGATGTTGCGGGGCAGGAATATCCCGGAGAGCGCCAGCGCCATGCCGCAACAGATGTGAAAAACACCCCGTCTGACAGCGGTACTCATATGTCTGCTTCCTTATTGCCGCTACGGTGATAGTGGTCAGGCCCCGCCTACACGGCAAGGAATGTAAACCAGAGCCATGCCACGATGATTCCCATGACCGACCCAACAATCACCTGAAAAGGAGTATGTCCGATGAACACCCGCAGGTCATGCTCCAGTTCGGCAATGGGTCGCCGGTACTTTAGCTCAGTAATGATACGATTGAGGATGATGGATTGCCTGCCCACAGACTGCCGCACGCCAGCAGCGTCATACATCACGATGGCAGCGAGGATAACCGAAATCCCAAAGGCGACGCTGCCGATGCCTTCGACCATGGCTATTGAGGTGGCCAGCGCGCTCACCGTGGCCGAGTGTGCGCTGGGCATGCCACCACTGGCGACGGCGCGGCGCAGGTCAAACTGCCTTTTTCTTATCAGGCCGCTGAGCACCTTAATGAGTTGGGCCAGTGCCCAGGCGCAGGCAGGAGCGATGATAATGTTATTCATACCTTATGCTCACCTCAGGGCAAGGGATTAATCTCAAGAGCGCCGGATACCTTTTGATAATAACACATTTAAATAACATCAATCTTCTCCGTACCGACAATTGCAGTACCGCTTGAAAAATCGGCCAGAATATCTAATAAGCGTAATACGCCACGATAAACCAGCCAGCGGACATGAGGTGTTGGTACTAAAGAACCGCTATGGCATTGATTTCCACAAGCATCTCCTTAAAGATAAAGTCCGTGCCAACCAGAGTACTGGCCGGTTGCCTCTCCTTGAAGTATTTAGCCCGAATCTCGGCATGTTTCTCGCGCTCGCTGGCATTGCGCAGAAAAACAGTAACCTGGACAACGTCATGCAACGTCGCCCCTTCAACAGCTAATATGGACTTAATTTTCTCCAGAGACACCCTGGTCTGGTCCTCAAGGTCGCCTTCGTTTAATACCCGTCCCTTTGCATCTCTTCTGAGACCGTCCTGCCCCGAAACAAAGATTTGCTTGGTTACGTTGCTTACCACAACTCCCGGCACGTAATAAAGGTGCTTCATCATCAATTTGTCTTTGTGTTCGTCTGGCAATATTTCCCAGCTGATTTGTTTTCTATTGGCCACTTAGCATCGACCTCCTTTTCCGGAACACTGATAATAAGAATATCGGCCAGTTAAACTCATTTGTCAAATCCAGTTTACTGCGGTACTATTTGCATTTAGTTGTTCTTTTGCTCACCCCCTTAACCCCCCTCTCAAACAGGCTTGTCTTTTGCACTTAATTTTAATCATGTTTGAGAGGGGGGAAGAATTGGAGAGCGAGCTCCGCCCCCTCTCTTTTAAACTCCCCTCTCCAGCCATTAAGGCCCGTAGTCGTTTACCAGTGATTCTGGCAGGTGAGGGGGCAGGGGTGAGGCGTCAACTGCCAGCCAAAAGCAAATAAAACCTTAGAGATACTATCTGGTATTGGTCTATGATATTGGTCTATAATAGAGATTGTAATTGTTCCGATTTTTAACCGCGATGGAGTGCCGGTATTGGATGCCAGTGAGCTGAAGTCTAGGGTCATCAATGAGGTGGACAGGCACGGTGACGAGCTCAAAGAGCTGAGCCTCAGGATACACCGTAATCCCGAAATTGCTTTCCAGGAAGAGAAAGCGGTTGCCTGGCTCACTGACTACCTGCAGACGAAGGGTTTCGCCGCAGAAAAAGGTATCAGCGGACTGAAGACCGCCTTCCGGGCAGCCTATGGGAAAGGGAAACCGGTCATTGCCCTGCTGGCGGAGTATGACGCGCTGCCCAAGCTCGGTCATGCCTGCGGGCACAATATTATTGCCACCAGCGCCGTTGGTGCCGGGATGGCAGCTAGGGCGGTGGTGGATGAGCTTGGCGGCACGGTGCAGGTACTGGGCACACCGGGTGAGGAAAGTGGCGGCGGCAAGGTTTATATGGTGAAGAGGGGCGCTTTTAAGGGCGTGGATGTGGTCATGATGGTGCACCCGGCGGGGCTGAACACGGCTACCACCAAATTCCTGGCGCTCCAGACGCTGGAGGTTGAATTCTTCGGCAAGCCGGCGCATGCCGCCGCCAGACCTGAAGCGGGCATCAATGCGCTGGAAGCCATGCTCCTGTCTTATGCCGGCATAAATTCCCTGAGGCAGCACATCAGGGACGGCGCCCGCATCCACGGCATTATCACCGACGGCGGTGAAGCGCCCAACATCGTGCCCGCGCACACCGCGGGCCGTTTCATCGTTCGGGCGGCGGAAGACAGCTACCTGGAAGAGCTTAAAGTCAGGGTGCTGGGCTGTTTTATCGGTGCCGCCACTGCCACCGGAGCCAAATTGAAGTACCGGTGGGGGGAAACTCGCTATGCCCCGCTGCGCAATAATTTCACACTGGCCCGTCTGTTCCGGAAAAACCTGCAGTCGCTGGGCAGACGTGTCCACCTGGTCGACCCCAGAATAAGCTTTGGCAGCAGCGATATCGGCAATGTCAGCCAGGTGGTTCCCAGCATTCATCCGTTAATCGCCATAGACACGGCCAGAGCCGTCACTCACTCCCCTCAGTTTGCCGAAAGGGCGGCCTCTGAGGTCGGAATGCGCGGCCTGACGGATGCCGCCAAGGCCTTGGCGATGACTGTGGTCGACCTGTTGGCGGCGCCAGCGGCGCTGGGCGAGGTTAAAAAAGAGTTTCAAAATGGTAAAAATTCGGGATAAGAGCTTGTCTCCCAGAGGATACAGATGATTATTGCTATTGATGCCGCGGGCGGGGACTATGCGCCCCATGAAATCGTGAAAGGGGCCGTCAAAGCCGCTGGTGAAGGCGGCCTGGAAGTGGCGCTGGTGGGGAAGAAAAAGATGCTCCATGTGCTGGCAGGGCGCCATCTGAAAAAACAGGGCGTCAGCATTGTCCAGGCCAGCCAGGTCATTCAATCCGGCGAGGCGCCGATAAAAGCCATCCGCAGTAAGACAGATTCATCAATTGTGGTTGGTGTCAATCTGGTGAAAGAAGGTAAAGCCGCCGGGTTTGTTTCAGCGGGCAATACCGGGGCAGTGCTGGGTGCCGCCCTGTTTGGGCTCGGCAAGATAAAGGGCATTGAACGCCCGGCTATCGCCTGTATCATGGACATCACGCCATCAACGCCGGTCCTGCTGATTGACGCTGGGGCCAATGTTGAGTGCCGTCCCAGCCACCTGGTTCAATTTGCCGAGATGGGTGTCATCTTCACCAAACATGTGCTCGGCATCAAGGAGCCGCGGGTTGGCCTTCTCAGCAACGGCGCGGAAGAGACCAAGGGAAACCAGCTGGTTCAGGAAACTTATCCGCTGCTGAAAAAGGCCGGGTATCTGAATTTCATCGGCAATGTTGAAGGCCACGATATCCTGAGAGTGGTGGCCGATGTGGTGGTTACCGATGGCTTCACCGGCAATGTTGTGCTCAAGACGATTGAGGGCATGAGCGACACGTTCCTGGTGTCAACACGGCAGCTCGGGCAGGTCATTTCCAGCGCCTATCACTTCAGAGGGCGCGACCTGCTCCGCGACCTTGGCCTTGGCTCCTGGGTCAACCGGATAGACTACCGCGAATATGGCGGGGCGTGCCTGCTGGGCGTGAACGGAAATGTCATCATCGCCCATGGCCGCAGCCAGGCCAAGACCATTAAAAACGCCATCGGCATTGCCAAACATATGGCGGAAGAAAATATCGCGCAGGTAATCAAGGAGGAGATACATGAGCAAGCCAGTGGCAGTAAGTGACAGCGACTTTGACCAGATAGTACTGCAGTCCAAGACGCCGGTGCTGGTCGATTTCTGGGCCGCCTGGTGCGGTCCCTGCCGCATGGTGGCGCCGGTTGTTGAAGAACTGGCTGGTGAATACGCTGGCAAAATAACCATGGCCAAACTTAATGTGGACGAGAACCCGAAGACGGCCAGCCAGTACGGCATCATGAGCATACCGACGCTGCTCATATTCAAAAAGGGCGCGCCGGTTTCAAATATCGTTGGTTTCCGACCCAAAGCGGAGCTGAAAAAAACCATTGATGCCGTTCTTTAACCAGTAAACAGGACAGAGTTATTCGGGGGGATAGATTGTCGGCGAAGCGCGAGTATGAAGTGGTCATCATCGGGGGTGGCCCGGCCGGGCTCACCGCCGGTATCTACGCGGCCAGGGCCAGGCTGAAGAGCCTGCTCGTTGAGAAAGGGGCGGCGGGAGGCTGGATTATAAATGCCGGCGTGGTGGAGAACTATCCCGGCTTTCCTGATGGTGTCAATGGCCTGGAGCTGGCCGATGCCATGCAGCGGCAGGCAGTGAAGTTCGGCCTGGAGATGTTAACTGCTGAGGTCAACGGCATCGGGCTGAAGGGCGAGCAGAAAATATTGAAGACAAGCGAAGGGGATATCACCGCCAGGGCAGTCATCGTCGCCGGCGGCTCTGACCGTGTCAAGCTGGGGGTTCCCGGCGAGGAGGAATTTACCGGTCGGGGCGTGGCCTATTGCGCCGTGTGCGATGGCTATTTCTATCGGGATGTGCCGGTGGCGGTGGTGGGGGGCGGCAACGCCGCCATGAACGAGGCGCTTGAGCTCACCAAGTTCGCCTCCAGGGTCTACGTGATTCACCGCCGCGGCGAATTGCGCGCCACCAAGATACTCCAGGAAAGGGCCTTCGCCGATAAGAAAATTGAATTTCTCTGGGAGACAGTGGTCGAGGCCATTGAGGGGCAGGACAAGGTAAAGAGACTCAGGCTGAAAAATGTTAAGACCGGGAAAAAGTCCTCCCTGGATATTTCCGGCGTGTTTGTTGCTGTTGGTTTCAGGCCCAATACGGGATACCTGAAAAACATGGTCGCCTTGGAGGACAACGGCACCATAATCACCAATGAGAAGATGGAGACCAATGTGCCGGGCATTCTCGCCGCTGGCGACATAAGGTCGAGCTCAATACGTCAGGTGGCGGCGGCGGTGGGTGACGGCGCGGTGGCGGCGGTATATGCTGAGCGGTACCTCGCCGGCAAATAAAAAATTGTCCCTCTTCTTGGTGGGCAATTTCCGGGTGAAGTATAATTTAAGCAAGGAGATAACTGATGAGGGTTGTTTTTATTGAAGATGTGCCTGGTGTGGCTATGGCTGGCGAGGTCAAGAAAGTGGCCGATGGCTATGGGCGCAACTACCTTATTCCCCGGAAGCTGGCCGTCCTGGCGGATGCCCGGGCAACGCAGATAGTGGAGGCCCAGGAGAGAAGGAAAGCCCGGCTTGAGGCGGAAATTGAGGCGGAAATGCGGGAGCTGGCCGGGAAGCTGGAAGGTCTGGAGATAGTCGTCAGGGCCAAGGCCGGCGCCAAGGAAAGGCTATACGGGTCAATCACCAACGCCGACATTGCCGATGAGCTGAGCAAAAGCGCTGGACTGGAAGTTGATAAGAGAAAAATTGAGCTGGAAAAACCTATCCAGGAGATAGGCAGCTATGACATACCCATCAGGTTGACCAAGGACATCATGCCCAGGATAAAGCTCAACATCGTTGGGGAGGAAGAGGTGGTGGAGGACAAAGAAAAGGCGGAAAGCAAGCCCAAGAAAGAGAAAAAGGCCCGGAAAGCGCCGAAGGCGAAGAAGGCGACGAAAGAAGCACCGGCCGCCGAGGAGACAGAAAAGGGTGGTTAGCGACAGATTGCCTCCGCATGACCTTGATGCTGAGGAAGCCATCATCGGTTCGCTGCTTATTGATGGCACGGCGATATATAAAATCGCCACCTATCTGAGCAAGACGGACTTCTACCATGAGCGCAACCAGTGGCTGTTTGAGGCCTGCATGGCGCTCTATGAGCGTAACGAGGCGATAAACCAGATTACGGTGGCGCAGGAGCTGGCCCGGCGGGACAGACTGGAGTCGGTGGGTGGCGCGGCTTTCCTGAGCCACCTGATTTCCGTATGCCCGACGCCGCTGGACATTGAGGCCTACGCCAGGAGCGTCTACCGGCTATCCGTTATGCGTGGGCTTATCGGTGCTGCCGACCAGATTGCCCGTGTCGGCTATGAAGCTGGCCCGGATGTTGACGCCAGCCTCAGCCGGGCGGAGGACATCCTGTTCCGGCTGCGCCACGGGCACGGTGAGCGTGACTTCGTCCATATCCGCCAGGTACTGGACAAATATTTTGAAGCGGCGCCCCCTGAGGAAGAAGGCGGCGCCCGCGAGCAGATGCCCTACGTGCTTTCCAACTTCGTTGGCCTCGATGAGTTCCTGGGCGGTTTTCAGCGTTCCGACCTGATAATCATTGCCGGCCGACCCAGCATGGGAAAGTCAAGCCTGGGCCTCAGCATTGCCCGTAATGTAGCCGTGGAGCAGAAAGCCTGTGTGGCGCTGTTCAGTTTGGAGATGGCCCGGGACTCAATTGTCCTGCGTCTTCTGGCCAGCGAGTCCGGGGTGAACTCAAGACGGGTCAGGTTCGGCCTGCATACCGAGGACGAGGAGAGGCGCATCATGGAGGCCACCGGCGTCCTTTCCGAGTCGGCCATATTTATTGATGACTCTCCGCAGCTGCGGGTGGTGGAAATGCGCAGCAAGGCCCGGCGGCTCCACTTTGAGCGAGGGGGGCTGGACCTGATTATCGTGGATTACCTGCAGCTGATGGAGGGTGAGGCACGGAATGAGAACCGCGTTCAGGAAATCAGTTACATCTCGCGCTCTCTCAAAGCGCTGGCCCGTGAGCTGAATGTGCCGGTAATAGCCGTATCGCAGCTCAGCCGGGCGGTGGAATGGCGTGCATCGCACATTCCGCAGCTGCCCGACCTCAGGGAAAGCGGCAGCATTGAGCAGGACGCTGATGTGGTGATATTCATTTACCGCGATGAATATTATCACACTGAGGAGGAGTGGCAGTTGCAACATCCCGACCGCGATTATCCGCGGGAGGAAGCCGATATTATCGTGGCCAAAAACAGAAATGGCCCCACCGGGCAGATAAAGCTGCGTTTTCAACACACCCTGGCCAAGTTCTATAATTATGAATACCCGGTGAGTAGCGAAGAGCCGACATTGCTATGAGTCAGTTAAGCGGTTTTCCCGCCAGAATGGAATTCACCTCCATCCCCAATTATTTCTTCAGTAACCTGTTGCCCGAGATTGAGGACATCTGTGAGTTGAAGACAAGCCTGCATGTGCTGGCGGCGCTCTACCGGAAAAAGGGCCACCCGCGCTTTGTCAGCTATCATGAATTGCTGGGGAATGATGGCTTGATGAAGAGCCTGAAAGAAGGTGATGGGAAACCTGAAGAAGCGCTGCGCCGGGCGTTGCAGATGGCCAGCCAGCGGGGGATTTTCATCCATATCGTTCTGGACAGCGACGGGTCGGCCGAAGACATCTACCTGCTCAATACCGAGTCGGACCGGAAGGTCGCCGCCAGAATCGAGAGCGGCGAGATTAAATTGAGCGGACTCAGGGCCGTTACCAAACCCCGCCCTGAGCTTGAAGAGCCGCCGGACATATTCACCTTATACGAGCAGAATATCGGCATGCTGACGCCGATAATCGCCGACGAGCTGAAAGAGGCGGAGAAGCTGTACCCGGAGAGCTGGCTCAGAGACGCCGTCAAAGAAGCGGTGGCACTCAACAAGCGTAATATACGGTATATCATGCGCATTCTGGAACGCTGGTCATCCGAAGGGAAGACTGATGGAGCATATCAGCGAGTTTCTAAGACAGACCCGGATAAATACATCAAGGGAAAATACGGACACATGGTCCGACGCTGAAGAGGCCCCTTCGCCGAGCGCCAACTGTCCCATCTGCAAGGGTGCCGGGGTGGTGCATCCGCGCCTGCCTTCCGGTAAGCCGGATTTCAGCCAGGTCGTGCCCTGCCGGTGTATGAAAAAGGGGCTTGATGAGGGGCGCCTGGCCCGCCTGAAGCGGTACAGTAACCTGGGAACACTGGCCCGGTTTACCTTTGAGAACCTGGAGCCGCGGGGCAGAAGCGGCAACCCGAAGAGCCAGGAGCAGTTCCAGCGGGTATATGAGGCAGCCAAAAGCTTTGCCGCTGAGCCGAAAGGGTGGCTGGTTTTCATGGGCCCCAGCGGCAGTGGCAAGACACACCTGGCGGCGGCCATCGCCAATGAGCGCATAAGAGGCGGTTTCCCCGCTTTCTACATAACGGCCCCTGACCTTCTCGACCACCTGAGGGCCGCCTTCAGCCCGGGCAGCGAGGTACCTTATGATGAGTTCTTTGACCAGGTAAAGAACGCCCCGCTGCTGATTCTGGACGATTTTGGCGTTCAGACCAGCACGCCATGGGCCCGGGAGAAGCTCGACCAGTTGCTGACCTATCGCTACAACAGCAAGCTGCCCACGGTTATTGTGCCCATCGTGCCTCTGGAACAGATTGACGAAAGGCTGCAGACGCGTCTGACCGACCCTGAGATGACCAAGGTCTGTGTGATTGAGGAGAAGCAGCCGCTGTCTCTGGACTATGCCTGGGGGCCGGAATTTGAGCTCCTGAAAAGCATGACCTTTGCAAATTTTGACCGGAGACGGGCGAACCTGCCACTGGAGCAGCAGGAAAACCTGGAGGAAGCTTATCGTGTTGCTTTTGAATTCGCCAAATCACCCGAAGACTGGATAGTGTTTATGGGCGAATCTGGATGTGGTAAGACCCATCTGGCAGCGGCCATTGTGAACTATCGTTATCAGGCTGGCAAGCCGGCACTGTTTGTTGTTGTCTCTGATTTTCTTGACCACCTGCGCTCTACATTCAGCCCGGAGAGCAAGGTGTCCTATGACCAGTTGTTTGAAAAGGTAAAGACAGCCCCTCTGCTTGTTTTAGATGACTTTGGTGAACAGCCGACAACTCCCTGGGTCAAAGAGAAACTGTATCAAGTTATAAACTACCGCTATAATAGTCGGCTACCAACGGTGATAACTACACGGTATTCGTTTGACGAGATAGCAAAAAATCTGGAGAGTTCCGTTAGCTCACGCTTGCTTGACGGCAGATTCAGCACTCCTTTCAATATCACCGCTCCGGATTACCGGGGTGATGCTGCCAGCCAGAAGAGGGCCTACCGCCGCGAGCGGAGAGGGCGCTAGAGCTACCCGCCCTTTACCTGTGGCTATCCTGACCAGAAGTTAGCTGCGGACTTCCAGCAGCTCAATCAATATATCTTCAGGGCTGAGGAAGAACGCTATTTTGGTGGTGGGGTTAATGGCGGTTATTTCCCGCACACACTTTAGTCCTTTTGCCTTCAGTTCCGCCACCGCTTTTTCTATGTTGTCGGTCCTGAGGCCAAAGTGCTCCAGACCGCAGCCGTCGGGCAGGATATTTGGCCCCAGTGGCTTGTCTCTTGGTGGAGTTACCTTGATTGACACCCCATCAAAAATGGCGGAAACAAGCGCGCGCCCGTCAGCAAGCTTGGCGATGTCTTTTTTAGCCTTAAAAGTCTTTGCGTAGAAGTCGGCCGTGGCTACGGGGTCCGGGCTGAGCAAATGAACGTGGTCAAACCAGTATTTCGGCATTCAGGCACCTCCATAGGATTTATTATGTACTATTTTAATATAGAATAGTACCTTTATGCTAAAATTAGGAGTGCCTCTAAGATATTCTCAGAACGGCTAGGACACGCTACAGTGGCTTTTACCCTTGATACTTATACACACGTAGTGCCAGGATTGCAGGAAGCAGCTGCTAAAGCTTTTGATGAGAGTTTAAAAATTGCTGGTAAAGTATAAAATTATCTTTTACCCCCTCTTTTCTCCCATTCTAGCGCTTTGTCTCTGGTTGTTCGCCGGCCAACCTGTGTAATGTGACTAGATGGCCAACGTGCCTTATGCTCAGCACTGCGCCTCTCTATATCCTTGGTTATACCACGGTAGATTATCTTTCCACCTATCTTAACGTGGTATTTATATGTATCTCTTTCCTTACTCATTTTCTTGTTGTTCTTTACTCTCTTGTGCTTCTGCGATATTTTTTATACTTCTTATTATGGATTTTTTGTGGCGCCTTACAAGATTAACAAATTTATTTAGCTCACTTTTTATCAAATCTAGATACTGTTCAAGATAACTGTCATGTATAATATCTATCGCATAACAACATTTTACGTTTCTTGACTCATAATGCCTTATGAATAAAATATGTTTGCTCTCTCTTAATATGGGAGACCCCGTCGGAGGTACGTGGTATTCAAACATTGGCCCTCTTAGTACAAGTATCGGATAATATATTTGATAATCGGGAGATGTGTCATTTGTTTTTGGAATATTTCTTTTATTATATTCTTGTATCTCCCTTGACATAGCCTTAATCATGGGAACAAACGTGTTCTTAAAAATGGTTTCTGATTGTATTGTCCATTTATCGTTCTTCCAAATCATTTCGCAAAACTGGCTTGAAATTATCTCAGTTGTTGCAATATGCAAAAAATCTTGAAGTTGAAAATACCATTCTATAGCTTCATGCTCACCAGAGGTTGTGTATATCTCTAGTGGATACCCAGCAATAGGTACATCTGAATTAAGTGTTACACCTGGTAGTGGGTGTTTTCGAGTAAAAAACACATACGGGTTTTTATTATCTTTACAAGAACCCAGCAGAACCATGAAAGCATATTCTGATTTTCTAATTGAAATAGGCTCAACTTCAAGAGCATGAAAATCTAACTCTCTAGCTTCTCCAGTATCGTGATCTTCAAAACTATAATTGGGTTCTACCCAAAATCCAGTATCTTCATATTGCTCTAATCTTCTAACGACCTCTAATTCATAAGGGTACCCGCTTAAGTTCTCTATTGCTTGCTGCATATTCTGGAGGTTCATATTAGGTTGTGGTACCATAGCTAACCTTCTATCCTCAATGTAGTTAATATTATATCAAACCCCAAAACGATTTTTATAGAGATTAGCAAAAATAAAAAAGCCCTCTTAGTTATTTATACCTAGAGGGTTCTTTAGCTTCAAAAATGGTACCCCTGGTGAGAGTCGAACTCACGACACGCGGTTTAGGAAACCGCTGCTCTATCCACTGAGCTACAGGGGCATATCGGGCATCACTATTTTAGCGGTAAACTCGGTCTAGGGCAAGTTG
>Ga0194112_10007068_pt1 | contig 14665 bp, 15 predicted proteins | sample TA2MahC400mmetaG_FD_146191 | JGI IMG/M metagenome (GOLD analysis project Ga0194112, IMG submission 146191) | Freshwater microbial communities from Lake Tanganyika, Tanzania - TA2015016 Mahale Deep Cast 400m | ecosystem: Environmental > Aquatic > Freshwater > Lake | place: Tanzania: Lake...
GCTTGTGGGCCGCTCTACAGATAAGCCTACGCTGCCAAACAAGACAACGCTCAAAATGGCTTTGCTGGCTTGCGACGCACTGATTTTCTTCTTAATAATCCCTATAATATTATTCAGGACCTTATCTTCTTTGGCAAAAAGCGGCCCCAGGAGATTCAAGACCAGATAATTATCCTTTTTTAGGCTGTAAACGTGGGTTTTACCAATATTATGAAGCGTAAGAACTTCTTGCCCATAGAGGCCACGCAGGGCTTTGTGGGCTGTAGCAGGCGTAACCCCTATTTCCTTGGCTATCTGCCTTCCGTTCCACTCGGCATTTGTTTTAATAAGAAATCTTAAGATTCTTACTTTAGCTTCGTTGTCTAAAATCTTATCTAAAGGCCTGCTTATTTTCATCTAATTTATACCCAACCTTTTGTTTAGTTAATTAAACACATGTTTAGATATCTAAACAAAGCTTACCACCTTACAGCTTATGTGTCAAGAAATTTCCGAAGCGGATATGGACTGTTATCGTAACATATTAAAAATACAAGTAACTACGCCTAAATAAAGCAAAACGAGAGGCTTACGAAAACCTCCCGTTTTTATCAAATGCCGAGGAGAAGAATCGAACTTCCCACGCCGGCCTTTTCAGGGCCGCGCTCTACCACTGAGCTACCTCGGCGAAAGTCGTTTAAGCGTTATTTTATCTTTTTACCACAAATACCGAAAAAATCAAGTATATAAAAACTAGGGACAAATTATTTCAATTCCTTCTTTAGAAAAACCTTTAATAAACAAAAGGAAAGAATCCCTAAAATTAAACTCCAGGAAATAATCAATAATAACCAGCCACTAGGCCTCATCTTACTCCTTTACTTAAGCCTTTTCTCTTTCTCCAGGCTATTTTAACCAAAATAACTAAAACCGAAAAGATAATTAATAGCCCCAAGCGCGTACTTAACACAAAGGGCTTATCGGCGCAAGAGACATTTTTCATCAATATTATAGGAAGCCACTCTTGACTAAACCACATACCAAGTATAAAAAATAAAAACAAGGGGGTAATATATTTAATCACAAATTTATAGATTTTAGGTACCCGCATATCCGCCCCCTTGTGTATCTCATCCCATGCGCGCTCCATTCCAAACACCCAGGCAAAGAGGATAACTTCAATAGTTGCGAAGACCACCAGAAAGAACGTCCCACCCCAGAAATCCAGTTCATCGACAACGCCCCTTCCTAAGAAAAATATAACCGGTTGGCAGAGGACAAAGGCAATAACAGCAAAAATTGCTGCAGCCTTTTTTCTTGAAATATCAAACTCGTCTTCCAAAAAAGCAACCGCTGGCTGGGCTAAGGATACTGAAGAAGTAATACCTGCCAGAAAAAGCAGGAAGAACCAGCAGAAACCCATTAAAGCTGACAGGGGTAGTTTATTTATAACCAAAGGCATGGTTACAAACCCTAAGTTAAAAACACCGGAATTTGCAATAGAGCGCATATCAAAAGGGCCAAAGAATACAAACGCTGCCGGAATAATAATACTTGCCCCTAATATAACTTCGGCAAAACCATTAGTACTTGCGGCAGTAAGGCCTGAAAGGACCACGTCATCTCCTTTGGATAGGTAGCTTGCGTAGGTTAAAATTACTCCTATGCCGACGCTTAAAGTAAAGAATATCTGTCCTGCTGCCTCAAGCCAAATCTTTGCCGATTTTAACGCAGAAAAATCAGCATTCCAAAGGAAGCCAAACCCATTTAATACATTCCAATCCGGCCTTAATACATCAGGAGCACCTAAAGTAAAAACCCTAAACATTAAGATTAGGCCGAATATGAAAAGAAGCGGCATTGCAAATTTACAAAGCCTCTCTATACCTCCTTTTATACCGTAATAGATAACGAATATATTTAAAATAAATGTGGCCAAAAAGAAAAGGTAAGCTGTCTGCGCACCGCTAAAATACTGGTTTTTCTCTAATCCCTGAAAACCCAAAAGAAAACTTTTCATTCCTGATAAATCAGCAAGGCTGGCATACCTTCCGGTCAAAGAGAAAAAACTATATGCCAAAGTCCAGGATTCTATGTAAACATAGTAAATGAATATTACCAGTGGGCCGAATATGCCAATTACGCCGAAATACTTTATAAAACGGTTCTTCTGCCAGAGGCTATGGAAGATGCCCGGGGCTGTACCATGTTCAAATCCTCCACCGTATCTTCCTAAAGTCCACTCCACCCACATCAAAGGTATGCCTAACAACAAAAATGATATGAAATACGGAATCATAAAAGCCCCGCCTCCGTTGGAAGCCGCCTTTGCCGGGAATCTTAAGAAATTGCCCAGGCCGATTGCCGAACCGGCAACCGCCATTATTATACCTAGCCTTGAACCCCAGCTATCCCGTTTTTTTGCCATTTTTAAAGTTAAAATTTTTTACCATGCCTAAACGGCCGGGTCTCATTAAAGGACATTTTTTTTAAGAGAACTTTTTCTAAATCTATTTTTTGTGCCCCGCAATAATCAAATATACGTATACAGCAATCTGCCAGCTCTTCCGCTATAGCATCCTGATTTAAATGGTTACGCATTGCCTCAAGCGCTTCGGATAGCTCCGAATGCATTAGTGCAATAATCTCTCCGTCATTACGTTTGCTATCCCACCAACCTTTATTCTTTGCGGTAGAATGGCATTTTTTAATCAGCCATTTCACAGAACAATCGTTATTCTTTTTTGCCATCTGATATCCCTTTCAAAGAGTTAAAGATAATTTTAGCAATAACCTCTTTCCCATAAGTAGAGGGGCTTGAAATTTCGACCCTAGTATTATCTATATCCAAAGCAGTAAGAAATATACCTACAGGAGTAGTATCCTGCTCTGAGATATAAACAGCAATTAAGTTTACAGAGGTATTCTCCCTGTAAATATAAGATTTGTTTTCTTTTAAGGCAGATTTTATATTGATACGTATTGTTTCAAAGTCAGCATTAAAATCTCGCACTACAGCATCCTTGCGTGTATCTTCCAAGACTTTAGTAGATGTGCCGCAAAATCCCCTCGTTATCTCTTTCATGCCGGAACAACCGCTTAATGAATAAAGGACCAAAATAAATAAAGCAAATTTTAAGAATCTCATATTCCCCCCTTTTAATCGTTTATAACCTGCCAAATTTTATCCAGATTCTTACGTGCTTCCATCTCCCCGCGTTTAGCAAATTCTCTTGATTTATGCAGCTCCAGCCAGTATAAACCAGAGGTATCCGGATGCAAGACTACATCGGCCAGTTGCGCTTCTTTTTTGGCCACCTCTGACTGTAGGATTTCAACGCTACTAAAGACAATATCCAAGATATTAGTACCAAAGGTATTTTTAAAATAATCCTTAAGGTTAAACCAATTACGCTTTTTAAGCTGCCCAACTAAATCAGACTTCATATCTTCCTTTATCCGGTCGTACTGCCTTATTATATCTTCCCGTGATGGCGTAACATTGACTGCAATGATCTTTTTTACTCCCATTTTAAAGAGGGGTTCCGTAGGCAAAGGGTTAATTACTCCTCCGTCAAAAAGCAAATCCTCCTTAAACCTAAAAGGCTTAAAAACACCAGGCATGGCACAACTTGCCATAACCGCATCTATAAGTAGGCCCTTATCAAAAACACGCGGCTCCTTCCTTTTGACGTCGCTCGCTATAATTCTTAAAGGAAGTTTTACATCAAAAAAAGTCTTATCCCCAAGGTATTTTTTCAAAAACCTATGCAACTTATTGCCTTTAATAAATCCTAACTGCGGTATAGTTAAATCAACCAGGCCCCAAATATGCTTAGGTTCCTTAAATTCACTGGTAATCTCTAATATTTCAGCGCTGGATCTTCCCGTTGCCCAAAGGCTGGCAATGAGCGCCCCTATGCTTGAGCCAGCTATAATATCAACCGGTATTTTCTCCTCTTCGATTACTTTCAAAACACCTATATGGCAAAAACCATACCCCACGCCAACGCCTAAGACCAAACCAACCATAGATTCTCCGATAAAGCGCGAAATCCTGCGCACCGCCCTAGAATACTCACAATCGGGGCTATCCAGTATCAGTCTGTCTGAAGAACTAAAATCTATCCTAGGAAGGGTAGCAAATATATTTCTTCCTAAGATCTGGCTTTGTTCTATAGGGGTAATCCTCGAGAATTTATATTCGTTTATAATAATATTAATTTTTTCTTCCTGGAATTTAAATTCATCTATAAGCCTTTGAGTAAGATTATGTGTCTTCTTTAAATCCAGGTCGTCAGGGCCGCTTAAAAGATGAATTACATCAGACTGGTTTAATATACTAAAGATGTTTCGGTCCATCGAAGAAGGAAGGTCAAGAATGAGATAGTGGTAATCATTAACCAGGCTACTTAAAAAACTAACCAGCCTCTTTACGCAAAACTCATCCTCGGGGTTATAATAAAAACACAGAAGGTCTATATCAAAATTAGTTTTAAGGATAAACTCCTTTACCGGCCTTACGCTATCTGAGGAACTTGCTGATAAATCTATATTCTTTCCTGTGCCTATACTAAGCCTCTGCGGAAGGCTATGTATTTTGTCATTTGGCAGAATATCTAAAATAATAACTGACTTGCGCGTTTCCTTCTTCAGGCTTAAGGCTAAATTAAGGGCATAAATTGTCTTTCCCACCCGAGAATAAGAACTAAAGACAGAGATAACTGTACTTTCGAATATAGTCTTTTGGTGTATATCCTTGCGCTTTAACCTACGCGAAAGCATACGGCTCAAATCAACAGCCAAACGCGGTATCTTAGAAAGAATAAAATCAAAGTTCTCCTTTTCAATAATCAAGACAGAACAATCATTAGTAGCCCTGGCAGTCACTGAGTGCCCTTCGTTAGTAAGAAGAGAGATAACTCCGAAATACTTACCATAGTGCAGATGCTCCAGTATATTCTCGCTTCCGTCTTTTGCATGAGCATAAATAACTACCCTTCCTAAAATAAGGCAATATAAAGCACTGGGCAAAGAACCCTCGGCATAAATAATATCCCCCTTCTTATAGTAAACCAGGCGGCTACATCTTTTAATAATCCTGCGCTCACTTTTAGAAAGGCCCGAGAATAAAGGAAAACCCTCGATTATTAAATCTATACTGTTAAATTCCATAGGCTAGACTTTGTGCTCAAGGCAGACTTGAGCAAACTTTCTCGCGCTGTTTCTTATTGAGCGCTTGTAAGTATTGTAGTCTACTTCGATTAATCCGAATCTCGGAGCGAAACCCTTATCCCACTCATAATTATCAATCAGGGACCAGTAAACATACCCTAAAACCTTAACCCCCGCCTTCATTGCTTCATTCAATTTAATTAAATGTTCATAAATAAACTCCCAACGCAGAGAATCATCATCAGTACAAATCCCGTTTTCCAAGATAAACACAGGAAGTTTATATTTTCTTAGAGAGACCAGGACAGAATAAAGCCCTTCAGGATATATGTCCCAACCTAGAGAATTTCTCTTAAGCCTACTATGAGATCCTTCGCAAACATCCATAGCAAAGTTCTTAATCCCCAACCCTTTTAATTCTACAAGGCTACGGCTATAGTAATTAACTCCGATAAAATCCAGGGCCCCTGCCCTTATCGAACGCTCTATAAACTCTAGGTTAAAAGATTTAGCCCTCAAATAAACAGCAAGCTTATTTCGCAGGCTCGGGATACAAGGCATAAAAGCCTGCATGTTTTGGGCGATACTAATTAAAGGTTTTGCTAATTTATTATTCTTATAGATGGCGCCTATATCTCGGTAAGCATTAATATGGGCAGAAAGAAGGTTACCCTTAGCTTTGAAGGTTTTAACGAAAGACCTCTCCTGAGGAGGCCAGACCCCAAGCAGATAAGAATGATATAAGTATACCATGGGCTCGTTTATCGTAACCCAAAACCTTACATCATCCGATAAGGCATCTACAACTTTAGAGACATAACGCAAAAAATAAAACGGGGATTTCTTAAAACTCCACCCCCCTAGCCTGGAAAACCATACAGGATTAGTAAAATGGTGCAGCGTCACTATAGGTTCTAGCTTACGGCTGCGCAAAGCAAGGATTACTTTCTTATAGTGCCCAAGCTCCTCTAAGGAAAATTTTCCTTCTTCAGGCTCAACTCTGCTCCATTCAATTGAAAGACGGTGGCAATTATGGTTTAAGTCTTTGGCTAAATTAAAATCCTCCTCGTATAATTCGTAATGCTTACAGGCATTACCAGATTGATATTTTAATTTACCAACCGATTCAAACTCCCACCAGTCGCTTAGAGAATTATTGCCCTCAACCTGATAAGAAGAAGTAGCTGCCCCAAAGAAGAAATCATGTGGAAATTCGTACATATGCATTATTATAACACCCAAAAATATAAAATCCCAACAAAAATGTCGGGATTTTATTTACACTATTTACCTAATTAGGAGATATGCGGCTAACGTGATCTACTTGGGCTTTGTGTAACAGGATTAAGGTATCGGCTTAAGACTGACCAGGTCTTAGGCCCGACTTTTCCGTCTGCAACCAAATCATTGGCTTTCTGAAACTCCACTATAGCCTTTTTGGAAACAGGACCGATCTTTCCGTCAATCGGCCCACTATAGAAACCTGCGTTCTTAAGCGCTGTCTGGATATCAATATCAGTAGGCTTATACGGTCCCCCCGGAGGAAGTTTTATGCTGGCTACAGCAGGCACGGCCGGGCCCAAAATAGATGGCGCAGCCGGCTTAACTTCGGCCAAAGGAGCTTTTATTTCGCTAGGAGCTGAAGAGGTAGTACTCATAGTTACCAGAGTCTCCATAGACATCGGCTGTTGCATCTCTTCCAGCGGCTGTTGCTTCTTACCGCAACCATAAAAAATACCTATTAAAAAAGATATCATTATAATAAATACGGTTTTTTTCATTATTTCCTCCTTAGTAATTGTATAGGTTTAATTTTAGCAAATTTCTATATTAATGCAATATATTTAATTCAACTTCCTTAAGACTGGGAAGGCTATATTGATCACACCAAAGAAAACCGTACAGATAAGCCCACCAAAGAGAACCGCAACACTTACCCCTGCTACATGAGCGAGGCCTCCGGCAATTAAGTTGCCGAAAGGCATCATCCCGGCAAAAGTAATCATAAATATACTCATTACCCTACCTCTGAACTTGTCTTCAACGTTAAGCTGCAGAAGGGTATTTACTAGAGAAACCGCAATTACACTTGATAAGCCTACTAACGCTAAAGAAAATATTGACAGAAGGTATACCTTAGATAAAGAAAACATGACTAGAGAAACAGAAAAAATCATTGCCGAGAATAACAAGAGCCTTCCTTTATGTTTAAAATCACCCAACCTTGCTAAAGTCAAAGCCCCTAACAATGCACCGAATCCGGCAGAAGACATTAAAACCCCTAAACCCTTTATTCCTACCTTTAATACATCGTTAGCAAAAATAGGCATAAGGATTACGTGGGCAACCCCGAAAAGGCTCACTATAGAAACCATAGCAATCAAGGCCAACAAAATCCGGTTATTCTTTATAAAGATAAGACCTTCTTTTAAATCCTTAAAAGCGCTTACCCTTGGATAATGGCGAATGTGGGCTAGCTTAATTGTATAGAGAGCAAAGATAACCGCAAAAAAACTTATACCGTTGATATAAAAACATCCGCTCATTCCAATAGTCGCTACTAATATTCCGGCTAAGGCAGGGCCGATAATCCTTGAAGAGTTAAAAGCCACGGAATTTAAAGCTATAGCATTAAAAAGATGCTTTTTCCCTACAAGCTCTACTACTATCGACTGACGGGCCGGAGCATCAAAAGCCATTATTACTCCATTTAGGAAAGCAATCACAATTATTTGTACGGGCGTTATGATTCTAAACTGTGTAAGTACTGCCAAGATAAAAGCCAAAAACATAAATAGAATCTGTGTAGTTATCAGAATAGTTCTTTTGTTCACCCGGTCAGCTAATACACCCCCGAATAGGCTTAAGGCTAATACAGGTATAGAGTTTAAAAAACCTACTATCCCTAGAAGAAGGGCTGAATTGGTAAGTTGGAAGACAAGCCAGCTCTGCGCTACTTGTTGAATCCAGGTCCCTATAAGCGAAACTAGCATACCCAACCAATAGACCCGGAAGTTTCTTACGCTTAAGGATGAAAACATCTATATATTATGAAGAAAGCCTCGCTCTTACCAGTTCACTGATTAACTTTCCGTCTGCAGCAGCACCGATCTTAGCATTCACTTCTTTCATGACTTTACCCATATCCTTTATCCCAGAAGATTGGGTTAAAGCAACCACCTCTTCGATAACTTTTTTAATTTCATCCTCGGACAGTTCGGGAGGAAGATAGCTTTGAAGTATCTTCATTTCTTTTTCTTCCTTCTGCGCCATTTCCAGGCGGTTGCCCTTAGTAAACTGCTCAATAGAATCTTTGCGCTGCTTTATCTGCTTCTTAATCACCGAGATAACCTCCGAGTCATCAAGGCTGCTTTTCTTTTTAGCGGTTGCCAGGTTAATCATCTCTGCGCGCAGGAAACTTATTACCGAGCTTTTCAGGCTATCCTTACACTTCATCGCCTCTTTGTATTCATTTAATATTTTCTCTTCAAGCATTAAGCCCCCTTTTTTAAAAACTAACCCTGGAATAGAATACACTTCTTAAACTTTAAAATCCTGTTTTCCAAATCTTCTATCCTTAGCCTAGCGGATTTATCCAAACCAAAGCCTTCGATATTAAATGAAGCTGCTATACTGCCATAGGTAAGCGCATTTTTTATTGCCCAGCTATCGGCCCTGCCTACTTTAGCTAAATAGCCCATAAACCCTCCGGCAAAAGTATCTCCTGCCCCGGTGGGATCAACTATCTCCTCAACGGGATACGCAGGTAGAAGAAAAATATCCTTACCATTATAAAATAAAGCCCCGTGTTCTCCTTTCTTAATCAAGACCATCTTCGCACCCAACCTATGCAATGATTTTGCTGCCTTGATCAGACTCTTCTGTCCCGAGAGGCTTATTGCTTCTTTATCATTAGCAAAATAAATATCGACTTTTTTTAATAAGCCAAGCAGGGCTTTGCGCTTATTATCTATCCAGTAATTCATGCTATCTAAGGCAATGATCTTAGGTTTATGCATTTCTTTTAAGAGGCCGCTTTGGATATCAGGATCCACATTCGCCAGGAATAAATATTTTATTTTACGCTGACGCGCTAGTATAACAGGTTTAAATGAAGAAAGAACTCCTAATTCGGTCTTTAAGGTAATTGCAGTATTAAAATCATTCCTATACTGGCCCTGCCAATGAAAGGTTTTACCCTCTTGAACGGAAAGCGAGCTTAAATCAATCCCTTTTGACCTTAAGAAGTTTATGTTTTCTCGTGGGAAGTCTTTTCCCACACAAGCAACAATATTTACTTTAGTAAAAAGCCTTGCAGCCATAGAAAAATGCGAAGCAGAACCTCCGATTATATTCCGGCGTGTTCCGCCTGGGGTATTAATTGTATCCAAGGCAACCGTTCCTAATACCAATATACTCATCAAAGACTCCTTAATGGTTATTTAATAAAAAGAAAAGCTAAAACCGCAACTAAAATACAGTAGTATCCAAAGTAATGAAACTTTGCGCGCTTTATAATGGTTTTTAAGAAAAAGAGCGAAATGATACCGCTAATTAAGCTGGCGATAAATCCAAAAAGAATATTACAAAGTTTACTTTCTACGATAAAACCTACTTCTTTAAATTCTAGAATAGCTGCGCCAAGAATCAAGGGTATAGAAACAAGAAAAGAGAGTTTAAAGCACGTTTCCCTGTTTATTCCCTTAAATAACAATGTAGAAATTGTTATCCCCGAACGGGAGATGCCGGGGATAACAGCAAGGGCCTGGGTTATTCCCAACACAGCTGCGTCTTTAAGGCTAGGTTTTTTTTCACTCTTAACCCTGAGAATACCTGTTATAAGCAAAATGATTCCGTTAAAGAATAGCGCTATGATAACAGCCCTAGGGGAACTAAAGAGTCCTTCAAAAAAACCCCTGCCTAAGATAGCAATAATTGCGGTAATAGCTGTTGTTAATATAACGAATACTGTAAGCTTGAGGTTTCGGATAATCGTGATTATATCTTTAAAGAAGAAAATAATTACCGCTAAGAGTGTACCTAAATGCAGAACGACTGATATAGCTATCTCTTCTCCGGATAGGCCAAAAAGTTTCTGGGCAATTACCAGATGGCCTGAGCTTGAAACCGGCAGAAACTCCGTAAACCCCTGGATTATACCCAACATAATATATTTAATCATTCTGAAATGAGCTCCTCTAATTTCACGGGTAGGCTGCTATTTAAATCTATTACCTTAGAGGTTACCGGATGTTTGAACCTTAATGACTTTGCATGCAGGCATAGCCTTTTGGCTTTAACCTTAAAGTCACGCCTGAATGCAAATTTATAATCTCCCAGAACCGGATGACCTAAAGACTTAAAGTGAATCCTGATTTGATTGGTTCTGCCGGTTACCGGCTTAACCTCTACAACAGAAAAATCATCCTTGCTCTCGATAATCTTATATTTGGTTTCAGCATGCTTACCCTCAATTCTTTTTTTGATTACCCCTTCCCTTCTAGACGGAGTTCCGTTAACAAAAGCAATATAGGTTTTATGAACCTCTCTTTTCTTAAACTTATCCGCCATTATTTGCTGAGTCTTTTTATCCTTAGCGTAAACAATAAGCCCGGAGGTATCCCGGTCTAAACGATGGCAAGGGAACAAACCCAGAATACCGGTTAGCGTCCTGCTCTCATCTTTTATGTTAGGCACAGTAAGCAACCCGGAGGGTTTATCAACAACCAGCAAATAATCGTCTTCGTACACTATAGGAATATTCACTTATATTATTTCTAACATCCTATCGATTGACTTTTTTGCCCGCTTTCGTATCTCTTCTGAAACCTTTACTTCTTCCTGCATCTCTTCAAGGGCTGAAACTATCTTCTCCTGTGTTGTGCGTTTCATGTTCGGGCAGACTGCGCGTTCTGATGCAGGGTAAAACTCTTTTTTAGGGTTATCTTTTTTAAGGCGGTAAATAAGCCCGATTTCGGTACCGACGATAAATTCGGTTGACTCTGATTCTTTTGCAAATTTCGCCATTTGGGAAGTAGAGAGTACGGCATCAGCCAGGCTTACAACCTGAGGTAAACACTCAGGGTGGGCTATAACCTTAGCAAAAGGATGAAATTTCCTTTCGCGCCTTACATCTTCGGGAAGTATCTTTATATGGGTGGGACAAAAACCATTCCAGATAATCATTTTCCTTCCGGTCTTTTTAGAAACAAAATCCGCTAAGTATTTATCCGGAACAAAAATAATCTCTTCTCTGTCTTTTAAGGCATTAATAACTGCAACGGCATTGGTAGAAGTACAACAATAATCCAATTCTGCCTTCACTTCTGCAGAAGTATTAACATAGCCGACAACTACTGCCCTTGGGTGTTCAGCCTTAAGCTTCCTTAAATCATCTGCCTTAAGCATGTTAGCCATAGGGCAACCGGAATGGATATCCGGCATGATAACCTTCTTATCAGGAGACAATATTGAAGCAGTCTCGGCCATAAAATATACGCCGCAAAAAACAATTACCTTAGCCTCAGTCTTAGCGGCAATGCGGCTTAACTCTAAAGAATCCCCTTTATAATCAGCCACATCCTGGACTTCGGGAAGTTGATAATTATGCGCTAAGATTACGGCATTACGCTTCTTTTTTAACTCCTTAATCCTGCTCTCTAAACCAGTAGCATCTCTAACCATTTTATTCTAAAACTTTTTCTATAGTGCCCGAACCTACTACTTTATCCTGATCATAAAATACCGCTGCCTGTCCGGGCGTAATAGCAAACTGAGGTTTCTTAAATTCTACGCTTATTTTATTTCCGGTAGGGGTTAATTTAGCCGCGCTTTCTTTATGATTATATCTTATTTTAACTTTCAGGACAACCTTATTTTTAATTGGCTTATTAATAAAACTTAGGTTATTAACTACGAACCTCCTAGAGAAGGCATCGTCTTTTGTTCCGACAGTTATTGTATTATCTCTTGGGTTTATTTTTGTGATATAAACCGGGTACCCCTTGGCAATCCTCAAACCTTCCCGCTGTCCGATTGTATAATAGGCAATCCCTTTATGTTGACCTAAGATATTGCCTCTCTGATCTAACACCTCGCCTGGCACTATATCCTTTCCGCATCTTTGCCTTAGAAACTCCCGGTAATCATTCCGGGGTAGAAAGCAGATTTCCTGGCTGGCTGTTTTTTCTGCAACGGGAAGACAAAAACGTTTAGCTATTCTACGCACCTCTTCCTTAATGTAATTACCCAAAGGGAAAATAATTTGCTTTAACTGCGGCTGATTAAGTCGACACAGAAAATAAGACTGATCCTTCTTCAAATCCTTTGCTTTCTTAAGCCAGTATACGCCTGCTTTCTCCTCAATCCTTCCATAGTGTCCGGTAGCCAGAAATTGAGCACCTAAAGAATGCACCTTTTTAAATAGCGCTGTGAACTTAAGGTGTTGGTTACAGAGAATACAAGGATTAGGAGTCCTGCCTGAAAGATACTCCTTGCAGAAATTGCTGATTACGTATTTATGCAGCGGCTCTTGCATATTTAATACGTAATGCCTGATGCCTAGTTTATGCGCTACCCTTACGGCATCATCAATTGCGGAAGCGCCACAACAACCGGGTTTTTTAGCTTTTTCTTCGGTAATGTTAAAGCACATAGTAACACCGATAACCTGATAGCCTTTCTTTTTAAGTAAGGCTGCGGCTACTGAAGAGTCTACCCCGCCGCTCATCGCCACAACTACGCGTATCTCTGCCATTCTTTTACTCTTTATAACAAAAGGGGATACTGCTGTCCTTAAACAGTATCCCCCCCCATTTCTATTAATATTTTTCCGTTTTATTTCTTCTCGTGGAGTTTAGCTAATATCGCCAGTAATAATGCTGTGTTAGCAAGAGACATAAGGGTAAGAACCCTAACCCCCATGAAAAGTTCCGGCTTGCCAACAAACCTGCCTACGCCAGAAGCAACAATCAGAAGCAACCCTACTACCATCAAAACATTAGCTGCAATTTTTACTATCTTCATACTATCCTCCTTTGGTATTATTATAGCAAAAAAAAACTTTATGGCAATAAAAAAATTAGGGCCGGGTTCTTTAAAAACCCGGCCCATCGTTACTGCCTACTTGGTTATAACTTGACTACCTTGGTAGCCTGTTCTCCCTTTGGGCCTTTCTCAATCTCAAATTCAACCTCTTGGCCCTCTTCTAAAGTTTTATAGCCATCACCCTGGATTGCGGTATGATGTACGAATACATCAGCACCATTCTCAGGAGTAATAAACCCATAACCCTTCTGATTAGAAAACCACTTTACTTTACCTTTTGCCATCTTTGCTTCTCACCTCCTCTACAAATAAAAAACCCGTAAGGCGCATCATTCTTTCTCCTTACGGTTAAAGACTTCCACTCCTTCCTAACAACAAACTAAGTATACACTATTTTCCCATTTTGTCAACTATTATTATGGGGACGGTTCTCCGCCTCACAACCCATTGCATAACAAATGGTTATAACTACGCCAAAATAACATTGGTCATGCCACGGACTGAATTACATAATGAAATCCTGTCAGCAGCCAAAAGATCCGGCAGGGTAATAGTCTTTTCTCTAACCTTGTCCGTTCTCAACAAATACTCCCTGTAAAGACCGGGGAGAAGTCCACAAGAAAGCTTAGGGGTGTAAAACCTGCCGTTCTTTTCAATAACAATATTAGATATTGCCCCTTCGGTAACCTCTTCTTTGGTATTAAGGAATATTACGTCAAAATAACCTAAACTTTTATAACGCAGGAACTCATTATTATAAAAATCGCGGTTGGTAGTTTTATGGTACAGGAAGATATTATTCGGATTTACCTTATAACCAGAGATAGCAACGTATTTTGCTTCTTGATCCAACTTAATGACCTTGGATTCTATCTTTAGATTACCGGATTTAGTTAACAAGAGCCTTATCCGGTAATATTTTCCTTTAATAAGCCCTCTCTCAGCTTTTCTAAGCCTGTTGGCTATTGTAAACGAGTCAAAGGCAAAACCGAAATATTCCGCTGATTTTTTAAGCCTTTCCAAGTGCTCTTTTAAGAATTTAAACCCTCTCTCCCAGCCGATAGTTTCAATTAAGCTGAATTCGCGGCACAGTCCGGAAAGAAAGCGTGCTTTTAATTCACACTCTTTAAACTCATTAAAAGCTGAAGAGTCATAAACAATGCCGCTTCCAACACCCATCTGACCTCTTTTCCCAGAGATACAAACTGTACGTATGGGCAAATTGAAAACTGCTTCTTTCCCTTTTAAAATAAAGCCCAGCGCTCCGCAATAGACACCTCTTGAAGACTTCTCCAACTTCCTAATAATCTGCATTGTCCGAATCTTTGGCGCACCGGTTACTGATCCCCCGGGGAAGATATTCTTAAATATATCAAAATAGGTCAAACCTTTTCTTAGTTTTCCGTTTATTTGCGAGGTCATCTGAAAAAGAGTCTCATATTTTCTTATCTTAAAACGCTCGGAT
>Ga0194112_10007073_pt1 | contig 14660 bp, 14 predicted proteins | sample TA2MahC400mmetaG_FD_146191 | JGI IMG/M metagenome (GOLD analysis project Ga0194112, IMG submission 146191) | Freshwater microbial communities from Lake Tanganyika, Tanzania - TA2015016 Mahale Deep Cast 400m | ecosystem: Environmental > Aquatic > Freshwater > Lake | place: Tanzania: Lake...
AACATAGGTCCTCCTGTGAGTCTGTGAGTGATGATGGTGTGATCTGAACTGACACTCAATCATACTCATTTCTCCTGACTCATAGGAGACCTTTTAGGAATATCAATGGGAAACGTGGAAATGTTTACGAATTGCGTCGGTATCTTCTGTCGAGTATCGCGAAGACGTTTGCTGATCAAGATCTGCTGACTGATCACCAGATCCGTGGAGCCTTCGCCAATTATGTCAACGACTTGAAGGCGGATCTGAAATCGATAGCTGCGAGTGGATGGGGACCGGAATTGATCCCCGATGAGGACATTCTGAAGAGCCAGTTTCCTGATCTCCTGGCCGAAATGGAGAAAAAGCGGCAAAGGCTTGCCGAGCTTGTGGCGCTCTTTAGAGCAGCAGATGAGGAAGACTACGAAGACAGCGATGACATGGGAGTACTTCCAAGTGATGAACTGAAAACCCTCAAGGCCGAGCTCAAAGAGGCGAAGGCACAGGCGAAGCTCGCAAAACGGGAGAAACGTGACCAAACAGAGTTCCTCGTTCGAATCGAATCGACGATGAAACGCCTTGAGCGGCATCAAGTGCTTGCCGCGGAGGCGAAGCAACTTAGGAATGATCTTCGAGCAAACGAGAAGAAACAAGAGGAGCTTGTCGATGCAGCGAGATCCAAGATCAGCAATGAGGAGGCACGAGGTGTGATCTTAGCTCGGTTGCATAGACTTTTGCAGCAAACATACGAAGGGTATCTGTACACTGATCGAAGACTTTGCCTTGCGAGCCTCGAAAACCTATACGAGAAGTATGCAGTGACGGCAACAGTCCTCGAAAGTAAGGTGAATAACGCAAAGCATAAGCTCGCGAATTTCTTGCGGGAGTTGGGTTATGAGTAATATTTGGCCCGTTAAAGCCTTAGGAGAGGTAGTGAGAATCACGAAGGGGGTGACTTACTCATCGACTGACTATGCAGCAGAAGGCGAAGGCGACTATTTCCTGACTATCAAGTGCGTATCCAAGGGAGGGGGCTTCAATGACGAAGGCCTCAAGTTCTATAAAGGTCCTTTCTCTGCGGACCAAGTAATTCGACCAGGTGAATTGATGGTCGCGAAGACCGACCTTACTCGCGCCGGGGATATTATTGGCAGCCCACTCATTGCGCCGGAGTTCGGGAACGGCAGGAATATTCTATCTTCAATGGATCTTTCAATTCTCCGCCCCATTGATGAGAACACGGATAGTAGATTTCTGTTTTATAGATTGATGATAGATGATGCAAGAAGATATATGTTGGCTCATTCTGCGGGTTCAACCGTTCTTCATCTTGAAACCAAAGCTCTACCACACTTCAGATTTCAATCACCGCCGCTGGCGGTGCAGAATCGAATCGTCGAAATCCTCTTAACTGTTGACGCCGCGATCGAGAACACCGAGGCAACGATTGAGAAATACAGAAGAATCAAGGCGGGGATGATGCAGGAATTCATCACTCGCGGTTTAGATTCGGATACACACTTGCGTCCTCCACGGTCGGAAGCCCCGAATTGTTATCGAGACTCTGCGCTTGGGTGGATTCCCAGAGATTGGCGGGCTGAGAAACTTGGAGAGATATTGAGACGATGCGGCGGATTCCTTCAGACCGGGCCTTTTGGCAGTCAGTTGCATGCTCACGAATATGTCGAAGAGGGGGTTCCCGTGGTGATGCCTCAGGACATAGACGAGGGAGCGATTTCGACTGACGATATCGCCCGAATCGAAGAGCGGAGGGCTCAAGAGTTGTCACGTCATCGCATGCGAGAGGGAGATATCGTAATAGCGCGTCGAGGAGAATTGTCTCGAGCTGCTGTCATCAGAGCTTCTGAGGATGGGTGGCTATGTGGCTCGGGTTGTTTCTTAATGCGAATTGGCCGGAGAGAATTAGTGCCTGAGTTTGCAGCGTTGGTCTATAGTCATGATTTGGTTCAACGACAAATCGTAGCGAACTCAGTTGGAACGACCATGTCAAGTCTAAACAATGCAGTCATGGAGAAACTCCTTTTCCCCGTGTGCGATCCGAACGAACAGGTACGCATCATCGACGGGATAGAGACGGTCGCTGAACATCTTCGGTCTGCGAAAGAGCAAGCTGCAAAGCTCCGACAGCAGAGAACTGGATTGATGCGGGATCTGATGGCAGGTGGTTTCTCGGCATAGAAAGATCGGTGGGATAACTGATGTCTGAATACTCTCATGTTGAAAAGCCATTTCTTGACCAACTTTCAACCATGGGTTGGAATGTCGTTGATCACGGATATGGCATGATACCATCTGATCCGGAGTCAAGCCTCCGCGCTAGCTTTCGTCAATGGCTATTGCCGGACGTTTTTCGGGCAGCAGTCCGATCAATCAATAGAACGGAAGCAGGAAAACAGTGGCTGACCGATCGTCAACTGGATGATCTGAGAGACCAGCTCATACGCCACCCTAGTCGAACATTGTTGGAAGCCAACGAATCAGTCCAGAAGCTGCTCTTCAAGGCTCAGGTCGATGTGAATGAACTTACAGGAGAAAATGATCCGGTAGTTCAACTTATCGACTTTCGACATCCCGAACGAAATGTTTGTCATGCGATCAATCAGTTCCGCATCGACACTCCAGGCTGTGTCAAAAGCTTCATTATCCCTGACATCGTTCTCTTCGTCAATGGTATTCCTCTGGTTGCAATCGAGGCAAAGATCGGGGATGCAAACACAGCCAATCCTCTCCATGCAGCTTATGAGCAACTGCTGCGCTATAGGAATGCCCGTCCCGAAACCCTAGCGGCCGGACTGCGTGAAGGCGAACCCCGTCTCTTCTATTCGAATCTGCTGCTCATTAGGACCTGCGGAGAGAAAGCAGAGTTCGGAACAATCACTTCAGGGCATGAACACTTCTACGCGTGGAAAGATATCTGGCCAGAGGCAAGGCAAAACTACACACCACCACTTGGAGTCGAGCGCGAACAAGAATTGATGATCCAGGGACTTCTTTCACCTGAAACGCTGCTGCACGTGCTACGCACCTGTTCGGTGTTCATGGACACAGATGATGGAAAACGAATCAAGGTAGCCTGTCGCTATCAGCAATACCGGGCGGCATGTCGTATCGTTGAGAGACTCCGCACGGGAAAGACACCTGAAGAGCGATCAGGAGTAATTTGGCATACACAAGGATCTGGCAAATCGCTTACAATGGTCTTCGTTGCCCGCATGGTCCGTGCGTCGGTGGATCTTGCTGACTATAAGATCATCATGGTCAATGATCGGATTGACCTTGAGCAACAACTCTCTGAGACCGCGACTCTGATAGGGGGCAAAGTCAACGTAATTGACAGCACCGCCTCACTTCGTGAGCATCTGAGCACATATGCTTCCGACATCAACATGGTAATGGTCCATAAGTTTCAGGATCGCACAGAAGATGTGCCGCTCGTTCTAAAGGATGCGCTTGCGACCTATGGCAAACCCCCTTCTGCACAGAGCTTTGGCGTTGTCAATAATTCTGATCGAATCATTCTGATGGTGGATGAAGCTCATCGGACACAAAGTTCTGATATCAGCAACAATCTCTTCGAAGCCTTTCCGAATGCAGCGCACATTGCATATACAGGCACGCCGTTGATAACGGAGAAGCACGGAACAAAGAGGACGGTGAAACGCTTCGGTGAATACATTGACATCTACAAACTGATGGACGCGGTGCATGACGGCGCGACGCTGCAGATACTCTATGAAGGGCGAACTGCCGAAACAGCACTCAAGGACAAAGACGGTTTTGATACGAAGTTCGAGGACTTGTTCCGCGAGCACAGCGAAGAAGAACTTAATGCAATCAAGAAGAAGTATGGAGCGGCAGGTGACATTCTTGAAGCCGAGAAGCGTATTGAGGCTATTTCCAAAGACCTCGTCAGGCACTACATCGAGAACATATTGCCCGATGGATTCAAAGCCCAGGTGGTCTGCCATTCGAAGCTAGCTGCGATTCGTTATCAGAAAGCCATCCGGGATGCGATTGCTGATCGATTAGACCGAGAAAAGCTTAAGCCACAGCTGGATGCAGAACTTATCCGCCGCATTGATTTCCTCAAAGTAGCCGTTGTGGTATCCTCGGATCCAACAAATGAATTGGCGGTCATAACAGAGGCCAGGAAAGAAGCCAAGCGTTGGAATGCTATAGAGAATTTCTGCAAGCCGTTTGATTTCGAAGATCCTGAGAAGAGTCTTACGGGAATTGCATTTCTGGTTGTCTGTGATATGCTGCTCACAGGTTTCGATGCTCCCATTGAGCAGGTTATGTATATCGACAAGCGGTTAAGAGAACACAACCTGCTTCAAGCTATCGCCCGAGTGAATCGGGTGTCAAAGGGAAAACAGCGAGGTTTCATTGTTGACTACATTGGTCTGGCGAACCATTTAGAATACGCTCTTTCCATTTATTCCGCCGAGGACGCGGAGGATATACATTCAGGGCTGAAGAGTATTGCGACAGAGCTACCGATCCTGGAGGAACGCTATCATCGCCTCCTTCAACACTTTGTCTCTGCCGGGGTTCGGGATGTCGAGAAATTCGTCAAAGGGCTTCTACCAACTCCTCAAGCTGAAGTAGTCGTGTTGCACGCTGCGGTTGGGGCGATGAAGGACGTCAAGCGCCGGGCAGATTTCGAAGTATACCTGAAGAAATTCCTGATGAGTTTGAACCTCATCCTTCCTCATGAATCAGCGCATAGCTATCGTGGACCAGCCCGAAGGTTCGGTTATCTGCTACGCATGGTCAAGGAGCGATACAAGGATGATTCGCTTGACATTTCAGATGCTGGGGCGAAGGTGAAGGCACTCATTAACGAGCACCTGATTAATCTGGGGATCAACCCAAAGATCCCGCCAACGGATTTGTTGTCGGCAGATTTCATGGTCCAAGTGCAAAAGCACTCTGAAGGTGACCCCGAAGCCAAGGCGAGCGAGATGGAGCATGCTATCCGAAAGCACTGCACAATCCATTTCGATGAAGATCCGGCGTTCTACAAGAAATTGAGTGAGAAACTGGAACACCTCATAGAAGAATACGAGCACAATTGGGATGCGCTCGCAGAGGGATTTGAGCAGATTCGTCGTGAAGCTGAGGCTGGCCGCACAGATGTCATTGAGGGCTTGACGAAAGAAGCTACGACATTCTACGACTATCTCGTGCAACTTGCCTTCGAAGGAGGGGTAGTGCCCCAGGAATATGTGGCGGTCCTGAGGGCGTTTGTATCTCGAGTGGTTGTTACCCTTCAAGACACAATCGATATAATTGATTTCTGGAAGAAACCCAACGAGGTGAAAAGATTGAGGGGTAATATCGATACTGAAATCTTGTTGAGCGATATTCTGGCTCTGGTCGATCGACACGAGCGTATCGCAGTGGAAATAGTGAAACTCGCAGAAAAGCGACATGGAGAATTGACGAGATGAGCCGGCAACGAGTGCGGGATATAGAATTCGAGATCAAGCGCAGTCATCGCAAGACAGCAGATATTGTCATCGAGCGTGATGGACGGGTGTTGGTGCGTGCCCCGAAGTCAATCAAATCAGAGCATATCCACCGTATCGTGGAGGCCAAGAGCTACTGGATATACAAGAACTTGGCTGAGTGGAAGGACCTGAATGCGACGAGGATTTTGCGGGAATATAGTAATGGTGAAGGATTTCTCTATCTCGGGCGATCATATCGTCTCCTGCTTGTATCGAGGCAACAGGAAGCGCTAATGCTTCGAGATGGACGGTTCTGTTTGCGGAGAGACCTGGCAGAAAAGCGAGGCAAGCGTTCCATACAAGCTGCTTTTCGCGAGTTCTACTCAGCTCGTGGCTTGGAACGCATTGTGCCACGCGTCCGTTACTTTGCGCCCAAGATCGAAGTCGTGCCGAAGCGAATCGCAATCAAGGATCTCGGGCATCGCTGGGCTTCAAGCTCCCCGAATGGCAATCTGGCATTTCACTGGAAGTGCACGATGGCTCCGCCTAAGATCATCGATTACATCATCGTCCATGAATTATGTCATTTTCGCCACGCTGATCATTCTGATGCCTTCTGGAACGAAGTTGACAAGGTGCTGCCTGATTATCGCGAACGGAAGGAATGGCTGAAGAAGAATGGGGCGGCGATGGATGTGTAGTAGGGGACAATAAGGTGCAAAATGATCAAGTCAAGGAACCCCTAATGCCAAAAAAGAATGTGAGATTTGTTGCGGTCAAGACTGTAGCCAAACCTACTGTCGTCAAGTTCAGGACCAAGACTGGCGAAATCGTATCGTTCAAAGCAGTCAAGACCGTGAAGCAGAAGAAGGTGGTCCAATTCCGCGCCAAAAAATGATGGACCAAATCTATCTAGACAGCAATATCTTAATTGCATGGTATGCCACTGACTCGGCTGAGTCATCGAGAAAGGCATTAGTGCAGCGGGCTTTTGAGGCGTTTGCCAAATTGGAAGATACTCAACTCTGCACGTCCATGTGGGCTCTCGCCGAAGCATACAAAGTCCTGCTTTCGAAGAAGAGAATGAAGCTTGAAGATGTGAGTGTGATTGAGACTCAGCTTTTGCATGAAAAGCGTCTTCTAAACGTCAAACTAAAGCTGCTTGATGTGAGTCCGGAACGCAACTACGACTTCGATGAGTTCTTCTTTCATGTGAGGCAGGCAGTTGTCAGCTACCCCTCAGGAATTGGAGACATCATTCACAGCGTCGTCATGAAGAACAATGGAATCAACAAGATCTTGACGTTCGACGAGAAAAAAGACTTCCGCCAAATTCCCGGTCTTATTGTTATACATCCGGGCGATGTTCATGCTAACGCCTGAGGGCGTTTGAGAAGGATCAGCATGGAAGAAGATGAGCGACCTTTCCACCCCGTCATTGACGAAGATAAGGGCAAACCCATCCTTCGAATTCCTGTTGTCGACCAGCCTGATCCCAAACACATCGTGACATTGGCTGTCGTTTCGGAAGAACAAAACGAAAGCCATTGTGAAGCGGCGTGAGGAGTTGAGCGAGTGTGCGGAGGAATGGTAAACAAGAGATTCCTGTGGCAGCCTGATGCGAAGGGGCTAAGAAGGGAGATCCGGAGACAAGGGCCGCAACGTTCAACCGCGCTGTCATCTGCCACCAAAGCAGTGGCTGCATTCGTTCAAAAACCTCCAACTCCAAAATGGTTCGACCCAACGAAACTGGCTATCGTGTGAGTTCAGCCTCCCACCCTGTGCACTTTTTCCTTCCCGTTTGCTATGTTGGTCCCAAGAGATGATAGGTCAAAAGCAAAATCTTGTACCTATTTTGTACCAACTCTATGAAAAGAAAGGGATAAACTACCTAACCACAATAGTTTATCCCTTCTCAGTGGTAGCGGGGGCAGGCCTCTCCTAAAATATAACTTCCATCACCTTCAACCTACCCGCAAGTTATGCAATTCGCCTCGCGGCGCAATATTGTAGTATTGCCTTCCATCCTGATATAGCTGATAGTTGTATCAAAAGCTTTACCAAATCTTTTACCAACGTAGGTGATTTTTCCTTGTTCGATTGTCTGTACTATAGGGGAGGGATTCTTATGAAAGCTAATTTCAAGTATGTGCTGCGAACAGACCAGCAGCGAAAAGACAAAACGGCGCCAATCTTTCTTCGCGTGACATCGCGCCACAAGGTCAAGTATATCTCAACCGGTCGACTGATACAGGAGCGGTTCTGGAATAAAGACCGTGGACAAGTTCGCTCCGGCTGCCCTGATTGGGCAGAGCTGACCCAGTATCTTGAGACGTTTCTGAACACGGCTAGGGACAGATACCGGACAAATGGCTTCGATATCGAAGCGGTCAACCACAGCACGGTCGTAGCGGACGTCCTGACGTTTGTGGACAAGCTAATCGAAGACCACGACCGGGCAGACCAGTTTCGAACTCGACAGAAGTATGTCACGCTGAAGAACCGTCTGATCGAATTCGCCGGGGCCAGGATCCCATTCGATAGGGTAAACAAGGCATTCGTGCAGGAGTTTGACGCATTCCTACGGTTGAGCCACGCAAACAAGACCAACACTAGGATCAAGTACATTGACCAGTTACGACGAGCAATTAACCTCGCCATTGAGGAAGGTATTGCGCCTCCCAACTCCTTTCCAAAGCTGAGATTGAGAACAGAACACAATGAGAGGAGACGCCTCAGCATCGACGAGGTGGAAAAGCTCCGGCAATACGATGCACCGCTTGGGTCTGTTCGCTACCATGCTCGCAACATGTGGCTTCTTTCGTTCTACATAGGCGGATCAAGATTTGAAGACACCGTTCTGTTGGAGTGGAGCAACATCAAGAACGGGAGCATTCAATTCACGATGGGCAAAACTGGCAAGCCCTATGAGCTGACGTTGTTGCCGGAAGCGCAAGCGATCATCAATCTGTATACGGACCGGGCTGCCGCCCATACTTATGTGTTTCCGATTTTCCCAGAGGGCGTCACCAAGGAAGCGGGCATCGTCAAGTTCAAGCAAACTGTGAACGCGAAAAATTCACTGATCAACAAAGAGCTAGCAATCATAGCCAAGCATCTTGGCATCGAAAAATTCACGTTCCATTCTGCGCGTCATTCTATCGCTGACTATTTGAGGTTAAAAAAAGTGGACTTGTATAGTGTGTCGAAAATTTTGCGCCACAGTAATTTGCGCACGACCGAGATGTATCTCAAACAGATAGATACAGCATCTGTGTCGAGAGCATTTGCTGATGCGTTCGCGCCAGCGGAGAAGACTCCCTAGCGAACGCTGGGGACAGCATCCAGAGTTTCCGCGAGCGGAATGATCTTACTTGATTCTTGGAAAAGAGTTTTGTAATATTCTAGTGGAACTGTACTACCCGGATAAACTCGGGTGAACTGCTCTAGCTTGAGCGGGGCAGTTGACATTGGCTAGTCACGGTTATATGACATCCGTGCTGGCCTTTTTTCGTTTTATGGGGTGTAACATGATTGAAACGAGTGTGCCCACATGATCCTGATTGAAGAAGAACAATTAAAAGCTCTGATACGACAAGCGGTGCTCTCCTCCGTCGACGAGGCTATTAAGCGACTCACTGAGAAAGAGTTTCTGACCACAGCAGAGGCAGCGAAGGTGTTCTCGGTTTCCACCCACACGCTCATTGCATGGAGGCAGCGACGACTGCTTCCCTTCATCAAGATTTCCGGCAGGGTATTGTTCAAGCGGAGTGAACTGCTGGCATTCCTTGCATCTCATCACGTCAAGGGAAGAAGTGTGAACAACGATGGAGCAGCGAGAGATACCCACGAGGTGCCGCATTAAAGAATATCTCACTCAACAAAAAAGGGGTCAGCATGGTCTACCTTCCTGATCAACATTTATACTGGCGTTGCAGTGAAGAGGATTGCGCGAAACACGTCTGTAGCGCCGTGTTCTGCAAGCAATGCCGCCAGTACTGGTGCCACAGGTTTTTTCACGAACACCTGCCGCTTTGTGCCAAATGGTCTGCTTCTCAGCAGAGTAAAAATGATTCCGGCGGGAAGCCGGAAGAAAAGACCGACGTACCAAGCGGTGTATGAAGTTCGACAAAACGAATCTGTAAGGTGTCTGAACAATTAGAACTGCCAACATCAACAAGGACGAAATGGATGGCAGATTGATATGGAAGCATTCGAGAATATCCCAGGTGAGTTGAGAAGCCTTGATCACTGGCTGTTTGCAAATCGCCATAAGGCGCCATCGAACAAATTCGGCAAGCCCGTGGACGCAACCAATTCGGAGAACTGGCACACATTCGAAGAAGTTGTTGCACACCTGGACAGCAACGATTTCAACGAGGAGAAGCTGCTTCGGTTTCCAGGCTTTGCTCTCACTCCGGAGGATCCATATATCCTGGTTGACCTTGATATCTATCGTATCGCTGCCAAAGAAACTAGAACTGCAACGGAGCAGTGGGCAGACGGGCTTCACACTTACTCTGAACGTTCGGCTTCTGGCAAAGGCATGCACTTGATTCTCAAACTTCAAGCTGGTGCTGAATGGACGTTGCCGTGGAGCAAGCGCAAACACCTCGAGGTCTACTTCAAGCACTTTGCCATACTGACCGGACAAGAAGCGAAAGGTGAGATCAGAACCGTGTCAATGGAGCAATTAGAGAAAAGCCTCTCGCGCCTTCCCGGCATCGGCAAGCCACGCCTAGCAAACCAGAAGAACGTGGATCATCAGAAGCCATTTAAGGACCAGGTGAATACGCTTGAAGAAGTTTTCAGCAGAATGAAATCAGCGCCGGACAACGAGAAGTTTCTCTCTGTGTTCAATGGAAGTCTGACGTGGCATGACGGTGATGATTCTCGCGCCGACTTCTACCTCTGCAAAGTGTTTGCACGGTTCACTTATGCTCCCGTAAAGATTAAATCTTTCTGGGCACAGAGCAAGCTTTCAAATCGTGATAAGTTCTTACGATCAGACTATGTGGAGCGGACAATCATGGCGGCCATCAAATATGATCAGGAGCAAGCGAGATTAAATGCAGATCGACCAAATGGGACTATCGCTGAGCCCTGGTTCAAGCAGCACCTTCACATCATTGATGACAAGGTGTACTCATTCACTCCATCTCTCCAACACATTCGGTTGTGCCTTGCAGATTTCGGCGCTAAACATGTCAGTGACTTACGAACTGTGTTTGCTGAGATCACTGAACGAGGTCGACGATATGGTGAAGGCTACACTCTCGAACATTTGTCGACTATCCAGAACAAGAAGCCGCTGATACAGTTCTGTGAGGAAGGGATACGGGTTTATCACCCTCTGCGGGATTCAACTGTGTTAGCAATTGACGACACATTCACACTGTTCGCGTTTCTTTTTCGGGAGCACAAGGACTTCATTCTGGACTGGCTCGCCGTTTACGTCTGCCGGAACGGTCTTCGTCTGCCGCAACTCATTCTGACAGGAAGCCGAGGTGTTGGAAAGGGCACCGTTTTAGCTTTCGTCGCGCGCATATTTCCTGGTGTGCTGAGCGATGTGATGCATAGCCTCCCAAGTGACTTCAACGATTGGGCGACAAAGAAGTTCATCGGCCTAGACGAATTCCAAGGTAACGAGAAGAAACTTTACGACCTTCTGAAGCATACACAAGGCTCAGACACGTTCTCCGTCAACCCAAAGGGGGAGCCTCGCTTTAAGACTCGAAACAACCTGAGCATCATCGTCACAGCGAACGATCGCGACCCCATCTGGTGTCAAGCGACTGAGCTCCCGGTTTCCCCGCTTCGCAATCCCTGGTTTGTCCTTCATCTGGCGCACGTTCGGCCCGGCGAAAACTATCCGCTGAGTGAACCACAGGTTGCCAGCGTGGTTGAGGGTGCTCCAAACTTCGCCAGTGAGGTACTCATCCCTCGTTATCGTCAGATGGAGGCATCAGGAGTCATTGCACAGAGACTTCGGTGGACAATCCCCTGTCCAATCACAGATGACCTGAAGGCTCTGTTTAATGAGAGTGTTAGCGAGCTGGACTACTTCGCTGACCTTGTGCTTGCTTCAATTGTCAAAGATCATCCCGAGGAGGTCGCCATCACAGAGGGGCTTGTTGATGAGGTTCTCCGACAGAAGAGCGATGCCAACATCAAGCGATTCGGTCCACGCGCCATCATCACACGCCTCAAAGCTTTGGGACGCATTGCACCAAGGCGAACAACGAAAACGAAGACCACGAAGGGCGATGGCTACAAAATATTGCAGGTGCGAAAGTCTGAGGAGCCTGAACCGCGGGTGATCGGGACTCCTCCTGAGGAGGAGGTCGCCTTTTGATCGATACGTCGCTTTCGCGCCACCGGGTTTGCCAGCTGGGGGGAAGTTAACCGTCGAAGTATAAGGCAGTTAGATACGAAAACGCCATTACGCCGGTTCGCGCCACCTCATACTGTCTTATATAATCTATATATAGAAGCACCACAGGTGCTATCGATGATGCTTCCACACAAGGGGGAGTGTCCATGGACGCTGAACTTGGTAGTCTATATGAAAAAATCTACAAAGAAGCCTTGTATCTGACCCACGGGCATAAAGACCTTGCCCGTGACCTTACACAAGACGCCTTCCTCTGTTTTTACTCCATCATCAATCGCGGTGGCGTCGTGAAGTATCCACTCGCCTACCTTCGAAAGGCAGTACGGAACCTCCTCATCAATAAATACGACCGCGATCATCGCCGGATCGAAGACCCGGTGGACTACCAGGCTCTCGAACACCGCAACCATTGCGATATCTTGTTGGACACCTATCTTGCTCCTGAATCGATTCTCTGCAGGAATGAAATCGAGGAGCTAAGAGCTGCCCTTCTGGGAGAATCTTTGTCCTAGGCGATCCTCAAGCGTTTAATCCCGCTTTTTCTAGCGACCTCGAACCGTAGCCTAGCCGCATTTTATGCTGCGTGATCTTTGCGTGGTGTGGGCTTGCGGATTTCTTCTCCTCCCTGTTGCCTTTCGTCATTTCCCAGACGATGCTATCGACAGCTAGAAAGGAGGTCATCATGAAGAAGGTCGAAATCAAAACAACATTGCTGGTTGAGATCCGAGAGTTCTTGGCCGACATGAAATTCTACTACGACTTGGCCGGCGGAGATTTCAATCAGCTCCACTTCAGCCGACACGATTGGAAAAAGGCTGAGCAACTTCGCCAACTGATCAAGGGAGTCCGTGGTTCAGCTGCCGGTGTTGCGGTTGTGTCAGAGAAGGTCATTCATCTTTACACATCCTTTTAACCACAACTCAGGAGGTCATATGCAGGTGTACGGTCAAATAGTTTGTATCGCAAACAGCAATGAGGTGTTCCTGTTCGACCTCACAACAGGCGAATTGAGGGAGCTGGACGATGAGGAAGGAACACTGACTTGGACGGACTTGAGGAAGGCGCAGCAGGCGAAGAAGGCAATCACAAGTGCTGTGTATACGATGCTGGACGCATCGAGAACGCTCACATCAAAACGATAGGAGGTCATCATGACAAAAGGCGCATACAGCAAGGTGCGAGAGCTAATCGCACCGAAGATCGACGAGGACAACAAGACGCTCGTTGTCCTCTGCCAGAAGCATCTCCCTCGAATTCCTCTGAAACAGATCAAGCAATATGTTGGACGTGCCGCCTGGGAGCTTCGTGGAGGACTGAAGAAGGCGAAAAAGAATCACACAGCTGTGAAGAAGGTCGATAAGTCGCACAGCAAGAAGTAACCCACCTCTCGAGGGTGAAGATGTAGTTCGATTCTTCACCCTCTCTTTTTGTCCATCCCAGCTGCTGCCAATTTTTGCTCAAGCACTTTTGCATTCACACTTTTGCTCACACAGTTGCGTTCCAATTTTTGCTCACACACTCTTGCACTCAAAAAAATTTCAAAACAAAATCGCTTCAAGATCGATCGCACACTTTGGCATAAGTTTTTGTCCACCTTTTTGGCATGTTTCCACGTTGAGCGAAAAAACGCTCGGCGAGTTCGACACAAGATTTTGAGGCGCTTTCGTGGCGGCCAAAAATACTCGATCAGTTCGCTGCCGCGATTGGCAAGCAGTTGAAAGGCGGTGGAAGCGGAGTGCGCGTATGCGATGCTTCTCGTCATCGTTACGGAATGCGGCGAAAATCGCTCCAGGATCGCCTAGGCAGCGCGTTCTCGCCCGTGTCCCCGTTCTTGTGCAGGGCCAGGGCCGAATACTTCTCTTCAATCTCATTATGCTGTATCTTAAGACCCCTCGGCCGCAAGGCCTGTGCCCTCCACACGGCAAGAAGCTGAGCCAAACGGCTGGGTTCTAATCGACTCCAGAAGCATCTGAGCGCGTTCCATGTTCAATGAGGGATGGTATAGTGAGCCTTGGGAGATGTGAGGAAACCGTTCGAACAGAGGGTAGAGTTGCCAATGGATCGGCAACAGCTATCACAGCAGTGGCTATTACAAGCAGCGGCGTTTGCTACCTTCAGAACTTGCCTTTGAGACTCAAGTGCATTAGCTTCATGCTGTAGCGTATACCCGCCGTCACCGTACGTTCGGATTGCCTCTCAGGAAGGCCATGAATCCTCATCGACGAAGATCGGTGAGGATTCTTTGTTTTGTTGAGCAATTCTCAAGCACGTCTTTTTCCTTCGCACCAAACGCTCATTCCTGATTTGTCCCCATATCGTTTCGACGCGTACGTAGTATAGCCGATTGACAGTCAACTGGCAATTTTCTACCTTCTCGTCAGGCCGTGCCCGCCTCTGACAAACCTATCAACCCGTGGAATGCGGGATTGAAACCTCTAGAGATCTGACGACAATCCTGTTTGGTTGAAAAATACCGAGTTTCCGGTATTGCGGATTTCATGAGTCAATAGTACCGTTTGTGGGGGGAGGATGGAGCGATGGATTGTCGGTGGGCTGGTGTTTCGGCGGGCAATTCGGGCAGAAGTCCGTCCGATTTCCCGGTGAACAACAAACTGCCGCCTAATGCACGAACAGCTGTCGAGTTACTAGATAAAGGATAATCACGCGATAGTGCGTCATTCCACGAGTTAGGTGCAATGGCCGTCGCGTCAGAACGCAAGAAAGTAAGTGCAGGTCAGAAAGCTTGGTGCGCTACGAAAGTATCAAAGCAGTGGCGAGGAAAATCCGAAGGTGAGTACATCGCTCCGGCCACA
>Ga0194112_10007074_pt1 | contig 14658 bp, 19 predicted proteins | sample TA2MahC400mmetaG_FD_146191 | JGI IMG/M metagenome (GOLD analysis project Ga0194112, IMG submission 146191) | Freshwater microbial communities from Lake Tanganyika, Tanzania - TA2015016 Mahale Deep Cast 400m | ecosystem: Environmental > Aquatic > Freshwater > Lake | place: Tanzania: Lake...
ATAGGTCTCGCGATCTCAAAAATCCCGGGATTTTTACGTAAACGCCCGGCCATGCTTTTAATAAATTCCACATGACAAATTTCCGCCTCAGCAAGACCTGACCAGAAAGGTTTATCCTCTTGCCATATCTCACCGCACGTCTTATAAAATTCCGATATCGCCGACTCGAGTTCCGCCATTGCCTCCATGGCCTTCAAGACATTATTTACATCGGCTGGTCCCATAAGTTCCTCCCATAGGATAGTTACTTAATATAACATGATTTCTCACAAATCAACTGCTTCCCTTCCAATGCTGCCCCCATCGGGCGGTGAATACCTTCGTATCGTTTCCGCGACATATGAATGCCGAATAACGCATGATTTCCAAAAGCTCTGTGTTTTATAATCACGTGATCACCGGAATAATTCAAGGAGATATCATACATGATGTTTCCCCAATTACCATAAATGAAAATATACTGTGTGCAGTTTTCTCTTTGCCGCCATTTGACAGGTTATACGAAACGGTGTAAATTCCAGAACAATCCTAAGTAAGAATGAATTTGAAATTCTGTGTTCATTGTCAGTATATACACAAAATTTAGGGTTCCATCGAATCCGGCAACGATTGAGGGGTAAGGAGGGCAATGGTGAAAAATGCATTTACCGTTAAGGGGAAGCGTGTAGCGCTGGCAGGCGTTTTCATGATTGTATCTTTTCTGCTGGGGTGGATAGAAACAGGCCTGTCCCAGGAAGGTAAATATGACCTTAATACACTCGCGCAAGAAACGCTTAAGACGTCTGAGAAACAGAATGAGGATAAAGCCCGCTTGTCGATATGGCAGTATGCGTTATTTCTCACAGGAGAGATTCCGGATTTTATGAATACCTTTCCTGTAGAGATGAGTGAGGCAAATTTTCCATGCGAGGAGGGTAGCTGTATATAAATATTAAAAAGTATCTCTGGCTGTATGCAATTGTATCAGCATGTCTGTGTTCCTCCCCTCTCTATGCCGATCAGTGTGACGATGTATACGATAAGGCCAGCGACCTGTATCGTTCCGCCATAGAAGCGTCGCAACACCAGGATTATAATCGAGCAGTGGAGTACTTCAAGGGAGCTGCGGAATATTACGAGCAGGCTGCAACCATGAGGAACTGCAGATGACCTAAAATACCCAGGTTAGCCCGTGAGGCTGCACTGCAAAGCAGAAGGTATGCGGACCAATATCAGGAGTACAGTGCCGGGTCAAGACTCATTGATGAATACAACAGTGCCACTGACAAGTTTAACGAAGGCAGTCATTATGCACGTAATCGAGAGTGGGACAGAGCCATTTCCGCTTTTGAAGAGGCTGCTCAAATATGGGAAGGTGTTGCCGCTGCAACCCGGAGTGAAATCGGCACAAAAGCCTCGGAAATGGCCAGACAAGCCCGCTACTCCGCCGACATGGCACGACAATACAGGTAGTATAAGACCAAAGCAACCGGCTCAATAATCTCCGTCTCATCAGACCTGTGCTTTATAAAGCACATCGATTGAAGCGACTTGTAATTTTCATGGTCATCTGGTATGAAAGAACACCATTTTGCGCCGACTTTCAAGAAGGGGTATTCTCATAAGGTCTCGTTATAAATCTCAAGAACATGTATGAAGCATATAGGGAGGAATAAAATGTTGAAACGTCTCATCTCGATACTGTTAATTTTTTCCATGCTGCTGCTCAATGCCTGCGGCACCCTCATGTATCCCGAGCGCAGGGGCTCGAAGGGACCGAAAATCGACCCGCATGTCGCCATTCTGGATGCCCTTGGACTGTTATTGTTCATTATCCCGGGAGTTGTTGCCTTTGCAGTGGACTTCACAACCGGTTGTATTTACCTCCCCGACGGTGGGAAGGGATTGCTGGATCATAAGCCAGTCAAAGTTGTGAAACCGGAGGACGGCCGCCTGACTCCGGAATTTCTGTCCTCTGTTGTATACGGCCACACGGGCAAACACGTCACATTCATGAAGCGGGGCGATGTTGTGGTGTGTCAGGTGGACGGAAGGGTGATCACACCCCGGCCCCTTAGTTCCACAGAGTTAGAAAACCTGCAATAGTGAGAAAAGATACCGGCAGTGCACGCAGGACTGAAGATCCTCGGGGAACTCCAGGTTCAGGCTATAATATTTTTTACGATTGCAGATAACTGTGGAGGCCGGGCAGGTAATTCACTCCCAGATAGGTGAATATCACTGCGGCAAATCCGATGATGGCCAATACGGCCATTCTTTTCCCCCGCCATCCCCGGACAAACCGGGAATGCAGCATGGCTGCATAGATGAGCCACGTGATCAAGGACCAGGTCTCTTTCGGATCCCAGCTCCAGTATGATCCCCATGCATAGTGAGCCCAGATAGAGCCGGTAATGATACCAAGGGAGAGAAAAACAAATCCCAGAACCACGCTCTGGTAGATAAGTTCGTCGAGAGAATCACTTGACGGTAAATACCTCAGAAAGGATTTTGATGATTCCGCGGGATTCCTGTCGAGACTCTTTAACAGATACATGCACCCCAATCCGAAGGCGATAGCAAAAGCGGCATATCCCATAAAGCAGGTCATGACGTGACTTGTGAGCCAGTTACTCTGAAGTGCCGGGATGAGCGGCTGAATCCTGCTGTTGATATTGGGTGACAGTGAGGCGAATGCCATGGCAAGGAATGCCATGGGAACCACAAACACGCCGAGGCTCCTGTGTTTGATCCGCCACTCAAAAACCACGTAGAGCAGGACGATCGTCCAGGAAAAGAAAATCAGAGACTCATAAAAGTTGGAGAGAGGTGCATGGCCTATGCCCATCTTATAGGATTCAACCCACCGGATGATCAAGCCGACAGTGTGCGCCACAAGACCGACCAACACTGTGACAGACGCCACGCGCCCCCATAAATTCGTATGCCTGATCGCAGAGATGAAGTAACACACGAAGGCCACGAAATAAATAAAGGTAACCCAGCTGAGAATGGTCGTATTGATCATGATCATCATGACCCGGTTTTTCTTATCTCGCCGATCAGACGGGATATCTCTCGATCGAGGCCGACGCGATCCTTGTTGCTTCTGCCGGCGATACTGATCTTCGTCTTTGCCCCCTCTTGTGCAACACCGATCCATACCCGGCGATGGGAATAAAAAAAGACAAACATAAAACCGGAAACAAGCAAAAAAGAACCGCCAATAACGATGGGAACGCCGGGATCCCTGTTGACCTGCAAGCCCGTATAGTGCCTCGGTTGAATGGTAATAAGTGAAAATACATAAGGGTTAAAAAGACCGGGGTCGAAGATCGGCACCTGCTCCTTCAATCCGGGATGAGCCGCTTCCATCTCATCGATGTTCTGAAACACCCAGAACTGCACATCCCGCTTTGCCGACTGTATCTGCATCTTTACCGCAGGGCCCATACGCATGAAATTTCCTTCTACACGAATGATCTTCGCCCTGCCCTCCTTCCCGGGAAGATCGAACTCCTGCCCCGCCCCGATCCTCATAACGTGTGTCCGGTCACGTCCCTTCCGGACGACAATCAAGGCATCTCCCGAGGGGACTGTTCCATAACTTGCCTGATAGAACCGTACCCCCTCTACGGTTGCCGGATGGTTGACGAGCACCGCTCCCTGATGGATCGTATTACCATTCCTCGTAAAGGTGAGTTCCGAGCGATACGCTTTCGGCGTACCGTCTTCATAATACTCCACGGTAAAACGATCACACCGGACGGCAAAATCAAGTTTCTTAAAACCTTTACCCCCTTTGAGTTCAACCGTGTCCACCGATTGACCCTCGGCCACCGAGACGTACGCATCAAAACCGAAGAAGAACCCGACGATCATCCCGGTGAGAATCACCAGGATGCTGAAATGGATTACATATACGCCCAGGTATGACGCGTTCCCCTTCTCCCCTGTCAGGAATACTCCTTTCTGGGCCTCTTTACGCTCTACCCTCCGGTAGTTCTTCTTCAAAATACCTTCGAGACGGGATGCTTCATCACTCCTTGTCCTTTCGCTCATAATGGTCTGTTCCGGCGGTAGATCCCTGAAAACGTCATACTCATCTAACACGGACTTCCCCCGGAAAAGCTTCCAGGAAGCAGGAAGCCGGTTCAGGGAACAGACAATCAGATTGATGGAAAGAAGACCCATGAGAATCATGAACCACACGGAATGATAGATATCAAAAAGCTGCAATTTCTGGAAAACAGAAACCATCCCGGGGCTGAGACGGCTCGTAAATGTATCAGCAGCCTCCTGCTGGGGGATCACTGTGCCTAAGACTGCGGCGAGGGCAATCACTATTAAAAGTGCAAGCGTGAGTTTTACAGAGGAGAAAAAAGATTTCATGAGAATATAGCCCAGAAAATCAGAACTGTAAGCAATAATCCGAGCAGGAGACTCGTGAGGCCAAAAGCTGCGGAAATGATACTGGAATAGAACGAGATGTCAAAGTTTTTTTCGATATCTTCACGTTTGAAATGAGAAGCGTTTGCAAGGGTTACCGGACAATCCTTAAGACTGGCTCTTAAAGCAACTTCTCTCTTGACATACCTCGACGGCTTCTTTACTTTAAAAATGTCACCTGAAGATTTTTCATATATTGATCATCAACATTACGTGAAAAGTCAGAATGCTTTACGCGGACATTCATCCACATAACACAAAAGGAGCACTCCCATGAAAAAACGACTATCAATAGTTCTGGCAATTTCTCTGTTCTGGTTTTGGGGCTTAAGTCGTCCAGTTCATGCTCAGGAAAACAGTGAGTTATACCTGGAAACAATCGGAACTCTCTCCGCGCAGGGAATCTTGATCACTTACCTGGCTATCGGCGTACTCGGGGATGGATACGAAAAAAACGTATATGAGAAAGACTTCATACTGAATCTGGTGACACAGATCATTAACGTGACCGAAGCGGCAAAAAAGCAAACGAACAGACTCCAGTCTTCCGGTATGGCACCCGGTGAGTCTAACATCAAATATCTCTATGAGCTCAGCGAGACTTATGATCTCCTTATGGAGCAGTCCCTGGCCTTTAAAAGCTACGTGATCACAGCCAATCCGGAACATGTCACCATTTTCCACGAAAAGCGGAACGCGGCCTGGAAAAAAATAGCAAAATTGCTGGATATAAAATAGAAGCCCCTCACTCAGTTCCGGTACATACAAGGGGGCTTCTCTTGCTTTGCATCTTGCGGTCATTGTCGAAGTGGAGACCAGCAGGGACATCTCTTCCTTTCCGGAACAACCTCACTTCGAGATTTGCAATGTTCATTCAAAATACCCAAATGGCACTCAGTAAAAAATATTTTCACAATTTTGTTGACATCAGAAGATTTCTCACATAGTTTCAACCCATGATATTTCACACATCCGTCTCCAGGATACTGCTTTCCATGATTCTGGTGATCTTCTTGGGATCTTCGCTTGGGGATACCTTAAGTCAGAGAAGTTTATCTCTTGCCGTAACCGCAAGACTCTCATCGCTTGTTCCTGACGACGACGACTTCTTCAACAAGAAAAAGAAGCCCTTCGTCGTTGTGCAAAGACACCTTTCCTGCAAACCATTTCCCATTCCGGAGAGTGTGTATACGAGAGATGAGTCTTTCACAGTCTCACCGATTACTTTATCATACCTCCTCAGAGCACCCCCCTTAACGTGAGTGTTTTAGAGCAACGCATTTAAATCCAATAATCTTATCCGTGGAGTGTATAAGGGCGAGGAGGATGCAAGGAAGAGGAGGTGATGCTCAAATCCCATAGGCAATATTGAGACTCAGGAATTGACTTCATAGTAAATATTTCTATAGTTCACTCATATGCGAAGTGTATTGACAAAGGAAGTTACTGCCTTAGGCAAATCATAATTAATATCAAAAAGGGAGGAGACGAAATGAACAAAGAAGATATCATCAATGAGGTTGCAAAAGTCACGTGCAGCAAGGCGGAAGCCGCAACAGTGGTGAACGCTTTCCTTGATGCGATCAAGAAAGCGCTCAAAAAGGGGAACAAGGTGACCCTTATCGGTTTCGGCACTTTCTCTGTTGCAAAGAGATCAGCGAGAACGGGAAGAAATCCTCAGACCGGCAAACCAATCAAGATCGCTGCGAAAAAGGTCCCGAAATTCACGGCAGGCAAGGCATTAAAGGATTCGGTGAAGTAACTTTCAGCGTGAATACGCTGCATACAGTAATCGATAGATTATCAAAACGGGAGAGGGTGGAGTTTCCCCCACCCTCTCTTGTTTTTGAGGATAGTGTATATTTGTTACATTCAAGTTCACTTAATCTTCTTAGAACAAAGATACCAGTTACCTAAAATAACACTACGCTTTCCAGAGACCGTGAAGGTTGCAGTACTCACGAACCACAATACCCTTCTGCTCGAACTTGAATTTGGCCTCAGGGGCCTCACCGGGTTTCAGGAACTGTCGCGAGAGGACCTTACCATCCTTCATTATTTCTATCCACTCGATGTAATGATCCTTTTCCATCGGGTGTGGCACACTTCCTACCTTAACCAAGATGTCACCACCGGATTTCTCCACAACAGGAACGTGTTTCTCTACGGATGCATCGACGGTATTTTCCTTGAAAACCCTCATCGGCTTCCCACAGCAGAACATCTGTCCTTTTCCTTCGTGAAGCATTTCAACAATGTGCCCACACGAATCGCACTTATACACCTCAAATCTTTCAGCCATCTTTTACCTCCTCAATTCTGGGTTATTGGAGCAACGTTGCCATTTACTCCCTGCATTTTTGAAATCTGCCACAGTCCCACGGGCGCCTTATTCCGCACCAGAACACTACAAATAGCTCTTTTCGCGTTTACTTAAAAACAATTGTGTAATCGGTGTGTGAGAGACGATGAAACAAGTTTTTATCCCATTTAATCAGGAATGATTCCTGATTCATCAGAAAATTTTTTTATTGCGTCTCGTCTTATTTCCGCAATCCCTTATGATCATCCTTCCTGCAATGCGGACAATAACCATGGTATTCGAACCTTGTTTCCGTGATGCGGAATCCCGTTTTCCCTTCAATATTTTTAGTATCGAAAAGAAGGGAATGATAGTCCCTGATATCTTTACATTGCTTGCAGATCAAGTGAATATGTGCTTCGGTATTGCCCTCGTGGCGGTTTTCCATTTTATCAAAATCAAGAGTGTGAATGATGCCACGCCTTGAAAGCTCGTTGAGTGTGAAATAGACTGTCGACAAGCTGATACCTTTCATTTTCTTTTTCACTTCTTGATAAAGAAAATTTGCACTCGGATGAAGAGCAGCCTTTGCCACAAAAGCCTCGATAATGGCAAGCCTCTGTCGGGTGAGTTTTAACCCTTTTGCCTTCAGCTTTTCTATGAAAAATTCTGTAGTCATATTATTTCGGAATAATTCCTATTTAGAATACTGTGCTCATGATCGCCTGTCAAGGAGTATTTTATATCATTGACAGGTCTCCCCCACCATGATGCCAAGAATGATACCTCCTCGCAGATGCGGGGCACGGCATCGAGAAAAAATGTGTACAAGATGTTTTGAAGAGAGGCTTGCACGGGCAGCATACCCCCTGTGATTCAATTGCATGAATATGGGAAAGTAAAAAACGGCGGCGGTATCTCCCAAAATATGATATATGTACCATGAACATGAACAGGGAGCGCGAGTTTCCGGTTTTCACGTTTATACGAATACCGGAGGAAAAGACAATTGCGCTCGTCGATTTTCTCGGGCATCAATGAAGATGAGTCCTTGAAATTTTAACAGATGTTGTATCCAAGGAGATGACCATGCGGATAGGAAGCGGTGGTGCCAATTTTGGAGATTTTCTCAAAAATCTTCTCAAAAAGGATAAGAATGAGAAAGACACCGTATCCGCACATGTCAGTCAGTTCTCAATCAAAGTGACTCCTCCGGGCACTTTGAGCTCCGACGAACTCAAAAAGATCTTTGACGATCTCAAGATGGAGATGAAGCTCAAGATCACGAGGGTCAAATTCAGCCCTGCCATATATGAACTTACATGGACGGATTTAGGAAGCAAGTTTTCGGAAGGGACTGAGACACTCGATGAACTTACCAACAAATTGGTGAAGCTGGGATTTACCATTACCGTGACCTGATTCCGGAGTTGGTGGGGACGTGGCAATGAATATCAGTTATAGGTTAATACCCTCCTCACGCGTCAAAGTACCGCTGAACATATTTTTTCCTTCCCGTTATCCGCCGGTATTGCTCGTCGGGATATCCTAAGGCGATCACGGCATACACCTTTTCACTATCGGGGATACCCAAGAATCTTTTAATGGTGATATCCCGTTTCATCGCTTCCACGGCAAAACCAATCAGGCACGACCCCAGCCCCACACTGTGTGCAGCCAGGAGTATATTCTGCGCAGCCAGGAGCGCATCTTCCCGCGGACAGGATGCTCCCGGTTCCGAACCAACGATGATCGCCGCCGTTGCTCCGTGGAAGAGTCTGTCGACACCCAGTTGTTCCCACTCAGTGAGGGCCTCTTCGACGGAATCGTGGTATTCCCGGTAGTAAGTATCCAGCTCCGCTCTGCCGACAAGCTTCAAGAACCCCCGCACATACCGGTTTTCTGACATGCGATTCAGTTTCCTGAAAAAGGCCGCAATCCGATCCCCGAAGGCAAGTACCTCTTTTCTCGTGGGCAGTAATGTGAATGTCCACAACTGGCTGTTTGTACCGGATGGAGCAGTAATACCGATTTTCACGAGGTCTTCCAGAAGTGCACGGCTGACGGGACTGTCTAAATAATTGCGGCATGAGCGTCTCGATCCCATCAGCCTCACGAGCCTGACCGTGTCATAATCACCATGGGGAAGCCATGCATCGTCCCCGTGAAACGTGTTGAATAAGGAAGTCCCTGCATCGATTGCATTCACCCTCACCGCGTCAGCGGGACATACCGCAGCACAGTGCCCGCAGGACAAAGACGTTGTGCCGGTGACCATTGCCTTGTCATCCTGCATTGTGATCGTTCTGGACGGGCAGACTCTCACGCATAAACCGCATCCGATACATTTCTCTCTGTCTATCACCGTCGTCACAGTACGCTCCATTTTGGCCTCCTCAAAGGACCGGAAGATACTGATTGCATCAGAACTTGACCTGCGGGGTGGATTTCGCCGCGGCGGGTGCCTCAAAAAACGTGGCACTTTGAAAATTGAAGATCCCCGCCAGTAAATTCGCGGGGAAGCTTCTGATGGCGATATTATATGCCTGCACCGATTCGTTATAACGTCTCCTCTCAACGGCTATCCGGTTTTCCGTTCCCGCAAGTTCGTCCTGGAGACGAAGAAAATTCTGGTTGGATTTGAGGTCGGGATACCTTTCCACTACAACCAGGAGCCGGCTCAGGGCACCGGACAATTCGTTATTGGCACTTATCTTGTCCGGTACGCTCACAGCGCCACCGACCCGGGCCCTCGCGTTCGTCACCTCGACCAAGACGTCCCTCTCCTGCTTGGTGTAGCCCTTGACCGTCTCGACTAAATTCGGGATCAGGTCATACCTCCTCTGGAGCTGGTTTTCCACCTGGGCCCAGGCGCTTTTCACTCCTTCATCCAGGGATACGAAAGTGTTATAGGTGCCCTTGAAAAAGTAATAAAGAGAAGTGGAAACCACAAGAAAAATCACCACGGCAATAATGAGATTTCTCTTTCCGCTTGTCATTGCTCTACCTCCTCATAGACGTCACATGGTTGTATAATACAATTGCCGGATTAAAAGACCGGTAAAATGCGTCTAAACTCTCATGCCATCGACAATCTTGGACAGTCTCGCTGCCTCCCTCAAATAAGCCTTGCACACACCCAGTATTTCCGATGCCGGAACACGGTCAATGCCTTCTTTGATATCCGCACATTTGAGAAAAATTTCCGCTTCAATGGGATACATTTCCGCAACCAACCTGATAACCTCTCTCCTGCCCCGGGGGACGGCAAGCCCTTTCAGGTGCAGGAGAGCTTTGAACAGAGACATAAAGGCAGTAAAAGAAACTTTTATTAATTCCCGCACCGGTCCCAATTTGCCGCCTGTATCCAGAAGGCCTGTCCTCAGGTGAAGTATCTTGCTTTTGAGTTCTCTCTCCACCTGCAACCTGAGGCTTCCCGGCTCGAACGCAAGACCTACCAGGACATCTTCACCATAGACGGGGATATGATCAAGTTGCATGGTGAAAAATTCAACGGGATACGCATCGATGGACGACGTGACATCTTCTTTCGTCATACACAGAGGGATCGCCACCCCCCGTTTCCGCCACCTCTTGACGAGGTCAAAGGCATTCTCCAGATTGCCTATCCCTCCCTCGGAGAGAACGACAAGAAAATTGAGATCCGACTTTCCCGGAATGTATTCGCCACTCGCCCCGCTCCCGTAGAGAATAAGAGAGATGAGATCTTCACCGAAAACTTTTTTATAGTCTTCGGTGATTTCCGGGAATATATCCGCCGGTTTCTTCGGCGCTCTGTTCATCTTTCACCCCCCTTTAAAATCCACGGCTCGCTCCGCCGCCGCCACTGAGACCACCACCAAAGCCACCGAACCCACCGCCCCCGAAGCCTCCGAATCCGCCACTTCTGCCGCTTCTGCTCAAGTCTATTAAGAATAGCCACGGGAGGATTTCTCTCCCCTGCCGCGCACCCAGGAGGAGTATCAACACCAGGAAAAGAACGATAAGATAAAGAAGATTCACCCCTTGTCCGGTCTTCTTTACTTTTTCACGCTCCACGGGAATACTGCCGGTGAGCTGCACATTTGCATCTCTCGCCACGACGGAAGCCACAGCGTGGGCAGCATTCATAAGTCCCTTTCCGTAGTTACCCTGCCTGAAATGGGGTATTGCGTACTTGTCAAGAATCTCTCCCACGAGCCCATCGGGAAGGATGCCTTCCACACCGTAGCCTGTCTCTATCCTGACCTTCCTCTCCCTCAGAGTGAGAAAAATAAGTACTCCCTTATCCTCACCCTTTCTGCCGATACCCCAGGTCTGGTACAAACGGTTTACATAGTCATTCACGTCGTTGTCCCCGATAGTCTGCACCGTCGCGATCACGATTGATGTTCTCGTTTTTTCGAGAACTTCCCGGGAAAGTTCCTCCATCCGCGCTTTATCATCGGGAGAAATTACCCGTGCAAAATCGTTGACCGCTCCTGCCGGCTTCGGAAACCTCTCAACAGCCTCCGGCGATGTGGTAATAGAAAGAACCAGAAGAATGCACAGCAATGCTGAAAGATACCTTCTTGATTGAAACATGCCTTTCTTTCCGATATCCTTCAAGTGATACAGAGAATCGTCTAATTGTCTCAGGATTCTTTATACAGGGAATTCTTGTGAATATAGTAGCGAACCGGATCGGGAACCAGGTACTTGATTGATTTTCCCTCCTTAACCCTTCGCCTGATGTCGCTGGAAGATATGTCCAGAAAGGTAACTCCCCTGAAGTAAATCACGTGGTCCGTTGGCCCCCTGAAACCCTTCACGCCGTCATCAAAGGTAAATCTGGCGGCAAAATCGCCCGGCAGTATGCTTCCCAATCCTCTGTCAACGTACCCGGGCCTTGTCATCACGACAAAATTACATAACAGAAGCAGGCGCTGCCAGTCTTTCCAGGTGTGTATGGCGTGGAATGCATCCTGCCCGAGGACGAAGTACAGCTCAAGGTTCTCCATGTATTTTTTCAGGATATAATCAACCGTTTCCACAGAATATGACTTGTTTTCCCGTCGGTTTTCCACATCGGAGAAAGAAAAGATCGGATTCCCTTCAATAGCCGACATGATCATCTGTTCGCGATGATAGAAAGACGTGATATCAGCCTCTATCTTATGGGGAGGTCTTGAAGCGGGAATAAAGATAATTCTGTTCAGATCAAAGATTTCAAGTACTTCCTCGGCACACCTCAGGTGACCGATATGTATCGGATCAAAGGTGCCCCCAAACAATCCCCATTTCATGTTCTCACCTGTCCGTTCCCATAAATGATAAATTTAGTCGTCGTCAGCTCTTCCAATCCCATGGGACCGAAGGCGTGCAGTTTCGTGGTGCTTATTCCGATTTCCGCACCGAGGCCTAACTGAAACCCGTCACTGAACCGTGTCGATGCATTCACCAGCACCGTGGAGGAGTTTACCTCATTGAGAAACTTCTGGGCATTTCTGTAGTCGGTGGTGATAATTGATTCCGTGTGAAGGGAGCCATACTGTTCAATGTGAGCAATCGCCTCGCCAATATCATTCACCACGCGCACCGACAAGATAAGATCAAGGTATTCCTCGTACCAATCACTTTCCTCTGCGTTTTCGATATGCGGGAGAATCGCTTTCGTCCTTTCACACCCCTTCAGGATCACACCGGCATCCTGGAGTTTGTGTGCCACAAAAGGAAGAAATTGCCCCGCAATATCACGATGCACCAGGAGGGTTTCCATGGCATTGCAAACCCCGGGTCTCTGGGTCTTCGCATTCATGCAGATGTTTACCGCCATGTCACGCTCGGCACTCGCATCCACAAATACGTGACAGACCCCTTTATAATGCTTGATCACGGGAATTTTCGACTCGCTCACCACAGCCCTGATCAGGTCCTCTCCCCCCCTGGGAATAATGAGATCTATGTACTCCTCAAGCTGCAGCATCTCACGGACTGCGCTCCTGTCCGTCGTGGGAATGAGCTGGATGGCTTCCTCGGAAACAGCACACTCCCGTAACGCAGCCTGGAGTATCCTCACGATAGCGAGATTCGAGTTGATTGCCTCAGACCCCCCGCGGAGAATAGTTGCGTTTCCGGATTTAAGGCACAGCGCCGCGGCGTCGACAGTCACATTCGGACGGGACTCGTAAATGATACCGATAACTCCCAGCGGAATTCTCATTCTCCCGACAAGAAGACCGTTCGGTCTCCTCCACATGGAGGTTACCTTTCCCACCGGATCGGGAAGTGCGGCAACTTCTCTTAACCCCTGCGCCATATCCTCGATCGTGCTTTTCTTCAGGGTGAGCCTGTCGATCATCGCCGCGGAGAGTCCTGCTCTTTTTGCAGCATCGACATCCTTGGCGTTTTCCTCAATGAGGGAATCCATTTCTCTTACGATCTTCCCCGCCATCCCCTGGAGCACTCTGTTCTTCACATCTGACGACAGGCGGGCGAGAGAATTGGCAGCTCTTTTTGCGTGTTTTGCGATTGCAATCACCTGAGACCTGATATTCATACGCTTTTTTTTCAGAAAAATTATTTCTCTCTTACATTAGACATTGACAAAACCGGCCGCGTATAGGTATGAACCGCGCAAGCCGGGTTACTTTACCGAACGTCCGGGGAGGTGTCAAGTTCATTTCTGGCAAATGTCCGGCATGGACGTGAGAGCTCCACACGGTCATACCTCTCACATCAGGAATCTATGACAACCGAAAGCATTCACATCAGAGCGGGTAATCGAGCCTATGAAATCATCAGGGACGGAGGGTTTGACTTCGACCGCGTGACGGCCTATTTTGCACCGGCAACGGGACCCCGCTGGCTGGCAGCCACCGGCTTCGATCTTGCCTTGCTCACAAACGACCTCCTCGGTCGTGCCAAACCGGTTCTTCTTGTGGGGGCATCGGCGGGGGCATGGAGGTTAGCCGCATGGTTGCAACCCGAGGCGGAAAAGAGCTACCGGACTCTCATTGAAAAATACATCTCAATCTCTTACAAAAGAAACGATACTCCATCTACCGTACTTGATTCCCTGAAGGCTATCACAAATGCCTATATTGAAGATGATGCACTTCCTTTTGCTCTGGCAAATAAAAAGTATCGTTTCGCAGTTATTACCGCCCGGACAAGACACCTCCTCGCTTCCGAAATAGCGTTGATCCAGCGTATCGGCCTCTGGATATGCTTTCTCTCCAACGCAATAAGCAGGACCTACATCCACGACTTTGCCGAACGGGTGGTATTTTATAACGGAGCGAAGCCTCCTCACTTCTGTTTGCGCCCTGAGTACCGCGGAAAGTTTATACCTCTGAGCAATGTCAATTTTAAACATGCCATCATGGCTTCCGGCGCCATTCCGCTGGTTGTCGCGGGCATCAGAGATATATACGGCGCTCCCGTGGGGGTGTATCGAGATGGAGGCCTGATTGACTACCATCTGACCCACAACTATGCCTCATCGAGTGAAGATATTGTGCTTTTCTTCAACCATCAGAAACGAATCATACCCGGCTGGCTGGACAAGAAACTTTCCTACCGTCATCCCCAGGCCAGCGTTCTGGATAATGTCCTGATGATCTATCCTTCAGATACCTTTGTTGCGGGACTCCCGGGCGGAAAAGTACCTGACCGGGATGATATCACCACTTTCATCGACGATGAGTCTACCCGCATCAAAAACTGGTGGCGGACAGTTGAGTGCGTGAAACCTTTAGGGGAAAAATTTATCGAACTGGTTGAGAGCACACAACTCAGGAACGTCGTGGAAAAACTGGAAATACACTGAGGCGAGAAAGAAAGTGAACGACGACACCCGCAGGCTGCGAAAAGTGCGTCGTCTGAAAAGCATGCTGAAGAGCTGCCGTCTGTGTCCCCGAAAGTGCTCTGTCGACATAACGGAGGGG
>Ga0194112_10007076_pt1 | contig 14656 bp, 7 predicted proteins | sample TA2MahC400mmetaG_FD_146191 | JGI IMG/M metagenome (GOLD analysis project Ga0194112, IMG submission 146191) | Freshwater microbial communities from Lake Tanganyika, Tanzania - TA2015016 Mahale Deep Cast 400m | ecosystem: Environmental > Aquatic > Freshwater > Lake | place: Tanzania: Lake...
TCCGCGACTCGTACACCCTCTACCACGGCATCCCCGGCGACACCTACGAGCGGCTCACGGGCGTCATCGAGAAGCTCGACTTCGCCACGGGCATCTGGTGGGTGAAGGGTGCGATGAAGACCAACCTCTCGCCCGGCTCTGAGGCCCACCCCTACGTCGTCGAGCCCGACCCGGGGCGCGGCGACAAGGCGGCCTTCGCCGCACGCATCGCCGCCACCGGCTCCCGCGTGGGCATCTATTACGGCCATGACTACATTGACACGGCGAACGGCGACTGGCCGCCCGAGCTGATCAAGCTCGACCCCGACGGCCAGCCGCACCGCTACTACAAGTTCCGCGACCGCCAGCTCTACTACAAGGACAACGTCCGCGGCCTCGCCAGCGGCCTGCTAAAGAGCCACTACGAGAAAATCCTGGCGACCTGCAAGATGGCACCAGGCGACCCCATCATGCTCGACACCTTCACCGCCTACGCGCGGCCCGGCTACCACCCCGACTTCCCCGCCACGCCGCAACTCGAGACCGAGGCGAAGCACGAGGTCGCCCGCTGGCTCAAGCACGACAAGAAGCTCTCCGTCGCCGGCGAGGGGATCAACGAGGGCGCGCAGGACGTGGTGGACTTCGGGGCGATACTCACGGGCCTCGATGACCTGGTGAAGGCCAAGGTCTGGCAGGACGATTCGTGGGTGCCCCTCACCTCGGTCGTGTTCCACGGCCGCACGTATCTCGGTGTGAGCTGGTACGAGTTCCGCCACCCGAATCCCAACTGGGCGATGGCATTGGCGCTCAGCGCCCACCTGTGGCAGTGGTCCACCGGCCACTACCCCGAGGGCATGTACGAGTTCGCCGCCCGCACATTCTTCAACCAGAACCTCGCCTGGTCGCGCAACGCCGACGCCGCGATCGTGGACGTTGACCGGGACGGCACGGCCCTCAAGATTCGCTACGACAACGGCAACATCCTTTGGGCTGACCCCGAGAAGAACACCTGGAGGCTGGAGGAGAAGGGTGTGCTATACGATGGCTTCACGCCCTTCAACAACCGCGGCGTGATGGCCATCCTCAAGCAGGGCGACTTCGACATCACGCTGCCCGTCACTGAGACGCTCGAGATCATCCCCTCGCAGCCGCAGGGCAGCAAGCTTGACGTGAAGATCGAGAGGGCCGAAGGTGGCAAGGTCCGCGTGCGCGGCAACTTCAGCAAGGTGCCCTGGAAGCTGCGCTGGCTGCACAAGAACGACGCGGGCGCCGAGGTGGTGGACCTCCGCGACGTGGCGCCCGTGCTCATGCTGCGCAAAATGAAGAATGGCCGATAGGGCCTGCACGGCAGGCAGGACCCCGGCCCGGCTCTCTCGGCCAGGTTCTATCGAGCCGCGTCACGCTTGTGTTCGTAGGCACCCAGATCGCAGGCGGCTCCATGAGGACGGGCCACCCCGCTGAAGTCGGTGCCGATCTCCTTCAGCGGCGTGCCAGCATCAATGGCCGGGCTGCCCGGGCGCAGGCGAGCGTCGGCCGGCCCCGCCAGGCGCGGGTCGGCGAAGAGGGAATGCGCTTCCCCCGAGGCCCCTTGGTAGGCGTGGAACTCCCCGTACGCCACGCCGTCGCGCTCCCAGCGCCCCGCCCCGCCGGCGTTGTGGTAGAGGTTGTAGTCCAGCGTCTGTGGCAGCGCGCCCGCAGGCCAAGCGATGAATGGCCTCGTGGCATCCTGGAAGACGTTGTTGAGGACGCGGTTTCCAGCCTTGCCCTTGTAGAACTCGATCCCGTAGGCGCTGCCCACAAAGGTGTTGTGAGCGACGAGGTTGTCGGGGGAGTTCAGGCTGATCCCGCCCCGCTTCCCCTCGCCGTAGAAGACGTTGTTGAATATGCGGTTCCCGCCCTTGCCCCACGCGATGATGTCCACGTAGTAGCTCCCGCCCGGCCGCGGCGTACGGATGGTCATGGGCCGGGGCTTGCGGAACACGTTGCCCGAGAACTCGCAGCCGCCCCCCGCAGGAGGGTCTCCTTGGTGGTACTGGTGAATCCCCGCCCCCGCGATCTCCTCGAACACGTTGCCGCGAATGATGGTCCCCGGCTGCGAGCCGTAGATGCCGTGCTGGAACTTGTTCGAGCCGATCTTCTGGAACAGGTTGCCCTCGATGATGCAGTCCTTCGCCACCGGCTGGACGCCTTGGCTGGCGATGGAGCGGATGGTGCAGTTTCGGATGGTGATGTGATGCGTCGCCTTGCCCTGGTCTTTGATGCCGTTGAAGCCGAACTCCACCGTCAGGCCGTCGAAAACGGTGTAGTGGCAGTCGTACAAGCTGACCACGTGGCCCGGGGCTGCCCGCATCACCGAATCCTTCGGGTGCGACCCGTCTTCCAGCCACACGTAGAGGGTTTTATCCGAGACGTAGAAGGAGTTCGGGATCATGTCGTCCACCGAGAATATCTTTGCCCGGTCTCCAGGGCCATGCAGTGGAAGATCGCCCCGGAACACGGCGAGGGGGGACTGGCTGAGCTGCGTGGAGTAGACCTTTCCCTTCACGAGCGTCCAGGCGTCGGGGGCGAGGACCGAGGCGGCGGTGATGCGCACCTCGCCGTCGCCGTAGGCGCGGTAGGTGATGGGTTGGTCGGCGGTTCCTGCGCGGCTCACCCGCCAGGTCGGCCCCACGAAGTACCCGCCCGCCTTGATCCGCACCGTGTCGGCCGGCTGGACGGCGCTCGCCGCCTTCTGGAGCGACTTCCACGGCTGCGCCTCGGTCCCTGCGGCCGAATCGTCCCCCTTCGCCGCCACGCAGTAGGTGGCTGCCAGGGCCGCCTGGTCTGCCGCCAGGGCCAAGAGCACGACTGCAATTCGGGTTGCTCTCATTTCTTCTCCTTGCGCGCGGCGGCGAGGAGCACGGCGTCGCCGGGGAATGGGGCGGCAAGCTCGCGCGGCGCGCCGCCCTGGATGGCTGGCCCCTTCTCGGTCTTGCCCGTTTTAGGGTCGAGCCATTCGACGGCCAGCTCGCCCTTCGCCGCCGAGAGGTCCACAGCCACCTTCCCGCCCGCCGGGACATAGACGAGGTATTCGACGCCCGGATTGGCGAGGCAGTAGCCGGTCGAGGCCAGCTTGTCCTGGGGCGTCATGGCGGCGAGGTTCAGCCGCTCTGCGTAGCGGCGGGTGTGGCCCATCGCGGCCCGGCCCGCGACCCAGCCTGGCGAGTCGGAGAGGTTCTCCATCAGCAAGGCGCTGTGTCCCCGTGTGAACGCCTTCCACACCCAGGCGCGGGTGAAGTCAGCGTCGTTGATGAACATCTTCCAGCCGATGTGGTCGGTGTCGAGGAGGTCCACCTTTCGGCCGTCCGCGGCGGGCGGCGCCGATGCCCACGGGTCCTTCGCCTGGTCGAACTTCGTTGTGGAGAGCGATGTCCAGTCGGCGGGGCTTCTCAGGCAGTCCTCGCTCATGTCGCCCACGGATGTCATCCCCACCGGGTGCTGCCTGGGCAGCTTTGCCTCTACGCTCTTGACGAACCGGACCATCTCGTACTGCCAGTCGCGCGTGTGGCGCAGGCCCTCGTTGCAGATTTCGTAGAGCACGTTGTCGAGGTCGTTGACGGTCTCGATGACCTTGCGGACATAGGCCTTCTGGACTTCGAGTGCCTGGGGCACCTTGAGCGTGTGAATCTCGATGCCCCACTCGTCGCCGTTCGGGTCGCCGTGGATGCCATTGACATTGCTGTCCTTGTGGAAGGGGTGTTCCGCAAGCGGGAAGTCGGCGCGCTTCGACATGAACACCCAATCCTCGAAGAGCATGACCGACACGTAGATGCCGCGCTCGCCCGCGGCGGCCACGCGGGAGCGCAGCCGCGCGAAGTAGGCGTCGTTGAACTTCGCCAGGTCGAACTTCGGCTTGCCGTCGCGCGCGTTGCCAGGGCCGGTCCGCGGCCACGGCTGCGGCTCATGGGTCGCCAGCTCCCAGCGCCACAGCCGGATGAAGTTGTGGTGGTTGGCTTGAAGGAGGTCCAGATAGGCTTGGTAGTCGAACGGCTGCTTCACGACGGTGTACTTCGGCAGCACGCCGTCCTGGAGGCTCTGCCAGGTGTGCGAGCCGGTCAGGTACACCGCCTTGCCGCTGGGGTCCGCGAAGTAGCGGGGGTTCTTCGGGTGAACCCTCAGTGGGCCGGCCGCAGGCGCCGCGCCGAGCGCAACCGATGCCACACACGCCAAGGCCGACACCGCGAGTAGCAATCCCGTGCAGCTCATCACCCACCTCCAGTCAGGGTCACGATGGCGTCCGTCCCGCTGAGGGCCGGCGCGCGATCGATCGGCCCTGCGAACCCACCGAGGGGCGTCTCGCGGCCCGTGCTCCGCACTTGCAGCGCTACGGGCCGGCGCAGATTCTGCTGTCCTCCAGGCGTCACGACAGCCGCAACGTGGTACAGCTTCCGGGTGCTCAGGCGCATCCGCCACGGCTCCCGAATCCCTCAAGGCGCGACGGAGCCGGCGTAGACCGCGCGGGCGCGGCGATAGGTCGCCAGGACGGGTTCGAACGGCTTTGGGTCCTTGGCGGCTGCCTGTTTCCTCTCAGTGGCTGCGATCAGTTCGTCGAGCCAGGCAGTGTAGGACCGTGCCGCCTCGGGGTCACGCGGCTTCTGCCCGCCCACAGTGACGTAGAAGGGGCTTGTGTGGGCGAAGCGAATGACCGCACCTCGCACGGGCTCGAAGGCCCGCACGGCAGTCCACGTGCTGCGGTCGAGGCTCAGCGCGTGGCGGGCCGCAATGCGGCGCGGCTCGCCGGCCGCGGGCCTGAACGTCGCCACCACCTCCCCGCCGACGACCACTTCGGCCCTCTCCAGCGGGTCGCGGTCCAAGACCTCGATGTCCACGGTGCCCTCGAACTTGGCGCCCTGGGCCGCCTCGAATCGCGCGCCCGCCAGCTTGCCGTTCACCTTCGCAAAGAGCATTGGGCCGTTCGTGACGAAGTTGCGCCCCTGGCGCAAGCCCTCGAACCAGGCGCCGTAGGCGAAGCGGTCGAGCTGCACGTAGACGCGGTTGTAGCCGAGCGGGTTGGCGAGCACGCCCGAGGCAGAGCCGGCCGACGCGGGGATCTGGTAGCCCAGGTTCAGGTAGCGGTAGTAGAGGTCGAGCACGTTCAGCGCGAAGCCAAGCGGGCCGGCAGGATAGCGGGCGCGGTCGCGGGGCCGCCCCCACGCCTCGCCCTCAAGCAGCCCCGCGCGGTTGAAATGGTTGCACACGATGCCGAGGGTGTCCACCCGCCCCAGGGCCACGTGCACGGGGGCCTCCCACCAGAAGGGCTTCTCGACCTCGATGAACGCCTTCTGCTCGATGGCCCGCTCGTGGTAGGCGAAGCCGCTGGGGCAGTCGCGGGTCACGCCTTCGATGAGGATTGGCTCGGCGAGGTTGAAGAGAAGGACGGCGCCGCCGGCCCGCTCGTCCTCCTGGGCGAGGGTGTGGAAGCAGCGCGGCTTGGGCGACGCCGCGCCCTCGTCGGCGACCTCCACCAGGTAGGGCGGCCTGACTGTGGCGTGGCTCTGATTCCAGTGGGTGAGGTCGGGCGCGAGGTTGAGGTCGTCCGCGCGAAGGAGCAAGGGCATGTCGGCCACGGGGCGGTGGACGTGGAGGTCGCCGCTGTACCAGCCCCGCTCATTCATGTCGATCCAGCGGGCGAGCTTGACGGGGGGTCGCACGGTCTGCCCCTCAGCGACCGCCAGCTCGGTCGTGAACGGCACGTATTCGGGGCCGCGCTCGACGCGGAGCGACACCTTGCCCGCCGGGACGTCCACCGCAAACTGCCCTGGGCAGCAGAAGTGCGGGTCGCGCTCGAAGCGCGGCAGGCCTGGGGCGTAGACCGGCCTGCCCTCCGCAGCCAGGTGGACGCGGCAGGGGAGGCGGCCACCCCCTTCCTCTGTGACAGCCACCTCTAGGCGTCCCTGCGCCGCCTGCGCGCACAGGGCCGTCAGCACCAGCAACAACCCCGCGAAACAAGTCCAGTGTACCACCTGTGGACCTCCAACTACTCGATTGGAGCGAAGCAAACGGTCCGGCCATCGCTGAGCGAGAGCAGGATGCGCCCCTGGTGGTCGGAGGCCAGGCCACCCTTGGCGGGCGGCACCGGGAGCTTCTCCTGCCAGAGATACGAGCCATCTTGAAGATTGATGGCCGCGAGGAACGCCTGGGAGCCGTCCTGGCCGGCGGCGACGAGGGCGTTGGGCGCGACGATGAAGGCGTTGAACCTGCGCGCCTGCGGCAGTTGCCATGCGGTCTCGCGGGCTGGCTTCGTGCCCCCCTTCGGCCACAGCCGCCAGTTCGGCGGAGGCGCCGCGGTGCCGGGCGTGAGCGGCTTGAGCATGGCCAACGCTGCCTGATGGCTCCCTTCGTAGAGCACCTGGTAGCTGAGGGTCCGGCCGTCGGCAAGATCGTGTTCCAGCGGGGTGAACTGCCCGTACTCTGGATAGTAGGCGTAGTAAGCCGTGCCAGCCCTTGAGTCCACCTGGTGCACCGGCTCATTGAGGCACCTGCCGGTCTTCAGGTCGTAGCGCGCCGTGGCGTAGACGGTTCCCCCGGGGAATCGCAGCTCCTCGCCTTCGAGGTGGAGTTCGCCCTGGAGGCTGACGCCGTTCTTCACGGCGGGGGAGAGCGTGCCCGAGGTGTCGTTGCACCAGAGGAGCTTGCCGGTGACGGCATCGAGAGCGTAGACGTGCGTGCCGTCGTAATGGGCGATCCCCGCCGCGGCGTAGGCCACGCCGTCGCGCACGACGACGCCCCCGGCCACGGGCCAAGTGGAGATGAGCTTGCCGAGGACGGGGATCCAGCGCTCCGCCGGCGCGGCGCGGAAGGCCCAGAGGCAGCGGCCCGTGGCCGCCTCGAAGGCGTAGACGCGGCCATCGGCGGAGCCGGCATAGAGACGACCCTCCCAGACGGCTGGGGCCACGTAGACCGGCCCGGCGGTGTAGGCCTGCCAGCGCACCTGGCCGGTCGCGGCGTCGAGCGCGCGCAACACCCCATTCTCGTAGCCGACGAAGGCCAGCCCGCCGGCAGTGACGGGGGCGGTGGGCCGGCCCGCATCGGGCAGCGCGGCGGTCCATTGCTGCTTCACCCTGCCTGGCATGGCGATGGGCGTGACGCACCGCCGCTGGTTGTCGCCCATGGGGCAAGGCCAGTCCCCAGGCCGCACAGCCAGCTTCTCCACAGTCCCCGGTGGCACGGGCGTCTCGCCTGTGGGCCACAGGCCGGAGGCCTGTGCCACCCCTGCCCTGGCCGCCGGAGCCAGGGCGACGTGGCCGTAGAGCGACAGCGGGCATCTGCACTTCCACGCTCCCCAGTGAAGCATGCCGTCGGCGACAATCACGCCCTCATAGCAGGGCGGCCGCATGGGGGCGATGTGCTCCGCCCTGCCGGTCGCCAGGTCCACACGCACGGTGCCCTCCGCGGCGCGGTAGAAGACGCTGTCCACGCTCCCGGTCGCTATGGTGCAGCCGCGTCGGCCCTGGAAGCTCGTGTGGGCCTCTCCCGTGTCGCAGTTCAGACGGAAGCTGCTCCCCTCCGCCACCGCGTATGCCGCGTCGTCGCGCAACAGCAGATGGGCGCTCCCGCCATCGTTGAGCGGGACCTCCTTCTGCCACAGGAGCTTCCCGTTGTCGGTGGAGACCGCAACCACGCGGTTCATCCGCGGCCCGCAGAAGAAAAGGGACTTGTCGCTGCACCGGGCGTAGTGGAACGGCGACAGGCCGGTCCAGCGGGGCTGCTTTGGGAAGAGGGGGCCAATGGCGGCCAGCAGATTCGGCTCTGACGTCTTCCAGAGAACCGACCCATCATCGGCGCGCACGCAGGCGACGAACCGTTCGGGGCTGAGCAGATAGATGCGGCCGTTCCTCATGCACGCGGCCCGGCCGTCAATCAAGTCTTGCTCCCGGTATCGCCAGAGGAGCTTCTTGGTCCTCGTGTCAATGGCCAACAGCGTGCGCCCCTGTGCCCAGGACGTCGCCGGGTCCTGGTAGTCGAATCCTGGCCAGTTGGCCCGCGGCCAGCCCCCCAGGCCGGAGTCGTCCGAACGGAGCAGCGGCGCCTGGAACTCAGCGCCCCCGAGCAAGGCATAGAGAATGCCCTTCTCAAGGGCCATCCACTTCCACACCGAGCCGTCGGCCTCGGGGTCAGGGGCGATGATCTCGTCCTTCAGTTGGCCCGTCGCTGCATCGAGGAGCTTGCACGACTTGTCATCCGCCAGATACAGCACCTCGGGTGTGGCGACGATCGTATTGCGGAGGATCATGAACCCCTCTCGCAGCGGCCGCTTCCACAGGAGCGTGCCGTTGTAGGCGTTGAGCGCCATCAGGGTGTTGAGCATCGAGTTCTGGTTCGCCTTGTGAGCCAGATGCCCACAGGCCCTGAAGAGCCTCCCTCCAGCAGCAACCGTGACGGCCGGCGAAGGGCAGAACTTCGGCTCGGCAATGAACTGGGTGAGGTAAGGCGCCCGCGCCACCTGGTCCCTCGATTGCGGATTATTGTCCGGCCCGTGGAACGGTTGGCTCCAGGAGTCAATGCCTGCGGGGAACGGCTTGACGATCTCCTCCTGCCCGACAAGGGCCTTGCCTTCGGGGTGGAGCACCCTCAGTAGCTCTGCGCGCGGCACCCTGCCTTGAGCGGGCGGCGCGAGCCAGATGGCGCCCGCGAGGCTATCAGCCAGATGGATTCGCTCCCAGGGGCCGCGGTCAGCGAAGACCCGTTTCCCCAGCAACCCGGCCTTCTCCGCGGCCCGCCGCACGGCGAGTTCCTCGGCCGCGCTGGGCGACTGGAAGTAGACCGTCACCTCGCCCCCTGTCGCCAGGTCCACCACCAGACCCGGCTCGTCCGCTTTCGGCAGGCCCAGGACGACGCAGATACCCTTCTGGAGCCCGGCCCTGCGCAGAATCTCCTTTGCTTCAGCCCCGGCCCGAGCGGGAAGCACGGCCGACAGAAGGGCGATCGGTCCAACTGCCCACAGGCGAGCGAGTGCTGCCATGGCGCTGCTTCCTTTCCCCGGCACAGGATTCCAGATCGGCACGGAGAGTCCCTCCATCACGCTCTTGAGCACTCTCATCGTTCCCCTCACTTGCCTTCCTTGGTCAGGAAGTTCCGACGGTAGGTGTTGTTGGTCCCGGAGTCCTTGTCGAAGATGCCCCGGATGTTGTCATAGACCCAGTTGTCCTCGACGATGAGGTTCCGGGACTTGTAGACCTTGATGCCGGTGCTGTTGCCCGATTTCCCCTTGACGCCGCGGACGATGTTGTGGTGAAGCCAGGCGCCATCGGCGCCCTCGACCCGGATGCCGTCGTGATTGTCCGCGGTGTCAACATACTGGCCGGTGACCTCGCAGTAGGCGACCTCGATGCCTTTGCCGGTGAGCCAGCCGATCGTGCCCTGGACCACGAAGCCCTCGAAGCGGACGTGGTTGAGGGGGCCGCCGTCGTTGCTGCCAAGCAGCGGCTGGCCGGCTTCGGCGGGGACGAGGGTCGCCGCTTCGCCCGGAAGTGCTCGGAAGGAGATGGGCTTTCCGGGCTCGCCCGAACGTGGCGGGCGGATGTAGCCCAGGTAGTAGGCCCCCGGCTTGGTCCGGCACCGGTACTCGCCGCCCCGAAACCAGAGCGTGTCGCCGGGCTGGAGCGCGGAGAGCGCCCGCGAGAGCTTGCCGTCGGGGCCGGGCAGGTCGGCCAGGCCGAACGGGTCCTCCTGGGCGCCCGCGCCCGAACTGGGCTTGTTGGCCACGTAATAGTCGGCCGCCAAGGCTGGCCCCACGCGGGCCACCACAGTCCACCCCAGGACGACGGCGAGAATCGCCGTCACGTATGGCCTCCGAGGCGTCATTCTGCTTCCTCCGTTCGTGAGTCATGGTCGGCCGAAGCAGGCCAGGTTGCCATCGTGGGTCGTGAGGTAGAGCCTGCCTTGAGCGGCCGCAAGCCCGTCCGCGGCGGGCGGGGCGGCCAGGGGCCACTCTCGGCGGCGCGCGCCGTCCTTCGCCGAGAGCGCCCAGAGCTTCCCGCCCGGCTCGCGGCGGAGCCGATCGCTCGGCCCGGCCGCGAAGAGCACCTCGCCCGCCAAGGCGATGGCCTCGACCTGGAACGGGCCGGGGACTTCCACCTTCCAGGCCTCCTTGCCGCCCTCCCAGGCGACCAACTCGCCGCCGAACTCAGTTGTCGGATCGTTCACCTTCGACCAGTGGACGTACTGGAAGCGGAAGCCGAAGACCCGCCTGCCGTCGGGCGCCGCGACAAGCAGGTGGCCGAAGTGGGGGCCGTAGCCCTGGCGGATGCGCATCCAGTGCGACGCGGTGTCGTTCACCGACAGCACACGCCAGGTGCGGTCGAGCACGGGGTTCGAGCCGCCCCAGAGGGCCTTCAGCTTCCCCGCGAACTCCCAGTTGAAGCCTGGGGACGGGCTGTCCCTAAGCGGCTCCCCTGTCTTTGGGCTGAAGCGAAGCCCGCCGGACGCGCCCCCCGCCATGCGCAGGGCGTCGCCATCGCTGACCAGCAGGTCGCTGAGGGCCGCCGGGAGCGGCTTCGACCAGAGGAGCTCGCCGGTCTGCGGACGCAGGGCAAGGCCGTGGATGCCGCCGTCGGCCGCGGCCGAGCGCCCGGCCACGCAGTAGGCCACGCCGTTCTCCACCAGCACGCCGCCGGTCACGGGCCAGAGGGACTCGACCTGGCCGAAGGCGACGATGCGGCGGTCGCGAGGGGCGGCACGGTAGCGCCAGACCAACTGCCCGTCGGTCGCCCTGAGGCAGTAGACCCAGCCGTCGTGTGAGCCGAAGAGGCAGAGGCCCTGGTCAATCGTCGGCGGCACGTCCACCCGTCCCCCGGCCGTGTAGCTCCACCGCCCCGCCCCGGTCGTGGCGTCGAGGGCAACCACGCGGTGAGCATCGGGAAGGCCTACGAACACCATACCCCCCGCGACCACGGGAGCCGTCAGGCGGTCGCCGCCGAGAGGGTTGGCCAGCCACTCATCGGCGAGCGGGGCCGCGGGCACGCGCTGGTCGTCCACCTGGACCTCCCAGAATTTGCCGAGGTCCACGGGGACGGCTGACGCGGTGGCGCCGGAGCGCCGCGGGTCGTGGCGGAACGTTGGCCACTCGCCCCCGTTCGTAGTGCGGGCTTCAGCCCGTATCCCGAATGCCGGGCCGCGCTCGATGCGTCCCGCCGCCGAGGGCGAGGTGTCGCCCGCCGGCGCGAAAGCGATGAAGCCCCTGAGCGCTTCCTTGACGCACTTGCAGCCGTGGGGCTGCGTGTAGAGGAGGCCGTTGGCCACAATGACGCCGGCGCGGCAAGGATGGCGCCCCCCGCGGAAGATGTGCGCGGCGCCGTCGCTCCAGTCGTAGAAGTTCAGCGGCCGCGTGCCGATGAGGTACTGCTCGGTGGCGATGTTGCGCATGCACCCGCCGCAGTAGCCGCCCGAGAGCGTGACCTGCTTCCTCGGCTGCCCCGTCCGCGGGTCCAGGCCGGCCAGGCCGTTGGCGCCCGTTCGATGCCACACGAGGCCGTCGGCGAACCACACCGTGTCGGGCCACGTGGCCCGCGACGACCGATAGTCGAGGCCCCACAGGCGCCGGCCGTCGTCCGCCGCGAACGCCGCGATGCCGTTGTCCCCGACCTGCCAGTCGCGCTCCCACACGAAGACCACGACGCCGCCCCTGGCGAAGAGCAACTCCTTCTTCTTGCCGCTGATCGCCGACAGGTCCGCCTGCCATCGCTGGGCGCCGCTGGCCAGGTCGAGGCAGACGAGTGCCGCCTGGCGGTTGGTGGTGAAGAAGATGCGTCCCCCGTCGGCGACGAGTTCCTGGGCGCTGGCCGGGTGCTTCCAGCGGGGCTGGCCGGAGGCGGTGTCGGCGGCGCGCAGCCCCTTGGCCTCGGCCAGGACGAGCAGGCCGCCCGCGTGCGCCAACCTCGCCTCGGCCCCGACATCGCGGAACACGGTGGCCAGGGTCTTGCCCGTTGCCGGGTCGAGTGCCGCGACTTCGGCGCCGATTGCGGCGTAGAGGCGGTCCGCGGTCGCGACCACGGCGTTGCCCAGCTCCTGCCCGTCGTGGAGCATGCGCCGCTCGATGGGGCGGCTCCAGAGCAGCAGGCCGTTGAAAGCGTCGCGCGCCGTGAGGAACCAGGTCTGGTTCCTTGTCTGGGGCACGCGGGCGGTGTTCGAGACCTCGTTGAGCGTCACGCTGAACACCCGTCCGCCTGCGGAGAGGAGGCCGCCATTGCTCACCTGGTAGCCCGTGCCCATCGGCCACGCAGGGCCTGCGATCCAGCGCAGGCCCCCGAGGGGCCGGATGGCCGTGTCGCGCGAGACGCAGTTCCCACTGGCATCGTAGGCCCGGTGGGTCCACTCGTCCATCGCCGCGGGCCTGGCCTTCCGAACCACACACCAGCCCTCTCGCCGCTCGACGCGAGCCAGCGGCTCGATGCCCGCGGGAGCATCCCCCTTCAGGCAGGCGACTCCATTGGGGCGGAGGATGCGGAGGACCTCATGGAGTGAAAGGCCGGCCGCGAGCGCCTTCGGTAGATCGTCCACGATAGCTAGGTTCGCCGCATCGTCGGCATAGGGAAGCGGGTCGAGGCCGGCGTGGTCCACCGACACCTGGCCGTAGAGGCCGCGACCCTCGACGGCTCGCCGCGCCGCCGTTGCCGCCGCGCGGTCCGGGACGATGCAGTGGACGAGCAGGCTCGTGCCTTCCGCCAGATCGGCCAGGGAACCGGCGTCCGCGCAGTTCAGCACTACGCAGAGTCCGGCCTCAACTCTCGACAGGCGAATGGCCTCGGGCGCGGCGCCGCGGGCGGGGGCGGCCGCGCCGGCCAACGCGGCCAACAGGGCCAGGAGCGGTGTGGTTCGCATGGAACTCGTCTCCGTTCTGCCCAAATTCTACGCGCTGGCCGACGGGTTGCAAGCCGCCGTGCCGTCGGGCCCAGGCTATGGAACGTTCGGGCTTCCCGGAACAGTACTTTGGGGAAGGATTGGTTCGGGTCGACGGAGGAAAGGAGCCGCGATGGGAATAGCCACCCGCGTCTTCGCGTTGGCCCTGGTCTGGCACGGCGCGTCCGAAGCGGCCCATCTGTCCCCGCCTGACGCGACGGACGACAAGGCAGCGGCCGCGGCCTCCTACGGCCTCCAGCCGGGCATGAACGTGCTCCTGGTGGGCTGGTATCCCGTGCGGGACTTCGTGGACTGGTCGGACCCGCCGATGGACTGCGTGTCGGACACGGTCGCGGTGGTGGGGTGCCAGTTCGGGAACGGGAAAGGGCAGGTGGACCTGGCCGCTACCTTCAAGGCCGCGCGACTGCCTCTGCGCATGGGCGACACGAAGCACATGTACTCCGCCTGGCGCGCCGACGGGTGGCTCTGGGTGGAACGCGCGGGAGTCCATGGGTTCCGCGTGGCCTCCGCAGACGACGGGGGCAGGCTCACGATCGCCGGCGTCTCCGTGCAGATCCGGCCCGGCGGCGCGGCTAGGGTGGCGAGCATGGAGCTGGCGCGGGGGTTCCATCCCCTGCGCGTGGACGGCTTCAACACGACCTGGGGCCTCGGGCAGGTCACGGAGTGGAAGCCGCCCGGCGCCGCAGGCTTCTCTCCCATCCCCTCGGCGGACATCTTCCGCGGCGTGGCGATCCAGGATGGGCCGCGCCTCTACCAGGTCGCCTGTGCCGGGGTCCGCTATGCCTGCTCGCTTCCCGTCGTGGGAGGGGTCCCGCCCTACAAGTTCGTCGCCCGGGGCCTGCCGCCAGGACTGGGCGTGACGGCCAAAGGGACAGTTGAGGGGACCCCTGGGTTGCCCGGGTTCTACCGGTTCACCCTGTCCGTGACCGATGCGCGGGGTGCCGCCGTGAGCGAGACGCTGGGCCTGCGCGTGCTGCCTCCGCAGACGGCTGTGAGCCGCAACGACGGAGAGGTATTCCAGCTCTCTTTCGACGACACCGACCCCGCCACGCTCCAAGGAGGGCTAATCTCCGGCCGCAGCCCCCTCATCGCGCCCTCGCTTCAGACGGTCGGGCGGTTCGCCCTCTACGCCTTCCACCCGCCGGCTCAGGGACAGGTCCCCACGGTGAGTGTCGTCAGCGGCGGCGGGGCGTTCGGTTCCTCGCGGTTCATGGAGATCGGCGGCGCCCGGGAGATGGGCTTCTACATTGCTGGGCTCCAGGAGCAAGTCCTCGCCGATCACGCTCCGGCCCTGCGGCGGGCCAACCGGTACGGCGTCGCCATACACATGCCGCGCCAGGCCACTGTGAAGATTGGGGATACCCCCGTGGCCTTCGACTGGTCGGTTGATCCCAGGGCCTACGCGCTCCACGTCCTCTCCCACTTCCACATGGCGGGCCACAACGTCACCCGTTACGTCGGGCACCGGAAAGAGCAGGCCAACTGGCATTTCTACCACCCCCCGAGCCAGTACTGGGGCGACCACTGGCAGCCCTCCTACCTGCACTATCTCGGAGACGGATGGTGGTACTATGAAACCGCGGACGAGCCCTCCGGCCACCGGTCGGGGACGGCCGACATAGCCGGCGTCTATGAGCCGCTCCAGGACACGGAGGCCCGGTACTTCGACACCCTGAGCCGCTGGTACACGGTGGTGGAACGGGGCTGGGGCGCGACGGCCAACTCGTACGCCGCCCCCCGATTCGGGATTGACCAGCTCCGCGTCTGGCGGGAGGAGCCG
>Ga0194112_10007085_pt1 | contig 14643 bp, 9 predicted proteins | sample TA2MahC400mmetaG_FD_146191 | JGI IMG/M metagenome (GOLD analysis project Ga0194112, IMG submission 146191) | Freshwater microbial communities from Lake Tanganyika, Tanzania - TA2015016 Mahale Deep Cast 400m | ecosystem: Environmental > Aquatic > Freshwater > Lake | place: Tanzania: Lake...
TTCAGCATTCATAATTGTGACCGAACATAGTATTGGCCGTCACAAATAGCACGGGGTTTCGCCCGCTTCTCCGCCGATTGCTAATATGTTGGACCTGCAAATACGTGAGTTACACGAATCGCTGACGTATAGCACAGTATTCGAGGAGGCGTGATATGCGTCACGATGGGCGGCGGGTGGCAGCGCCGGAGAACGACGATCCCCGGTGGCCGGAGGGGTACGTGACGGAGCTCCGGGAGGAGGGGGCGAAAGAGGTGGCGATCCCATACTGCGTGGCGCGTGTACGGCGGTTCTTCGCGCGGAATCCGGGCCGGAGGCGCCGCGATCGTGGGCGGACGGAAATCGAGGCGTTCCTCTCCGGGATTGCAGCCCGGCCGGGTGTCTCGAACCGGCAGGTGCAGCAAGCACGGGACGTTGTGGAGATAGACTAAGGGCGATTCCGCGGAATCGCTTTGGATCCGCGGCCCGACGGTCCCGTCCGTCCCGCAGCATCGGTTCGTCCCCCTGCGTCCGCGGCCTCCCCGGCGCGCGCGTTTGGAGGGTATGCCGCTGCGGAATGGGGTGTCAAACGGGAAAGGGGCGGGGGGCGAGGGGCGAGGGGAGGACGAGGGACGAGGGTCGAGGGGCGAGGGGAGGAAGACGAGGGACGAGGGTCGAGGGGAGGAAAAGGGACGAGGGACGAGGGGCGAGGGGAGGTCGAGGGGCGAGGGGAGGAAAAGGGACGAGGGACGAGGGGCGAGAGGAGGACGAGGGGCGAGGGGCGGGGGGAGGATGGGAGCATCGCGTCGAGGGCGGGGGTCTGGTAGAAGACCGGGATGACCGTGGCATCCAGGATCCGGGGCGCGTGGGTGGTCGCTTTCGTGTGCGTGCAGGCGGCCGGGGCGGGCGAGGTGATCAACGCGGGGGTCGGCGGGAACACGACGCGGGCGCTTCTGCGGCGGGTCGAGAAGGATGTCGTCGAGAAGGCGCCGTCGCTCGTCGTGATGATGGCCGGCACGAACGACGGACTCAACTCGGGCACGCTCGCGACGCCCGACGAGTTCCGCTGGAACCTCGAGGCGCTGTGCGGGTCGATCCGCGCGACCTCGGCGCTGCTGCTGGTCCTCCCGCCGCCGTTCCACGAGCCCGACCTGCTCTCTCGGCACAAGGCGGAGGCCTACGGCGACCTTCCGCCGGCCCGGCGGATGGCGGAGGTGCGGCGCATTACGCGCGAGGTCGCGAAGGCGCGGGGCATCCCCGTGGTCGATCTCGATCCGGTCTTCGCGGGCGAACGCGGTCCGGGCGAAGGGGCGTCGTCGTACATCCGGAACCAGGCCAATTCCGGCAAGCGCGACGGCGTGCACCTGACGCCCGACGGCTACCGCGCCGTCGCGGAGGCCGTCGCGGCGGCGATCCGCGCGCACAAGCTCCCCGCGACGCGCGTCGTGTGCTTCGGCGACAGCCTCACCCTCGGCGCCGGCGCGGGCCGGGGAGGAAGCTATCCGGAGAGGCTCGGGGAGATTGTCGAGACGAAGCCGTGAACAGCGAACATCGAACATCCAACATCGAACACCGAACATCGAACGGCGGACGATCAACATCCAACAACCAACAACCAACATCCAACAACCAACAGCCAACAACCAACAACCAACATCCAACAACCAACAGCCAACAACCAACCGCGAACACCGAACATCGAACAACGAACATCGAACATCGAATGGCGGACAGCCAATAGCCAACACCCAACAACCAACGGCGAACAACGGAGTTTGGAATTGAGGGCCGGCGGCCGGACGCCTCGAAGAACGAGGAGGACGTGAGTTCGACGAATGGCGTGGCGGTGAGCGATTGGGGACCGCTGTATGTCGAGACGGTGCCCGGCCGCTTCCCGGTCGAGCCGTGGGCGACGGGGTCCAACCTCGTGTTCCTCGTCGTGGCGCTCTATTGGGCGGCACGCATCCGGGGCCAGGCGCGGCGCCATGCGCTGCTCGCGTTCTCGATTCCCGTGCTGCTGGTCGGCTGGGCGGCGGGCACGGTCTACCACGCGACGCGCAGTCATCCCGCCTGGCTCCTGCTCGACTGGCTGCCGATCGTGATCCTGATGGCCGCGGCGGCGCTGTGGCTGTGGCGCGACCTGCTCGGCCGCACGTCGCTCGCGTTGGCCGTGTTCCTGGTGCCGCCGCTGATCGCGGCGTACGCGGCGGCGGAGGCGGGAGTGGGGGAGGCGGCCCGGATCACGGTCTCGTACGCGGCGATCGGTCTCGCGCTGGTCGTGCCGGCGGTGCTTCACGCGGCGCTGCGGCACCGCGCGCTGGCCGGGTGGCTGGTCGCCGCGCTGGCGGCCTTCGCGGTGGCGCTGGTCGCGCGGCAGGCCGACGCGACCGCGGGCGCCGCGGGCTGGCCGATGGGCTCGCACTTTCTGTGGCACGTCTTCGGCGGCCTGGCGACGTTCTGCGTGTTCGGCTACCTGCACGGGGTGCGGCGGTAGCCGCCGGCGCCGCTCGTCCACCCTTCCCCCGCGCCTTCAGGCCGTGCCGGGGATCGGGATGACGCCCTCCGCGGGGATCGTCACGGTGCCCTTCTCGAAGTCCTCGGGGGTCGGGCTGAGCTGGAGGTTGTAGAAGGGGCTCTCCTGGTTCTCGGCCAGGTCGACCCAGCGGACGATCTGCCCGGTGTAGGCGGAGAGACGCCCCATGATCGCGGTCAGCGTCGCCTCGGCGACGCCCCGCGTCTCGCTCAGCGGCCTGCCGTTGCGGAGGCTGGCGATCAGGTCGACGTGCTCCTGCACGTACGGGTTCACGCCGCCCTTCGGCTTCACGGCGGCCTTGCCGGCGGGGTTGAGCTTGCCGCCGGGCCACACGGAGCCGGTCGCGCCGACGAGATGCTCGCCGATGCGCTGGTAGCAGCCGTTGATCTGGCGGCACATGCTGTGGACCGTCACGTCGTCGCCGTAGTCATAGTCGACGCTGAAGAAATCGTAGCGGTTGCCGATCGGGCGGCGCGCCCGGCCGCCGAACCCGAGCGCGAACTGCGGCGGACGGCCGATGAACCAGTTCGCGACGTCGAGGTTGTGGACGTGCTGCTCGATGATGTGGTCGCCGCAGAGCTCGGTGAACTGGTACCAGTTGCGGACCATGAACTGCCCCGGGGTCTCGCCGTCGACCTTCTCGTACTCCAGCCGGGCGTTGCCGCCGCACCACCAGACGCGGCCGGACAGGATCCTCCCGATCGCGCCGTCCTCGACCGCCTTTCGGTTCTCCAGGTAGACCGGGTCGTGCCGCCGCTGCGTTCCGGCGACGACGGAGAGCTTCTTCTCCTTCGCCAGCTCGCCCGCCGCGATCAGCCGCCGGCATCCGACGGGGTCCGCCGCGGCGGCCTTCTCGACGAACACGTGCTTCCCGGCCCGGACGCAGGCCTCGAGGTGGATCGGGTGGAACGCGACGGAGGAGGTGATGATGACGATGTCCATCGGAACCGCCGCCAGCATCTTGCGGTAGCCGTCGAAGCCGATGAAGGTCGTCTCCGGAGTGACCGTCACGCGCCGCTCGCCGGGCTTGAGGTTCTTCTCCGCCCACGCGGCCAGCGTCGCGCCGAACTTCGCGGAGCGGTCGGACAGCGCGTCCGCCGCCGCGACGATCTCGACCGCCGGATCCGCCTCCAGGCAGTTGATGGCGGCCCCGCCGCCGCGGTTCCCGCAGCCGATCACCCCGACGCGGATGCGCTCGCTGCCCGCGGCGAGCATGCGGGGCGGCGCCGCGGCGGCGAGGGCCGGGATCGATGCGACGGCGGTGGCGGATCGCCGGAGGAAGTCGCGGCGGGTCGGGGCGGACGCGTTCGGGCTCATCGTTCTCTCCTTGCGCGGGCGGCCGTCGCGGTGCGCCGGGCCCCGCCGCGGTTCATCCCTATCACGTCGCGGCGCGTCCCGCCACAGGTTCGGCGGGCATGCGGGCGTGCCGCGTGACGTAGGCGTTGTTGCGGGCGGTGTCGGCGACGCAGTCGGCGAGGTCGGGATGCTGGGTCTCGTAGACGAACCAGCCGTCGTAGCCGGTCTCCTCGAACGCGGCGAAAGCGGCGGGCCAGTCGATCGGGCCGGGCTCCTCGATCAGCTTGTCCTCGTTCTTCACGTGCACCGCGCAGATCCGCCGGCCGAGCAGCTTCACGCCCGGCACCGTCTCGGCGCCGAAGCCGTAGAAGGCCATGTTGAAAGGGTCGTAGTAGACGCCCACCGACGGCCGGTCGGCGAGGTCCACGAGTTTCCGGTTGTCCGCGGGGCTCAGCGAGTTCTCCAGCCCGAGCATGACGCCCGCGTCCGCGGCGGCTGCGGCGACGGCCTGCAGGTTCGCCACCATCGGGCCGTAGGAGGCCTCGCGGGTCATGTCCGGTGCCGCGTCCTTGAAGAACGAGACCAGGATCACGCCGCAGCCGAGCATCTCCGCCGCGCGGATCGACAGGCGCAGGCTCTCGGGCGCCTTCGGGTCGGAAAGGGTGATGCCCTTGTCCCACACGCCGGAGAGCGACGGGACGCGGATGCCCCACCGGTCGCTCTCGCGCTTGTACGCGCGCACGACGTCCCCATCGCGCAGGTTCTTCGCGCCCGACGTCACCTGCAGCTCGACGCCCGAGATGCCGGGCATGCCCGCGGCGGCGCGGAGGACGCCGAGATCGCCGACCATCCTCATGCTCGCCGCGCGGATGCCCAGCTTGAGCGGGCATCGCGCCCGAGGCGCCGGCGGGGCGTCCGCCGCGCGGGCGGCCCCGGGCATCGCGCCCGCCGCCAGCCCCATCACGCAGGACTTGAGGAACCCCCGCCGCGCGACGTGGAATCCGTCAGGAGTGGTCATCGTCATCGCCTCCATGTCCTTCTCCGTCGCCTCCGTGCGATCCGTGGCGGGCCTTCCTCCGCCGCAGCAGGGCCAGGGCCGCGCCCGCCGCGATCAGCACGCCGCCGGCGGATGCCGCGAAGGGTACGCCCGGCCCGGCCGCCGAGGCGAGGCCGATCGGCGGGCCGACGAGGTGGGCGGGCACCGGCATCGCCGATGCCGTGCATCGATCGGGGAAGCGCCGCGGCGCCCGGGGCCTGCGGTTCGGGCTTGCGCGGGACGATGAAACGGCCTATCAAACGACGTAACATTAGTAAATCGAGGTGGGCCATGGCGGTCCGGACGAAGGCGGGCGGGGATGGTCGGTACGCGGTGCCTGCGGTGGACGGCATGCTGGACATCGTCGAGTTCCTCGCGGGGCAGCCGCGGCCGTGGGGGATCAACGAGCTGGCGCGGGAGCTGGGCATCACGACGAACATGGCCTTCCGCATCCTGCGGCGGCTGACGGAGCGGGGGTACGTCGAGGCGGCGGGCGAGGGGGGCTACCAGCTCGGCACCCGGTTCTTCTCGCTGGGGATGCGGCTCTACACGCGGTTCGAACTCCGGGCGCGAGCCCGGCCGCATCTCGAGCGGCTGGCGTCGTCGACCGGGGAGACGTGCCAGCTGCACGTCCTCAACGCCCGCGGCATGCTGGTGGTCGACGTGGTGAACCCGCGCGCCGACTTCTTCCTGCAGGTCGTGCCGGGCGCGCACCTCAACTGTCACGCCAATGCTTTCGGCAAGGCGGTGCTCGCGTTCCTGCCGTCCGCGGAGGCGCGGCGGTACCTGGCCGGGAAGCTCGAACGCATGACTGACCGGACGCTGATCTCCGCCGCGGCGGTGGTCCGCCAGTTCGACGCGATCCGCGCGACCGGCCTCGCCTACGACCGGGAGGAGTACGTGCGGGGCGTCCACTGCGTCGGCGCGCCGGTCTTCGACGCCTCCGGCGCGGTCGCTGCGGGCCTCGGGACCACGGGCCTGGCGATGGCCCGGGAGGGCGCGGGGGCGGAGACGTGCGAGCGGGCGGTGCTCGACTGCGCCGCCGCGGTCTCGAAGGACATCGGTTACGCTGGCGAGCGCTTCGAGGCGTGGAGGAAGCGGTCGTGAACTCCGCCATTCCCGCCTTCGCCGCGTGCGCAGCGGCCGTCCTTGCGGCAGCCGCGCCGCCGTCCCGTCCGCATCCGATCGTCGCGTGGCTGCCGCCGGAGTCGCTGCCGTCCGAGCCGGCGACGCGGGCGCTGACACCCGACGAAGCTGCGGCGGCCTTGGAGCGCGACTGGCTGTTCCAGTGCGACGGGCGTCCTTCGCGGGGCGCCGTGGAGGCGGAGATCCGGCGCGCACGGCGCATCGCCACGGCCCTGGCCGACGGCCCCGCGCGGTCCGTTGCATCGTCCGCCCTGGAACGGCTGGCGGCGATCGAGGCCTCCCTGAAGGATCCGGCCGTCCCGCGGTGCGTACCCCCGCGGCCCGACGGCATCGCCGGACGGTGGTCGTTCGAGGGCACGGACGACGAGGTGTCGGCGTTCAGGCCCCTGGGATCCTGGGTCTTCGTCGACGGCGTGTTCGCAAACGGAGTGGCGCTCGGCGGCGGCGCCTACGCCGACGCCGGGGCGCAGGCCCATGGCGTCTTCGCAGGGTCCTACTCGGTGACCGCGTGGATCCGGACCTCGTCGGACGAGGCCGATGTGATCGGGACCGGGGTGGGGCGGGACCACGTCCTGCTGATGGCCTTCCGCGGCGTGGTGCGGGGCCATCACTGGACGGCCGGCGGTGCGAACGTGATCGACGGAAAGACCCCGTTGGCCGACGGCGCATGGCACCACATCGCGCAGGTCGTCGACGGCACGACGATCCGGCTCTACGTCGACGGGAAGCCGGACGGCGAGCAGCCCTTCAAGGGCCGCGCCGCCGTGCCGCCCGCGCCGCTGCTGATCGGCGCGCGGTCCATGGATCCCGCGTCGCTCCGGTCGAGATTCCAGGGCGAGATGGACGAGATCCTGCTGCTCGGCCGGGCGCTGGGCGCCGACGAGATCGCCGGCCTGCACGCCGCCGGGCGCGCCGCGCTGGAGGCATCGGCCGGGGCCTCGCGCGAGCCCTACCTGGCGGTGCGGCGCATCAAGCGCGACCTCATGGTCCGCGACCCCGCGGTCGACTTCAGCCGCGTCGTCTTCATCGACCAGCCGTATCCGCAGGGCGCGGAATGGGCGCACGAGGCGCGGCACCGCAACGGCACGATGGCCGTGCCCGGCGGGCGGCTGCTGACGCTCGAAGGCCTGCACCCGGGCGGCACGGTGCGCAAGCTCGCGCCGGCGGACGGCCCCGCCGCGTTCTGGCGGCCGGACGTGTCGTTCGACGGCCGCCGCGTGCTCTTCTGCATGAAGCCGGCGGCGGAGAAGGCCTTCCACCTGTACGAAATCGGCGCGGACGGAAAGGGGGTCCGCCGGATCACGGACGGCGACTACGACGATCTCGACCCGATCTACCTTCCGGACGGGCGCCTCCTGTTCTCGACCTCGCGCGCGAACACCTACGTCCGCTGCATGCCCTACACGTACGCGTACGTGCTGGCGCGCTGCGACGCGGACGGCAGGAACCTCTACGTCGTCAGCCCCGGCAACGAGCCCGACTGGCTGCCGTCGCTGTTGAACGACGGACGCGTGATCTTCACGCGGTGGGAGTACACCGACAAGGCGCTGTGGCGGATCCAGAGCCTCTGGACGATGAACCCCGACGGATCCAGCCTCTCGGCCTTCTGGGGCAACCAGAGCGTCTGGCCCGACATGCTCGTCGAGCCGCGCGCGATCCCCGGGAGCCGCCGCGTGATGTTCAGCGGCTGCGGCCACCACGACTGGTTCGGCGGTCCGATCGGCATCGTCGACCCCGCCCAGGGCTTCAACTTCCCCGACGGGCTGACGAAGGTCACGGCCGACGTGCCGTGGGCCGAGTGCGGGCCTCCGCCGGTCGACCCGGTCGAGAGCGCCGCCTACGAACCCGCCGGCCGGTTCGGCGCGTACAAGACGCCGTATCCGCTCTCCGACCGTCTCTTCCTCGTCTCGGCGCGCACCGGCGGGCTGAACACGCCGCGGGACAAGCAGCCGGGGAGCTTCAAGCTCTACCTGATGGACGTCGACGGCAACCGCGAGCTGATCCACGAGGGCGCGTTCAACATCCTCCACGCGATGCCGCTGCGCCCGAGGCCGGCCCCGCCGGTGATCGCCGACCGCGTCGAATGGCCCGGGACCGGGCCGGACCGCAAGCCCGCCGCGCCGGGCGTGCTCTTCTCGGGGGATGTCATCCAGGGACCGACGCGGATTCCGCGCGGCGAGGCGAAGTGGCTGCGCGTGGTCGCGATGGACGCGAAGACCTACTCGTCGTGGATCCGCGAGGAGATGCCGCACCAGCACTCGGGTCCGGCGGTTTCGCTGCTGCAGGCCGACGGCGTGAAGCGGATCGTCAGCGAGGTTCCGGTGGAGGCCGACGGTTCGGTGAACTTCGAGGCGCCCCCGGGCGTGGCGCTGCATTTCCAGCTTCTCGACGGCGGGCGTCGCGCGATCCAGACGATGCGCTCCTTCGTCGGCGTCATGCCCGGCGAGCGGCGCGGCTGCGTCGGCTGCCACGAGATGCACAGCGTCGCCCAGGTGAACGCGCGCGGCGCGGCCCTGGAGCGCGCCCCGTCCGCGATGACGCCGCCGCCGTGGGGCGCGGACACGACGCTGGGCTACGAGCGGTCGATCCACCCGATCCTGGAGAGGCACTGCGGCGCCTGCCACCAGGGGGACGGCAAGGGGCGGAAGGCCTTCGACGTCACGCTGCGGCCGGGGCTCGGCATCTTCAAGGAGCCCTACGTCACGCTCGTCGGCGGGTCGCTGTACCACGGTCCGAAGTCGCTCGAACCGCCCGCGACGATCGCTGGATGCCTGCCGGTCGAAACGTGGCCCACCGCCGGCGCGCCGGAGGGCGTGCGGACGTTTCCGCCGATGACGTGGATGTCGCGCACGAGCCGCCTCGTGAACCACTACGCCTCCGGGGCGCATCACGCCGAGGTGCGGATGCCGGAGGCCGAGCGCCGCGTGCTGGCCGCCTGGGTCGACCTCACCGCGCCCTACCGGGGCGACGAGGAGATCCGCGCGCTGCCCGATCCCGACTTCCCCGGCATCGGGGACCTCCCCGTCCGCCCGCGCGTGCGCACCGCGCCGGTGATCGACCGCTTCAACCTGCCCCAGGACGGCGTGGCCAGGGCGATGTCCGCATCCGCCGGAAAGGCGACGCCATGAGAATCGCCTCTTCCGGCCGACACGGAGGTCGGCCCTCCGGCCCGTCGGCATGCCGTTCGGTTTCGCGACTGGAGGGCCGGGCTCTGTCCCGGCCGTTCCGGTCCGGGGCGCTCGCCGCGTTTCTCAGCCTCGTCGCCGCGGTCGCACCCGCGGCGGAATCGGAAGCCACCGGTGTCGCGTCGCCGCTGCCCCCGCTGGCGGTTCACGTGAAGCGCGACACCCTCGCTGCGACCCTGCTCGCGAGCCGCGCCGCGCTGGCCGCATGGCGCGCGGAGCAGGCCGCCGTGCGGCCGGGGCTGGTGTGGGGCCCGTGGTCCGTCAGCGCGGCGGGCAAGCCCGACGCGCCCGCCCCCGCGGTCGATCCCGCGGCGAAGGACGCGGAGGGCGCGCCCCTCTGGCAGCCGCGGGCCGGATGGAAGGACGGCCAGTTCCTCCCGCTGGTTCCTGCCGGGCAGCCGAACGCGCCCGCGACCGTGTGGCTGACGCGAACCGTCGTCGCCTCGCGACCCGCGACGGTGACCGTCGGCCTCGGCGGTGGCGACCGGATCGAGGTGCGGATCAACGGCACAGTCGCGCACACGCTCGACACCCGCGCCTGCTACGAGCGCTATGGCTGCAGTCTCGCGACGGACACGATCCACGCCGACCAGGTCATGGTGGGTTTGGCGCTCCCCGCGGGCACGAACCGGCTGACCCTCGGTGTGTCGCAGTCCGACATCGGGCGCCAGGCCCCGTTCCGTCTGTGGTTCTCCTCCGCGCCGAATCCCGTGCCGCACCTCTGGCAGCGCATCCGCCGCGACTTCCCGCCGTCGGGCCATGCGTTGCTGGAGGCCGTGCCGTACCCGTGGTTCGAAGCCGGGGGCTGGTTCGACGCGGACGATTCGCGGCTCGAACGCGCGTTCGTCGCCGATGTCGCGGCCTCCAACGCGCCGCTCGCCGCGCTGCTCGGCCCGCCTCTCGCCGCCCTCGAGTCGGCGAAGGCCCCGGCCGGCGACCCCCGGTGGCTCGACCTTTGCGTCACCGCCGCGGAGCAGGCGCGGGCGGCGGACCGGCTCGGCCGGCTGGCGGCGGCGGTGGCGGAACTCGCGCGTTCGCACCCGGCGTATCCGGCGGATCGTCTGCTTGGCGAGATCGACGGGCTGCGCTCGGCGGTTCTTCGCGGCGAGCCGTCGCGCCCCGCGGTGGACGCCCTCGCGCGCCGCGCCCTGGTGGACGAGAGCCCGCTGCTGAAGGGGCGGAAGCTCCTCTTCTCCCGCCGGTACACGTACGACTCGCGGCATTACTACGACGACTACTACGCGGGCCTTCGCGAATGGGGCGGGAACCTCTGCGAACTCGACCCCGCCACGGGCAAGGTCCGCGAGATCGTGCCGAAGCTCGCGGGCGGTATCTTCGACCGCTACGACCTCTCGCGGGACGGCCGGCGCGTCGTCTTCGGGTATCGCGCGCCGCGGCCCGAGGGCTTCCGCATCTGGGAATGCCGCCTCGACGGCTCCGGCCTGCGGCAGCTCACGGCTCCGCCCGCCGACGAGCCGGAGCGCATCGCGCGGCACGCGGGCTACACGCGCGAGGCGATGGAGAAGGACCCGCGGCTCTACGGTCACTGGACCGACGACCTGCACCCGTGCTACCTGCCCGACGGCCGGATCGTCTTCGTCTCGAGCCGCTCCGAGCGCAGCGTCCTGTGCGGCGGGCACCCGCTGACCTGCACGACGCTCCACCGGATGGATGCCGACGGCCGCGACCTGCACGAGCTTTCGCAGGGCGCGCTGACCGAGTCGACGCCGACGCTGCTCGACGACGGCCGCATCCTCTACACGCGCTGGGAGTACGTCTACAAGGGCATTGCCGCCGTCCAGTCGCTCTGGGCGATGCGTCCCGACGGCACGGCCTCGGAGGAGATCTACGGCCACAACATCGACAACCCCGGCGTCTTCTTCGCCGGCCGCCAGATCCCCGGCGCGCCGGACCGCGTCGTCGCCGTCGGCTGCGGCCACGAGCCGCTCGCCGTGGGTTCGATCCGCGTGATCGACCGCGCGAAGGACCGCCGCACGAAGGACGCGATGACGAGCCTCACGCCCGAGGTCGAGACGCGAAACCTCCGCGGGTTCTTCCAGTACCGCAACGGCCGGTGGAACGCGGAGGACGTGTACGGCCCGTTCTATACCGACCCGTACCCGCTCTCGGAGCACTTCTTCCTCGTCTCGCACAACCCGTCCTCGCGGTACAACGACCGCGACGCCTACGGCATCTGGCTGATCGACACGTTCGGCAACCGCGTGCCCGTGTATGACGACCCGGAGATGTCCTGCTTCCAGCCGACGATCCTCGCCCCGCGCGCCGCGCCGCCCGCGCTGCCGCCGATGATCGCGGACGAGGCCGCGACCCACGGCGAGGCGACCGTGCTGCTGGTGGACCTCCACCGCGGCTTCACCAACGTCGCGCCGGGCACCGTGAAATACCTGCGCGTGATGGAGCAGATCCCGCGCTCGTGGGCGGCCTCGCAGGTGCAGCCGGGCGACGGCATCCCCGGCCAGACGACCGCCGTCTCGCTCAACACCCACATCTGGATCGGCGTGCTGCTCGGCGTCGTCCCGGTCGAGGCGGACGGCTCGGCGTTCTTCCGCGTGCCGGCGCGGCGCAACCTCTACGTCACCGCGCTCGACGGCGACTTCCTGGAAGTCCAGAAGATGCGGACCTTCGTCAACTTCCAGCCCGGCGAGACGCGCTCGTGCGTCGGCTGCCACGACCCGCGCGACGGCACCCCCGTCACGACGCGGCCGCTGGCGATGAACCGCGCGCCCTCGGCCATCGCCCCGCAGCCCGGCGACGCCGGTCCGCGTCCGATCCACTATCCGTCCGACGTCCAGCCGGTGTTCGACCGCCACTGCGTCGCCTGCCACGGCGGCGACAAGCCGAAGGGCGGCCTCGATCTGACCGGGGAGATGACGACGCACTTCAACCGCTCCTACGAGACGCTCCTGAAGAAGGGCCTCGTGAACTTCATCCAGGAATGGACCGGGCCCGCGCCGGAGCAGGCCGGTCCGGGCCACGTGCCGAACGGAAGCATGCTCTTCTCCGAGGCCGTCGCGCCGTACACGTTCGGTTCGCACCGCAGCCGCCTGATCGAGGTCCTGCGCAAGGGCCACCACGACGTGAAGCTCCCGCGCGAGGAGTTCATCCGCATCGCGACGTGGGTCGATGCCAACGTTCCGTACTACGGCTCCTACTTCGGCCGGAAGAACATCGCCGCGAAGGGGCGCCCGGGGTTCCGCCCGGCCCCGACGCTGGAGTCCGCGCGCGGGATCGAGCCGCCGCCCTACGTGCCGCCGGCCCTGCCGGCGAAACTTCTCGCGTCGTGGGGGGCGGACGCGCTGCCCGCGGCGTTCGACGGCACGGCCGGGGTGGCCGGCGCCGCCCCCGGCGCGCACGAGGCGGTCTCGGTCGCGCTGTGGGTCCGGCCGGAGAGCCTCGGCAACCGGTGGAACCCGCTGCTCTTCACGGACGGTGGGGGCGCGTCGGCCTTCCATTTCAGCCTGCTCGAGGACGGCACGCCGAACGTCGCGGTCAACTACGGCGGCAAGATGTGGATGCACAGCCGCGCCGAAACGGCGGTCGCGCCGGGCGCGTGGCGGCACGTCGCCGTCGCGTGCGATCCCCGCGCCGGCGGTTCGATCCGCTTCTTCGTCGACGGCCGCCCCGCCGGCCGCAAGCCGCTGGACCTCGGCGTGCCGGTCGACCTCGCCGCCTTCCGCCTCGGCGCCTGGAACCAATGGGCGAAACAGCCCGCCAGCAACTTCCACGGCGTGATGGCCGGCGTGCGGCTGTACGCGGGCCTGCTGACCGACGACGAGGTCGCGGCGCTGGCCCGCACGGGACCGGATGCGGCGGTGCGACGGTAAGCCGGGCGGGTTCACCCGCGGGGCGTGTCATGCGGTCATGGAGTCGTGGGTTTGCCCGCGCGGCGAGGGAACCGGCGATCCGCACGACACGCTGTGCGGGCAACTGCAGGTGTGCCGACGCCAACGCAAGCCCGGCCCCTGCGATTCGCAACCCGCCTGCAACCTGGCTTTCCGCCGCGGCCCGTGGACCTCGCCACCGAGTCCCCCGGCACGAGGAGCTGCGAGCCATGCCCATTTCTGTGGCGCATCCGGCGCGCCTGTGGTGAAGTAGGCGGCACGATGAACCCGCGCGTTCTGTCCGCCACGCTCGCCGCCCGGTCGTCGGCGCTGCGCCGGTGGGGCGACCGCTTCGGCTTCGAGAGCCGAGATGTCCGCCATCCGCGCCTGTCGCGATAAAGGAGAGGCCGTGAAGAGAACCGTCAGCCTGGGTCTTGCCGCTGTCCTGCTCGCACCGCCGGCCGCCCTGTGCGAGGCGCCGACGACGACGGAATCCCCGGGCGGCTTTGCGGTCGCTTCGAAGCTGGAGGAGTTCCTCGGCGAACCGGTCCTCGTGCCGATGCAGGAGCTCTGGAAGGGGCGCGGGGGGTGGGGCGGAATCGTGGCGGCGCGGGACGGGACGCTGGTGGTGTTCCGGTCGCCCGGCGGTGGCGAGTGCCGGCGCAGCCGCGACGGCGGGAAGACCTGGGATGCCGACATCGTCATCGCGCCCGACGCGAAGGGCGGCCGCGCGCTGGTGGACGAGTCGAACGGCGACCTGCTCTATGCGAATCCGCCGTCCGGCTGGCTCTACCGCAGCCGCGATTCCGGCGCCACGTGGACGTGCGAGACGAACGCGATCCTTCCCGACGGCTTCGGACTCGTTCCGACCCTCGAGGGCGTCTCCGCGATGCAGGCCGGCATCACGCTGGCGTTCGGACCGCGCAAAGGCCGGCTGATCATGCCCGCGCGCATCACGGGGCCGAAGGGTTCGAACGCCGTCGGGTGGCGGCCGTACCACTACAGCACCGCGCTCTACAGCGACGACGGCGGGAAGGTCTGGCAGACCAGCAAGCCCTTCCCCGTGATGGGCACCGGCGAGGCGACGCTGGCGGAACTCTCCGACGGCAGCATCCTCTACAACTCCCGCGAGCACATGAGCCGCGGCAACCGCTTCTTCGCGACGAGCCACGACGGCGGCGACCTGTGGATCGACGCGCGTCGCAGCGCCGAGCTGCCCGACGGCGCGCGCGGCACGTCCTACGGCTGCATGGGAGGCATGATCCGCCTGCCCGTCGCCGGGCGCGACATCCTGATCTACAGCAACCTCGACACCGACTCCGGCGAGATGCCGAGGCAGGTCGGGGCCTCGATCGTCAAGGGCCGGGAGAGGATCACCGTCTGGGCGAGCTTCGACGGCGGGCGCACGTGGCCGGTCAAGCGCCTGGTCTACGAAGGCCCCAGCGCCTACTCCAACCTCGGCGTCGGCCGCTCCGGCACGCCGAGCGCGGGCCGCATCTACCTCGTCTTCGAGGGCAGCGCGAAGGACTGCAGCGGGGCGGTCAACGTCGCCTCGTTCAACCTCGCCTGGCTGCTCGACGGCCGCGACATCGCCGGGTTCCTCGCGAAGCAACCCTGACGGACGGT
>Ga0194112_10007086_pt1 | contig 14643 bp, 19 predicted proteins | sample TA2MahC400mmetaG_FD_146191 | JGI IMG/M metagenome (GOLD analysis project Ga0194112, IMG submission 146191) | Freshwater microbial communities from Lake Tanganyika, Tanzania - TA2015016 Mahale Deep Cast 400m | ecosystem: Environmental > Aquatic > Freshwater > Lake | place: Tanzania: Lake...
CGCAGGAAGTCACCGGACGCGGCGGCGGCCCCGTACAGATCGACATCGGCGGGTTGGAATCACTCAGTCCGAAGCAGCTCGCAGAGGAGTTCGAGGACCTTGCCCGAGACGACGGCTCGGAAGGCTGAACGCGCGATTGACCCGCGACGCATGAGGCAGGCGATGGCCGCCCTGCAGTCGCGTTGGGAGCGCCTGGCCCCCGACGACGAGAAGTACTTCGCCCTGGCCTACATGCGCACGGAACGCGGGACCCGCCTCTCGTACCGGCACCGCCCGTACCTGCCGGCGATCATGCGCGACCGGCGCCGCAAGATGGTCGAGGTCGCCTGCGCGCAGTCCGGGAAGACGACCACGAACCTCGCGAAGGTCGCCCACCAGATCGTCTTCGCGAAGGGCCTGCCTCCCTCGTGGATGTACACCATGCCCACGCAGACGGACGTGGACGACTTCAGCAAGCTCCGCGCGAAACCGATCCTCGGTTCGTCGGCCTTCCTGGCGGCGCGGCTGGACGTGGAGAACGCGCGCGCGCGGCAGTTCCGCGACCCGGACTCGGGGCTGCTGCTGGGGACGTGGCACTTCAAGGGCACCTTCACCGAACGCGCCGCGAGTAGCACGCCGGCGGACGGCCTCTGCCACGACGAGGTTGACAAGTCGGACCCCGACATCCTGGAGCAGTACCAGAGCCGGACGCAGGCCAGCACCGACGTGCGCTGCTACAGGTTCAGCACGCCCAGCGTTCCGGGGTTCGGAATCTCGAAGGACTGGGCGCAGAGCGATCAGAACGAGTGGATGTGGACTTGCGGGGCCTGCGGCTTCGAGCAGGTCTTCGCGCCGATGGACGGCTGGCAGGATTGGCGGCAGCACCTGGACCTGAGCGAGGGCCTCCTGCGCTGCTACCGCTGCAAGGCGCCGGTCGAGCGCGAGTGGATCGAGTCCGGCGAGTGGGTGCCCTGGGCGCCGGCCAACGCCGAGGTCGCGGGCTACCACATCACGGGGATCATGCCGCCGGAACTGGGGGCCGCCCGGATCGCGGAACGGATCAACGGGTCGGACAACAAGGCCAGGGCCGTCCAGGACACGGTAGGAATCCCCTGGGTGTCCGGCGAACAACAGATCGTGCGCGACAACCTCCGCTTCGGCGACTGGCCCAACACCCTGCACTCGGCGACGGCGACCTTCGCGGGTTGCGACGAGGGCGAGGCGCTCGACTTCATCGCCGGAGACGGGCGCGGCAAGATCGTGAGCGTGCAACGCTTCCGCGAGGACGGATCGGGGCACGGCGCGGAGCGGCAACTCATGGCGGCCATGCGTTCCCTCAACGTGCGCCGACTGGTGATCGGGACCGAGCGGAACGAGCGCCTCGGCCAGCGGGTCGCGGCGGCCTTCCCCGGTCGAGTCAAGATGGCCTTCTACACGATCCGCGACGCCGGGCGCCTGTGGTTCGAGGTCCCGGCGCGCGACATCCGAGTGTATCTGCACCGCACGACCTGTCTTGACGTAAGCCGCGACCTCCTCCTCGACCCGCAAGGCGACGTGTTCCCGGCGCTGCCCCACGAGCTGAAGGAGACGCTCGTCGCGCACCTGACGAACATGCAGCGCGCGACAAAGGACGATGCACGCGGGAGGCCGGAGGAGTATTGGGTGAAGACGGGACCCGACCACTTGCGGCATGCCCACGCCTACTACGTGACCGCGGCCCGCATGTGGGGCGGCTACATGGACCCGCGCTACCGCGGAGAGCAGGCAGCGACATGAGAATCGTAGACAACGCCCTGAGCGCCCTTGGCCGAGGCCTTCGCGCCGGCGGCGCTTGGTTGGGAGAACGCATGATGGACGCCGGCACGGTCCTGAGCGCCCGCGAAGAGATCGCCTGGCCGCCGCAGTCGGAACGCGACCGATTGCAGCGTTACGAGGCGAACCGCCTGCTGTACCGGACGCACCCGCAACTGCCTGAGCTGGTGAAGTACTTCGCGCCGGTCAGTGCGGAGCGGCGTTTCTACCTGCAACTCAACCTGTGCGCCGCGGTGACGGACCTGCTGTCCGGGCGCCTCTTCGCCGAGGGCGTGGTCGCCAAGCCGCCCGACGCAAGCGGTTCGCAGGAGTTCTTGGACTTCCTGTACGACGACAACCAACTCGGGCGGCTTCTCCTCCAGGGCGCGCAGACCGCGAGCTACTCGGGGGACGCGGTGCTGAAGGTCCGCTACGACGGGGACGAGCAGCGCGTCATCGTAGACTGGGTACACCCGTCGCACTTCATCCCGCTCACCGACCCGCTGAACAACAAGCGGATGGTGGGCGCGCAGCTCTGGGAGGTCCTGGTCGTCAAGCAAGGGACGGAGAAGCGGTCCTACCTGTTGATCGAGCAACACGAGATGCGCGGCGGCGAAGCGTGGATCACGAACCGCCTCTGGAGGCTGACGGACGGGAAGCGCTTCAACCCGCTGCGCGACGAGCTAGCGCTCACCGACCTGCCGATCACCGCCGGCCTGAAGCCCGAACAACCGACCGGGATCGACGAACTGCTCGTGGTACACGTCCCGAACATCGACGACCCCTCGGCGTTCTTCGGCATCGACGACTACGCGCGCTTGCTTCCGGTGCAGAACGAACTGAACAACCGCCGCACGCAGGTGGCGCACGTCCTGGACAAGCACGCCGACCCGCTGATCGCCGTCCGCGCCGACCTCGTAGGAGAAGACGGCAAGCTGCAGGTCTCCGGCGGTCGAGCCATCCCGCTCCCGGATGTCGGTGCGGGCAGCGTGCCGGCGATGTACCTGACGTGGGACGGGCGGCTGGACCAGGCCGAGGCCGAGATCAGGGAGATCGTGCGCTTCGGCTGTAGCCTCGCCGGGATCGACCAAGCCGCCATTATCCCGCCCGAGGTCGGAGGCCCCCTCAGCGGTCGGGCCATTCGCCTGTCGCAGTGGCAAACACAGGGCACGGTCGGGCGCCGGCGCCTGACCTGGGAGCCGGGCGTCAAACGCGTCCTGTCTATCGCCACGAAGCTCGGGGCGCTCTACCCGCTGGCCGACGTAAAGCAGCGCCCGAAGCCGCTATACCCGCGCGACATCACGCTGCAGTTCGGCGATGGCCTGCCGGCGGACGAGTTCGAAGACGCGCAGCAAGCCGTGCTCTTGCACGGAGCCGAACTGCAGTCCACCGAGACGACCCTGCGCGTGTTGCACCCGACCTGGACGGACGAGGAGGTCATGGCCGAAGTGGACCGGATCAAGGCCGAGAGGGCGACCGTCGGCCCGCAGGACGTGCTCGGGCTGGAGATGGGAGCGCCGAACACGAGGGAGAGGGTCGGTGCCTGACGCCACCGCCGCCGAACTCATCGCCCGCCTCAACGTCGTCCACGTGGAGTTGGCGGCGAAGCTGCAGTCGTACCTGGACGCGGGCCTGGGTGAGCGCTGGACGCCCCGGTTCGTCAGCCGCCAGATGGACCGCGTTGACCGTGCGATCAGGGAGGCCGGCGGGAAGGTCGTCGGCCCGCCTGGGCGCAACGGACTCGCGGCGGAGTTCGCGCACACGGCCTACTCCTCCGGGATCAAGCTCACCGACGAGCTGACGAAGCTGCAAGGCGTTGTGAGGCTACCCGAGGCGGACTTCGAGGGAATCCACGACGACGCAGCGCGCCGGATCGCCGACGAACTCGTGCGCGGTCGCGTGGATGAGCACGGCAAGCGCGTAGGCGGTCTCCTCCGCAATCTCACCGATTGCCGCGCGAACCAGGCCGAACGGTACGGGGACGTGTACCGCCGCGTACAGGCACGGGCCACCATCGAGGGGATCGGTGCGGGCGAGAGTTCGGGGGACGTGCTGACGCGGATGCTCAAGATGTACGCGGACCAGGGCGTGCAGGGGTTCGTGGACAAGGCCGGGAGGAACTGGGACCTCGCCTGGTACGCGGATATGTGCAGCCGGACCGTCGGGGCGCGCGCCCTCGAAGCGGCGGAACTGGCGCGGTGCGGGGAGATCGGCGTAGACACCGTACAGGTCATCGGCGGGGAGATACTGCGCACCTGCGAGACGTGCCGAGTGCTGCAGGGTCGCATTCTCTCGATCAGCGGCAAGGCGTACCCCGCCATCCCCGGCTTCTGGGGGAGCCTCGACCAGGCGCGGGCGATGAACCCGCCGCTTGGGCACCCGTGCTGCGCGCATCATCTGTCACCCTACATCCCCTCCGCCCGCCTCGACCGCGCGGACCTGAACCGGCGCGCGAAGGCGGCGGCGAGGAGACTCGGCCTGTACGTGGACGAATGGCCGGACGAGATCGACGTAGGAGGAACCGCAGGATGACCCTCAAGAGCGCGCTGCTGTTTGTCGCCGGAGTTGCCGTCGTAGCTTCGGCGGGAGCCGCGGGAGGCTGGTATCTGCGGGAGCGCCGCGAACCCGAACCCGAGCCTCCGGCCCTGCGCGTTACCGTTCGCGCCCTGGTCCAGACGAAGGACAAGGGGGATCGCGTAGAGACCTGGACGGTAGACGGGGCCTCGGCGCCCCAGATAGCGTACAAGGCGTTGAGCGCCTGTCGGGAGACCTTCACCGAGAAGCAGTGGGATGTGGTCGGCGTGGTCTGCGGAAACGCCCCCGGAGTCGTTGGCCCCGAACTCCTTCTCACCGGGCAGGCGGACATCGACCAGACGGCGGAGACGGTACGTGCAGCGCTGATGGCGGACCCGCGGTTCGTGCGGGTGATCGTCATCGCCGGGAACGGCCTGGAGACGAAGCGGATGGTGAGGCTGCTGGGGATCGAGGTGAAGAAGTGATCGCCGTCCTCGGTACTCAGGCCGTCGCGAAGGAGCGCCGCCTCTGGTCGCAGATCAAGAAGTGGCAGAAGCGCCTGCGTCTCCAGGAGTGGGAGGTCGCCTGGGAAGCCGTCGCGGATGGCGTTATCGGAGAGGGTCTTGGTGCCGACCTGCAGATCAGGAACCCGGAGTATCGGCGCGCGGTCATCCGCGTCTCGGACTGGCGCGAGTTGAAGGGCATGGACTTTCACGCCCGGCACGAGATGCTGCACCTCGCGCTCAACGACTTGCGCGACCGTGCGATGGAGTTGGCGCAGCGGCTCGGGACCGAGGCGGCGGAACGTGAGATGGCGCTGTTAGCGAAGCTGGAGGAGGTCGCCGTGACGCGCCTCCAGCGGGCCTTCGACGAGTTCGAGCCGATCAAGGACGGAGAAGACCAGTTCTACTGAGTACGGAGGTGGGCGCCATGCCCAAGGCAGCGAAGAAGCCCGCCCTGTGGAGCGGCGGCAGGTTCAAGGCCCTGAGGTCGAAGCTAGCCGCGAAGGGGGCGGCGAACCCCAGCGGGCTAGCCGCCTCCATCGGGCGCAAGAAGTACGGCAAGGCCCGGTTCCAGAAGGCCGCTGCGAAGGCGCGCGCCAAGAAGGCCTGAGGCGCACTTGACACCGCCGCCCGTTCCGTGTATAGGTTGGGAGACGAACAACAGACTCAGGGCTATCGGCGGGTAGCTCCCGCCTGAGACAAGGGCCGACCCTCTCGGTCCGCCGAGCGCAGAGAGAGGGGCACGAAGAGGGCGTGTGACTCCCCAGCGGGGTCCGCGCCCTCTTCTGCCTCTCTCGGACCAGCGGAGCCAACCGCCCCTCGGGGCGTGTCGTGGTGAGCGCGCAAGCGCAAGCGTTGGAGGCCAGTGATGCCAGACCCCACCCCTGCCCCGGAGGGCAATCCGGGGGGCGCACCTCCGGCACCCGCAGCCGGCACACCCCCAGCGGGCGACGCAGCCAAGACCTTCACGCAGGAAGACGTGAACCGGATGCTCGGTGAAGCGAAGCGCGACTCCAAGGACGCCGGCGACAAGGCCGGTCGCGCCGCAGCGCTCAAGGAGGTCGAGCCCGAACTCGCCGAACTTCGGCAGTTCAAGGCCGACGCCGAGGCGGCGAAGCTGACTGAGGACGAGAAGCGCCAAGTCGAACTGAAGGCCGCACAGGACGCCGCGGCTGCCGAGAAGGCCCGCGCGGACGCACTCGCCGTCGAAGGACTCCGCCGCGATGCCATCGCCGAGAAGGCCCCGGAACTTCCGGCGGCCTACCGGCGGATGGTCGGCGGAACGACGCCCGAGGAGATCGAGCAGTCGGTGAAGGCGGCAGCCGAGGCCCATGACGCGGACAGCGCCGAGATCGTGTCGGAGTTCGCGCGGTTCTTGACCTCGGCGACGCCCGAGCAGGTCGTAGAGCAACTCGGCGAGGAGCTGGGCAAGCCGTTGGCGGCACGAATGCTCGGGCGCCCGGCGAGCATCGGGTCTCCGATGCAGCCGACGAACGGGCAGCCGGTCGTGCCGCCCAAGGCGGGGTCGATCCGGGAGCGCATGGCGGAGTTGAAGGACTTGCCGGCGCACAAGCGCGACGAAGCCTGGGTCGGACTCATGCTGAAACCAGAGTAGCTGAACACCCTTCGGAAGAGGTGAACGCACGTGGCCACCGTCTATGAGAGCGGACCACTGACCCACCTGCAGACGGCAGTGCAGGCAATCCTGATGGACGCCGAGGGCAACTTCCTGGAGGCCATCCTCCCGGTCGATGCCACGAAGCCGACCGTCTACCCCATCGCGGAGACGGCGCTGCGCAATGGACTGATGAGCTACGAGCCCGACAAGAACCTCGTCAAGTGGGTCGAGGGCGACATCGGGGCCGTGAAGGTCAACCTGGACGTGGCGATTGCCGCCAACAACACCACGACCTTCGACGTGTCCCCCATCGGCGCCGTGCGCCCGGACATGGTGATCGCCTTCTCGACGGAGAAGGTGATCGTCGTCAGCGTGGATACGGCAGGGGGGACCTGCGAGGTGACCCGCGGGTTCGCAGGCACGACGGCGCTGGCCTCGATCGACCAGGACACGGACGGGTTCGTGCTCGGCATCGTTCCCGACCGGCAGTCTGACGCCGGGAGCGGCGTCTCGGTCTTCGGGCCGATCTACACCAACTACGTGCAGGACTTCCAGGACGTGGCCGAGGCCTCGCAGTTCGCGCCGCGCCAGGGCACCCGTTCCCCTGAGGCTGATCTGCTCTACCAACTCCGCAGCACGACCCGGCGCATGGGGCTGCAACTGCGGCAGGCCATCGTGCTCGGCGAGGCGAGCGCCTCCGACAACGCGCACCGCACGATGGACGGTTTCGTCGCGCAGGGGACCGTCTACGACGCCTCGGTCGGCGCGCTCCTGTACGATGACATCGATGGAGCGGTGCAGGCCTCTCTTGACGCCGGGATTGTCCCCGACGTGATGTACACGACGACGGCGATCAAGAAAGGCCTGGCGCAGTGGTCTCCGTCGCGAAGTGCCGCAAAGAGTACGAACCGCGATCCGCGAGTCGGCGGCGGTTCCCTCTCGGAGTATGAGAGCGCGACGAGCGGGCGCCTGGACATCGAGGTGGACATCTCACTTCAGCCGGGGCAGTTGCTGATCTGTAGCCGCGAGAATCTCCATGCCGGGCTCGTTCCGTTGATTGACGTGCGCGAGTTCATCGCCCCCGGCGTAGACATCCCGGAGTACGTGGGGTTCGCAGTCAAGCCGATGGGGCCGACGGGGTTCAAGAACAAGCTGGCCGTGGCCGCCGTCGCGACCTGTCAACTCGCGCGCCCGCTCGCCGGGCAAGTCCTCAAGGGGATCACCTCAGTGGACGCGGATGGTGTCTGATGAGCTGCTTCCATTCGCGCGAGGACGTAGGCTTCCCGCTGCGCGACATCAACGGACGGCGGTTCGCAACGGCGCAGTTCATCGATGGCCTCTGGACGGCGCCTGACGAGGCCAGCGCAAACGCCATGCGCCGAGTGATCGAGCAGACGAACATGCGCCGGTACGCCATCCGGGAGGTCGTTGAGGCGGCGTCCCCGCCGACGGTTCCACCGAGTGCACCTGAAGCCGAGGGACCGACTCCTGAAGTTGTGACACAGCCGGAGTCGGCGGCGAACGAGTCCGCAGCGCCCGATGCCATCCATCGACGCGCGCGCAAACCGTCAGTCCAACCGAGAGGAGACTCCGAGACATGAGAACCCACCGGGCGCTTCTGCCCCTGGTCTGCTTGCTGCTCGTGGCCGTTGTCTTGTCCGCCGACGCGCAACTGAGCCGCTTCACGAAGATCGCGGTCGGTGACACGACCTTCAGCACGGGCGTGGTCAACCTCGCCCCCGGCACGACGGCGGCGAAGGGCATCTACTTCGGCTCCGACGTGACGTTGTACCGGAGCGCGGCGAACACGCTCAAGACCGACGACGCCATTGTCGGCGCGAGCAGCCTTGCGATCACCGGGGCTACGACGCTCAACGGCAACGTGACCTTGGGCGACGCGGGCGCCGACACCATCACTATCGCCGGAACGCTCGCCTGGGCCTCCGCGCTGAACGCGACCGGGAACGTGACGCTGGGCGATGCCGCCGGCGACACCGTAACCGTCACGGGCACGATGACCGTGGCGGAGGACTGCACCTTCACCAAGGCCGCGAGCATCGGGACCACGCTCGGCGTCACGGGTACGACCACCCTGGCCGGGGCGTTGGTCGCCAACGGGAACACCACGCTCGGCAACGCCGCCGGGGACACGATCACCGTGACCGGCACCCCCACCTTCGCGGAGACGGTGACCTGTTCCGGCGCGTTGACCGCGGCGGGCGCCGTGACGGGCAACGGGAACTGGGTCATCGGCGACGCTGCGGGGGACACCGTGACCGTGACGGGCACCGTCACCTGCGCCTCGCCGGTCACGATGAACGGTACGGTGCAGTTCGGGGATGCGTCTACGGACGTGATGACCTGTACCGGGCGACTGCTCGTGCGACAGGTCAACGACGCGGGGCCGATGACGGCGACCGCCGGGACCGCGCGCGAGATCGTCTTCAACGCCGCGAACTCGCTCTACTACGGCTGCACCGTGACGGGCGACCCGGCGGTCTGGACGGCACTCGACTAAGCGAGGTCGCCCGTGGACGCGCCCACGATCACCTGTACGCCCGGAGGGGCCTCGGACAACTGCTACCTGTCCGAGGCCCAGGCGACAGCCTACTTCGCCGACACGCTGACGCAGGCGGAGTGGGAGTCCTACGGGCGGCCCTACCGACTGCGGGCGCTCATCCAGGCGACGACGATGATCGAGGCGCTCGGCGGCCCGGCGCGGCAAGGCTACACGAGCAAGCCGCTGTTCCGGGGCGCCGCTGAGAACGATGACGACGACTCCCAGCGGCTTCACTTCCCCCGGTTCGAGGACGCGGACGGGCTGGTCCCCGAAGGGGTACAGGCGGCGGTCTGCGAGCAAGCTCTGTTCCTGCTGCAGACCACGCCCTCGTTTGACGGCAGTACCGGCAAGCAGGCCCCGGCGCTCGACGGGCGCGCCTTGGCCGACCAGGGCCTCGGCAGCTTCGCGGGAGCCGGGGTCTCGGGTACGTTCCGGGCGACGGGCCTTCCGCGAGGGATCGGGCCGAAGGCCTGGGATCTGATCGCCCCGTTCCGCAAGGGCACGGTGCCGACGCGATGACAGCGCGACTCGACTATCGCACACTGGAGGCGTTGCTGGCGGCCTTCCCGGATAGGGCGCGGGAGGCGCGCCGCAACGCCTACCAGCGGATGCGAAGGACGGTCGCGCCGCGTGTGCTGACTAAGGCCGCCGACAAGACCCCGTTTCTGTGGGGGGACCTGCGACGCAGCGGTCGAGTCGAAACGGGTGCCGATGATGTGGCGATCCTCTTCGGCGGCTTCGCAGTTCAGTACGCCGAACGGCAACACGAGGAGACCAGCTACCACCATCCGGGGCGGTATGGGAAGTACGTATACCGGGGGAAGGTGGCGCCCCACGAGGGCGAACTGAACGACCCGCGTACTGTCTCGCGCCTCGGGTTGAGGCGAGGCGTAGTTGGACTCACGAAGTCCGGTCGGCGCAAGTGGGGTTGGTTCATCTACAACGCGGCAGGGCGATCTGAGGTCTACGCCGGTCGCGTCGGCAAGCGTTGGCGCCGCCACAACGTCACCTACGCACGACGCCAGCTAGCCGTAACCCGGAGACCGTCTCGACCGGGCCAGGCACGCTTCCTCTTCGGGGCGCCGAACAGCGCTTGGGAGGAGAACGCGGACTGGGCCGAAGAGCAGCTCTACGAAGCCCTTCTCGAACCCTTTGAGCGCCTGGACATCGCGGCATGAAACCGCTTCGCCTCTACTCCCCGACGACCGCGCCTCGCCCGGCAAGCCCCGGCGGGGGGCAGCGCGTGAACGAGGGGCCGCAGCCGGAGTGGGAGGGGTACGGGCTGCTGGTCGCCCAAACCGCCCAACGCGCGGCGGTGCGCACCCTCGGGGAGACCGTCTCCAACGTGTACGAGTGCGTCGTGCGCCTGCCCGGTCGGCTGAGGCCGGCGGCGGGATGGAGGATCGAGTCGCCCGGTCGCGACGGACGCCTCGACGTGTTCGAGGTCGCCGAGGGAGTCGCCGAGCCCGCCGACGCGCAGTCGCCCTGGAACCTGCCCCTGCGGAAGGTGGCCTGATGGCCCCGGTCGCGGACTTCGTGCATGATGACGAGATCGTGGAGGCCGTCCTGAAGGAACTGGCCGACAACCTGCCGGCCTCCTGGCATCCGACGACGGGGGACGGGTACACGCAGCTTCAGCGGCTGGAGCACGGCGACCTCAGCGAGTACGAGCCGACGCAAGAAGAGCAGCAGGGGTTCCCGGCCAACATCTGCCCTTCGATCTTCGTGTGCGTTGACCGGAACTCCCGCGACACTGGCTCGTGCGGGGTCGGTGGCAGGGAAGGGACCGCGATTCCGGTAGCGGTCGCGCACGTCTTCAGCCGCGAGCAGTCTCTGAGCCTCTCTGACGGCGAGACGTGGGTGCAGCCGCAGCGGTCCCGCGAGCAGAGAGCAAAGGTCATCGGCAAGGCCCTGTGGAGCGACGCCAACCGAAGACTCGGCGGCCCGACGCTGACGACCGCCGACACCGAGGCCAAGATCATCGAGGTCCGCGACCCGACCGTCACCTACAAGGGGGCGGAGGTTGCGGCCTACGAGATACCGGGCGCCGTGTTCGCCGTGGTGCTCGGGTTGGTGGTTGTCGTGCGAACCCAGTGAGGTGCGGCATGGGCGAGTATGCGACGGTGGGCGAAGAAGTTCGGGAGAAGTGCGACGCGGCGTTGGCTCTGCTCTGCGACGCAGCCGAGTTGCTGGCGCCGGTCTACGCGGTGCCGCTCGGCGGAGTGCGCTGCATCGTGGGCGAGATGAAGGCGCAGGCGGGGCTGTTCGCTCCCGGACCCGCCGAGGCCGCACCGACCCCCGAAAGCGAGGGGTAAGCGATGGGCGAGAACGCGAACGCCCCCTACGTGGGCGATCTGCAGTACCTGCTTCAGGGCGCCGCCGCGCCCGGCATTGTGACCGGAGGGACCGTGACGGTCGATCCGGGCATCCTGACCGACCCCGCCTTAGGCGGTCGGCTGGTCGTGCAGGGCGGGATCGCCAAGGCCTCCTTCGAGGCGGAGTTGCAGGAGCCGCTGAAGGCCCTGATGAGCGGCATGATCCGGTCGAGCGTCGGCGCCAAGACCGTGACGCCGAAGACGTTCACGGCGGGGACCAACGACCACGAGTTCACGTTCACCGACTGTCAGCCGCGCGGCTTCCGCTACTCCTGCCAGCCCGACCAGCTCCCGCGCTTGACCGCCGGCTTCTGGTCGCTCACCCCGTCGATCACGGAGGTCGGGGATTCACAGATCGCGGTCTCCGGCGGGATCGACGAGGAGTGGTCGGGCTTCGACGTGCTCGTGGACTCGGTTGACTTCGGCTGCCAGGGGTTCGAGGTCGGCTACGAGTGCAATCCGATGTGGGACGCGACCTTGGGCCAGGGCGACCGGCTGCCGGGCGGCGTCTACCTTCAGACTCCGGCCATCGAGTGCGTCCTGCGGCTGGAGAAGCGGATCACCGGGGGGCCGGCGGGCCTGCTGGGCGCCATCAGCAAGAGCCACGCGGTCGTGATCGCCAGCACGGACGTGACCTTCTCGTTGTCGGGACTCATCACTCCGCGCCTGGAGCACGCCGCTCGCGAGGCGAACGGGGTCTTAGTCTATCAGTACCGCTTCACGTCGAGCACGCCCTACGGCGGCTTGAGCGTCACCTGAGAACGCGCGCCTCCCGAGAGGAGGGCTGACCGTGGCCGAGAACGCCGTTGCCCCGTACATCGGGGACATGCAGTACCTACACCTGCCGGGAACGCCCAACGTGTCCCCCGGCGAGGTCCTGGGCGGGACCGTCACCGTTGACCCGGCGATCCTGCAGGAGACCGGCGCCGGGGGCCAGGGCGTCGCCCACGGCGGGATCGTGAAGGCGTCCTTCGAGGCCGACCTCGGGGAACCGCTGCTGGCGATCCTGTCGGACATGGTGCGCGCCACGCCCGCTAAGACGGTAAGCGCGAAGACCTTCGCGGTCGGCACGGTGGATCACTCGTTCCTCTACACCGCCTGTCAGCCCCGAGGCTTTCGGTACGGGTGCCGGATCGACGCGACGCCGAAGTGCTCGGTCGGCTTCTGGGCGAAGACGCCTTCGATCACGAGCAGCGGCGCCGCGCAGCCGACCCCTGCCGGCCTGGCCGACACCTGGGCGGACTTCGTGGTCGCCGTTGACACGGCGGACTTCGAGGCCCGCGAGTTCGAGGTCTCCTACGAGTGCAACCCCTTCTGGCACTCGTCGCTGGACACGCGCGGCGCCGGCGCGAAGCGCCTGCCGACGGGCGTCTACCTGGGGACCCCCAAGATCGAACTGATGCTGCGCCTCGCCAAGCGCATCACCGGAGGGCCGGCCGGCCTCGTCGGCGACGCGATTGACAAGGACATCGACGTGGTAATCACCGGGGCCGGCATCGAGTTCACGTTCACCGACCTCCTCACGCCGAGGCTCGAACACGCCGTCCGTGAGGCCAGCGGCGTCTTGACCTACCAGTACCGCTTCGCGTGCAACAAGCCCTACGGGGGCTTGACCGTCGCCGCACCCGCCTGAGGAGGAACCGCCGTGGAAGTCCGTTGCGAGAAGGACCGCGCCGTCGTCGAGCAGACCTACGCGGAGTGGAAGGCCTCGCAGATCGAGGTCGCCTCGGCGACCGACGCCGAGCAGGAGGCGATCCTCGACCGGCACCTCGTCCAGTGCGTCACCGTCGTGAACCGCGAGAAGCGCGGGGAACGCGCCGACGAGGAGTGGCTCGACATCATCCTGAGCCTGCAGAGCCGCACGGTCGCGCTCCTGCGCGGGGTGCTCGGCGGGAACCCGCTTCTGGTTCGCGGCAGCCGCAGCTACCTGCGGGCGGAATGCACGGAGCGGACGTGGCGGGCCTTCCGGGACGCGACCGCCGCCGCGACGCAGGCCGGAGACGCGAAACTCATTGCCGGCGCGCTGGACGCGCTCTTGTTGGGAGCGGTGACGCAGATCGGCGACGAGAAGCGCGGCGAGTGCCCGGAGGCTGAGTGGCGCGCAATGCTCGACGCCTGCCCCTTCGAGCACGTGATCGAACTGCAGCGCGAGCTGAGCGGCGCGAACGCCCTGGAGGAGAAGGCCGGCCGCCCTTTCGGGCGGTAGAGGACCTCGATGATGAGACGCCCCTACAGGTCCTCGCGCGTCAACGTTGGAGCGGCGCCGGGGACCTTCCGCATTCCGAGGTGTGGGAGGAGGACGCCTTCCTGCGCGCGCGACCGGGCTACACGCGCGAGACCATGCAGGAAGCCGACCGGCTGTTCGTGGTAAGCAGCATCGTGATCGACTCGGAGTATCGCGCAGCCGAAGCCCGCCGTCAACACGACCTCGCGACGGCCCTGGCGAAGGTGATCCTCGGTGGCTGAGAAGCAGGTCAAGCTCTCGTTCCCCATGACGCCCTCGGGCGAGGCGGAGGTCATCGCCGCGCTCAAGAAGATCGAGGACGCCGCCGCGAAGGTCGAAGACAAGCTAGAGGGGATTGGCAAGCAGAGCGAGGACGTAGGGAGCGCCGGCAGCAAGGCGACGGGAGCACTGGCGGGGTTCAGCGGCGTCCTGGCAACGGTCGGCGGCACAGCCGGAGCCGTCTACAAGGGTCTGCTGCTCGTGGGCGACGCCCTCGGCAAGGCCATCGGTTTCGGCGCGAACATCGCCGGGGCCGCGTTGCACCTCGTCCTGACCCCCTTGGAGGCCTTGGGCCGGTTGCTGGAGCGCACCGCCCACTGGGCCGCCCTCGCCGGACTCGGCCTCGCGACGGCCTTCGGCTACGCCACCCTCCGCAACTTCTCCGAATACCAAGCGGCGATCACCAACAGCGCGACCGTGACCGGCTTGCTCGGCGCCCAACTAGAGCAGGCAAAGCGCCAACTCTTCGACTTCGGCCTCGCGCAGTCCTTGGTCTCCCGGCAGACGCCGACGCAGATCGCGGGCCTCTTCTACGGCCTCGGGTCCGCCGGGCTGAACGTGCGGCAGCAGATGGCCGTCGCGCCGTCGATCATTGCCCTGGGCGAAGCGACGGGCACCGAACCCCTGCAGGTCTCCGAGCAGGTCATGGCGACGCTGGCGAACTTCGGCCTACCGCGCACCGGGGCCGGGGCCAGTCGCATCGCCAACCTGTTCGCGGCCTCCATCGGGGCCTCGCCCTTCACGATGCAGCGCCTGCAGTACTTCATGCAGTACGCCGGGCCGCTGGCGGCGAGCGCCGG